>Ga0209654_1002881_pt1 | contig 11173 bp, 9 predicted proteins | sample SaaInl1SG_22_DNA_FD_184646 | JGI IMG/M metagenome (GOLD analysis project Ga0209654, IMG submission 184646) | Marine microbial communities from expanding oxygen minimum zones in the Saanich Inlet - ESP_161SG_22_DNA (SPAdes) (version 2) | ecosystem: Environmental > Aquatic > Marine > Intertidal... | reverse complement strand
CATCATTATCGTCATCACTGTCAGCATTATTCCCTATTCCATCTCCATCACTATCTGTTGTCTCATCTGGATCATTGGGGAAGGCATCTTGATTGTCTGGTGTGCCATCATTATCGTCATCTGTATCTGAAGATTATGTTAAATATGCCACCGATCAGCAGAATAATATCGGTTCTACGATTTTTAGTTTCAGCCTCTCAGAATCTTTGATGAGTTCCTATGAAGATAGAATTCGAGCTAAAGACCCAGATAAAGTTGATCATTATCGGATCTTTAGTTTTACAGAAAAATCTGATCCAAAAAGATTTCAACACATGTGGAATAATTACTACAAGCAACTTAGAGAAATTGGGATGCCAAATTTTAAAATTGCCAGAAAAACATTTATGACAACGGCAACTTTACTTGATATTCCACAATCAATAGGAAGGGCCATGCTGGGTCAAGTTGACCCTACAATCTCATCTCATTACAACAATTTTGATGATCCGAAATTATTCATAAAAATAACCCAGGCTCACATTAAAGTGCTAAGAGAGTTCGATATCATAAATATTTTTAATTTCTGGTTGAAGAAAATTGATCTTGAATTTAAAACCGATTGGGAGACTGCATATGGATTTAAAGCTCCACAGGATGCAATATTTAAAAGCTATTATCTAAAAATTGAAGAGATGGTAGCACTTACACAGACTAAAATTATTAAATAGTGCTGTTTTTATTTAATTCATTTTGAACCTCTTTTAATTTTAAATTCAATTGTACCTTTTCTTTAAACTGCCCACTTTTAGAAATGGATAATTTTAGTCTTAAAACTTCTTTTTTTAATTTGTCTATTCTTTGAAGGTTATCGACAATTGAGTCTATGGGTTTTTCATAAAAATCAGGCTTTCCTGTTAGTTGAATACAGAGGTCTTTGAATACAGTATCCAATGAGCCTTTTAGATTGAACTGGAATGGTTTAGCAGTCACGTTAAACCAATCAGAAGTGAATGTCCAATCCAATACTGAAATGTCTTCATTCGTGGGGTGAGGGTGCTTAACTGCAGTGGAAATATAAGCTTGCTCCTTGAACTCAACCCAAAAGACTATGTGATATGGAATTGCCTTATTAATGATTTCAAGGATTTTCAGGATATCGGTCTGCACTTTCAATTCTACTTTGAAAACTTGAATCTCCTTAATCTCCTTGGCTTCGATGTTTACGGTTTCACTTGATAATTTATGAGTCCATGTAATTCGTTGAATTTCATCTGTAAACTGCCTCTTTTGCTTAGTGTTGGTATATGCATCAAATGCATTTTTTGGTATAACACGACCAACTTTAGTTCTTGAAGGCAAATTAAAGAAGTTCATTAACGCACGATTAAAAATGATACTAATTTGAAGTCCTCAATGCCTTTTATCTTTTCTTGAAGTGCTGTTGTGCCACCTGCTTTAAAAAGACTCAGCAATTCTTTTTCTTCTTCCTTCTGGAGAATAGTACTTATGCTATGCTTGAGTAATGACGAATATTCATCCATTTGGTGGTAGTCATCTGTTTGTTCACTCAATTCTTTACATACTTCTTCAATTGGTGCTGTTTGACCTTTGCACAGCATACGCATTGCATCCAATATCTTTTTAGAATTGACATGATTAAGAATAAGTTCACCGCTCATTTTCATGTAGACCAAATAGTAGGGGTGTAATCTGTTCAATTTATTGATATTGACACTTGAATTAACATTCTTCAAAACGAATATTACCCCACTTTGAAGAATTGGACTTGATTTAACAACAGCGTGCAATCCCTCTGGAATATTCTTCAATTCACCATACTCTTTAATCATGTTGGATAAATCCACTCTAAAGTCATTCAAGCCAAGGTCGGTAATACTGACTCCTTCTCTTAAATCTTCCAAGTCAATCACTTCATCCTGCAACCTTTGTAATTGAATTTTACGGTATTCTAAGTCTTTATCTTCTGTGTTGAGAATGTTGTCATCACCTGTGCTTGCCATGTTACTGATAAGCATCTTATTCTCCACACGTTGTTTGAGGTTGATATAATTATCGAGGGTTACATCAGGCCAAAAGTTGACCATGGTTATGCTATCATTCTTCGAGCCAATCCTATCTATTCTACCGAAACGCTGAATGATTCGCACTGGATTCCAATGAATATCATAATTTATAAGCAAATCACAATCCTGCAGGTTTTGACCTTCAGAAATACAGTCTGTAGCTATCAATAAATCAACAGAGTCTGTGATTCTTGGATAGAGCTGAGCCTTGTCTTTGGACAATGGCGAAAAGCAAGTAAGGATAGCATTGAGGTCAGAAGGTATTTTCTTAGAAGTACAAATCTTTCTTGAACCTGTAATGAGTGCCGTATTTATCCCATAGTTTTCTTTGAGTGACTCGCTAATATTTTCAAATAGGTAGTTTGCGGTATCAGCAAATGCAGTGAAAACTATTGCCTTTTTGTTCTCACCGTTAAACGGTTTTTCAGCCTTGTTATTCAAAAGCTCAACTAAGCTTTGAAGTTTTGCATCATTGGCTCCTGTAATGTCTACTACTTTGCCCCATAGGTGATTCAGAACAGTAAGGTCTTCATTCAGGTCTTCCTGCCACTTGGTAGTGTCCATGTCAGCAATGTGCACCTTAATTTTTTTACCAATTACCTGCTCTTCATCTGCCCAATTAGATTCAAAGTCATAATTCTCATCGCTAAGGATTTTGTGTATGCCTTCATAGTCATCTCCATTACCTTTCTGAATGGTTTTAATGGCATTTTCAATTTGTCCAATAATACCTTCCAAAGTAAGACGGAACGAATCTACAGAACTCTCTAAACGCTTGAGTAAATTGATACGCATTAGAATCCTTAAACTAATCTCTCTATCTACTTGGCTCAATTTACCTGAACCTGAACGCACTTCTTTGTCATACAAATCTGCATAGGCTTGCACCTTGCTTGGTAGTATATAATTCAAAGGTGTGTACACCGATAAATTGAGTAGGGTTAGCTTCTCAGCAATATCAACATAGGTTACATCACCTGAATGTGTTAATGGACTTTGAATGGATACTGGCTTATTACGAGTTGGAAACTTCCCTATAGCTGTAGTATCGTAGTATGTGGTAATGTGCTTCCTGGATCTCGCAATGGTGAGTGAATCCAATATTTCAAAGAAGTCAAAGTCAAGCATGTCTAAGAGCTTCTCTGTGGTGCGTTCAGCTGTTTCGTATTTACTCCAAATATTGAAGGCTTGTTGTGCCTTTCGGAAGATTTGGTCAATGCTGCTTTTAGTGTCTAATTTACTATCTATGTTCTCCGCATCACCTTCATACGCCAAGGCTAATTGGTTTCGTAAATCGTTGAATCTGTTGTTTACAGGGGTAGCAGAAAGCATCAATACTTTTGTTTCAATTCCTTCTTGAATGACTCTGCGCAATAATTTCTGATATCGATTTTCCCTCTCCACAACTGTATTGTTGTTTCTGAAGTTATGTGATTCGTCAATAACAATTAAGCCATAGTTTCCCCAATTCACCGATTCGAGATTTCGACCATTGCTTGTTCCACTTTCTCTACTCAGGTCAGTATGGAATAATACATCATACCTGAAGCGGTCTGCAGCTAATATGTTGTTCTTATCGTTGTGGCGATAGGTGTTCCAATTGGCTTCTAATTTCTTAGGGCAAAGCACTAATACGTCCTTATTCCGCATTTCGTAATACTTGATTACGCCTAATGCCGAAAAGGTCTTTCCTAAACCAACAGAATCAGCCAATATGCAGCCTTTGTATTTCTCTAATTTGTTGATTGCGCCAATGACAGCATCTTGCTGGAAATTGTAGAGCTTCTGCCATACTAAGGTGTCCTTAAAACCGATCTGCTCATTCGGCAAGTTGTCTAATGACAGGTCATCTAAAAAGTCATTGAATATGTTGTAAAGCGTAATGAAGTAGATAAACTCTGGACTATTCTCTTTGTAGGCACTCTCAAAGTAGTCTTGAACCTTTTGTGTTACGTCCTTTAAATCTTCTTCATTTTCCCATACCTGATTAAACCAATCTAAGTAGGCTTTACTATCTGGGTATTTTGCTTTTTGAATGAGGGTAGGGAATCCTTTCTTGTGTGTTATCCCTAAATCGGAAGTGGTGAAACCACTGACGTTTGAATAGGCAGAAGCTTCTTCATTGCCTTGCGTAATATGAATCATCCCGTTTAGAGGTTGATTGTTATGCTTGTTGGATTTGAAGGTGACTTTCTCTTTTACCCAACGTGAACATTCTTTGGCAATGGCTCGCTGATTGAGTTGGTTCATCAATCTCAATTCAAACTCACCACCACATAGCTCTGATTCTCTGTAAATATGTGGGATATAGAACCTGCGACTTTCTTTCTGAAACTTCTCTTCAATAAAGGTGGGTGAACTGAATATAAAACGTAGCTCGTCTATTTTGCCTAACTCTTTTTTTAGTGCTTCAAAGGCATAGATAGAAAAGGTTGAGGCAGCAATGCTGAGTTTACTCCCTTTACCAATGGTTTCCTTCAAATCATCTCCTAAGCGAGTGTTAACGTTATCTATTAGCTTCATTATCTTTCACTATCATTAAATCGGTTCTAACATTTCTCTTAACGTGTCGTAGCTTGCTACTTTCTTGAACTGAACTTCTTTACCGCCAATAGAGTCGAAGTGCTGTTCTGCACAATGGATCTTTAGCTTTTCGATTTCTCTTAAATCCATGTCTGAATCAGAACCTTTGGTTTCTGCTACAAAGTAGATCTGCCGTACTTGGTCTTTATCAAATACAACTGCCCAATCAGGACTGTAGTTGGCTACAGGTGTGGACACATAGAAGCTTTTTGGAAGCTTGGCATAAACCACTACTTCAGTACTGTTCTCTAATGCAGTAGCAAAATCTGATTCAATCTTAGAGTCAGAGGTTAGGAAGTCGTAAATGTGCTTTTTGAGCAAATCTGATTGACGTAAAGCAAATTTATCATTGGTGAACACCGTCTTGGCATCATGCCTTTCTTCGGTCTTGTGATAGACAATGTTGTTGATAATGAGACTTGCTTTTACTTCATTAATCAGCTTGCTGCACTTGGCAATAAACTCTTCTGGGTTCTTGCGAATGAGTAAGAATTTCTCTTGCTTTATTTTCTTGAGAATCTCTACTATGGTTCTTCGAGTCAGGTTGGTGAGTACTTCTATTTCACCTACCACATCATAGACGGTATTAGAGTACAAGTCGTTCTTGAGCTTCATGTATTGGCGTTTGGACTCTTTAACCAAACTACCTTCTTTCATTTGCTCTGCAGTGCCATCTTCTAATTCTCCTGTCTTTACTTCATACACACGGTCTCCAATATTGAGCTGTGCATCAATCTTGACTTTGCTATCCTGAATGAGCTGGTTTGTATTGAACTGCACTTCATAAATCGTTTTGAGATTGATTTTATCCCAAAGCTCTTGAAACTCCTTCTTGGCAAAATTCTTGTTGGTGTTGAGTATGACCGTTTGACGTTCATCTTCTGGCTTGAACTCCGCACCTGTGTAAATGGTCTGTAATAGTTTGCAAACAGCTTCTTTAAACGGTTCAAGCTTCTCTGGTAGCGCAACTTTGCCTTGCTCAATTAGCTCTTTTCCTTTAGGGGTGATTTTGTAGTCTTCATCAATTATTTCCCCAACAATCAGTTTAAATTGAAGCTTCTTGGCATCATCTTCTGTCAAGCGAAGTTCTTCACCTTTTTCATTGGTAATGAGTTTGCTCACGAAGTAGTCTACTTCTGCTTTTTGAGGTCTGTCTTTGAGTGTATCGGCTATTTCTTTTTGTAGTCCTTTTGCAAAGGCTTCATAACTCTCTGAGGCAATGACGGTGAGCTTATTTAACTCATGCACCTGATCACCCACTAATTCAAAGTCTTGACGTACGCCACGCTTGTCTACACTTAATCGCATTCCACGCCCAACTTCCTGTCTGCGTCTGGTTAAACTGCCGCTTTCAGCATGCTTCAGGGCGCAGATTTGGAATACATTGGGGTTATCCCAACCTTCTTTCAGAGCAGAGTGTGAGAATATAAATCGTGTAGGTTCTTCAAAGCTCAGTAATCGTTCCTTGTCCTTCATAATCAAATCATAGGCTGAAACATCTTCTGATTCTTCCTTACCACGTTTGACTGTTGGATCTACCGTTTTCCCTTTCTTATCAATTGAGAAATAACCATTGTGTACTTGAGCAGCATCATCTCTTTTGAGGTATTCACCAAAGTTGGTAGGCATGTAGCCTTTATGCACCTTGCTTGGGTCTGTATCCTTTAGGAAATCGTTGTATTCCTGCTCAAACAGGTCTAAGAACTCATTCTTGACCTTGTTGTATTCTTCTTCAAATATCTGAGCATATTTACCCAATTGCTGTTCTCCTAATTCATCATAGACACGGTATTTTTCAACGGTATCAATGAAGAAGAGGGAAAGCACTTTAATGCCTTGCCCGAAGAGTTGCTTTTCTTTCTGCAAGTGGGATAGGATACATTCTCGAATTTGAACTCTGCTGAAGGCATTTTCATCATTATCATTCAGAATATCGCCTGGGTAAATATCTTGACCACCAACCACAACTTTATTTAGGTAGCCATTGATTTCAGTAACCGTTTGGTTCTTATAGGCTGGCATATTGCCTGACTGCTCATAAAGGTTATAGCCTTCTGCAACTTTTACTCGCTTTTTAGAAACGGTTCCTGCATTGCTTCTTTTTTCATGTTCAATCCAAGCAAAGGGTGGTTTGGACGTACTCAAGCTAATGCTCTCTAAATACATATAACCTGTAGTGCCCGTTGAACCTTTTAGATTAATGCCTTTTACCTGTATTTTCTTCACTAATCGCTTGTTGTATGCATCTAAGGCATCTAACCGATAGACCTTATTGTAGTCTACTTTGTGGGTAGCGGAATAGCGTAATGTGAATAGTGGATTAAAATCCTGCATGCGATAGGGGTAAGCCCCAATCCAACATCACTTGAGCCAATAAATCATCTGCTGTGCGGTCTGATTTCACATTGTCTGCAAAGAGGTCTAAGTTGCTTTGGTCATAATCTTGTGGCATATAGTAGACATCCTGCATGTTGCTTTCATCCAGGCGATAGACACGAAAGCCATAATCAATATCTGCATTAGTGTCTTTTTTTACTCTTTTACCTGATAGTCTAATACGCTCTTTAGCTACATCACAAATAGTCTTGAACTTTGAAACATTTGGATCACCTTCATGTTTTGTTTCAACTGGAAGTTGGACCATAATAAACTTCTTATTTGAATTGTTTTCCGCATTCAATTCAAATACTGCATGAGCAGTTGTTGAAGAGCCTGAAAAGAAATCAAGTACAATATCATCATCTCCCGTAGAACAAATTTTCAAAGCATCCTTAACTGCATATATTGATTTAGGATAGCTGAACACTTGAAGTTCACCAAATATGTCTTTTAATAAATTTGTTCCATACGCTGTTGAAGAATACTCTTTTTTGTCCCACCAAGTACTTGGTAAAATACCGTCATTCGGCATTCTGCCTTTTAAATAAATATGCACTTCACCATTGTTTTTTATTCTAACATCAAGTTCCTTAATCTCTTTTTTTGCTCTATCAATTGCCCATCTCCATCTTCGATCTTTGCCATCGTCATCAACAGGAAATACTATTGTTTCACCACTTTTGGGGTTTTCATTTAATATCCATTCATTCTTTAGGTTATCCCATTCCATACTCGGTATTCGCAAACCATCTTTAGAACCAAAAATAGGATAGAACATTTTTGGTGATTCAGCTCTTTTACTTCCTGGTTTTCTAAAGTTTACCCATTCAAATGGCCCTATACTGTCTTTTTCATTATATCTCGAAATCTGTTTCTCATTTCTGGGGAGTCTTCCTAATTGAGAGTTTTCAGATTTACTATAAATCAATAGGTATTCATGAGTTATTGAAACTCCATTAACCGTTGACCTTCCTGCAGGATTATTTCTTACGGCAATAATTCCAACACGATTTCTATAACCAAAAATCTCATCACAAATACACGTCAAGTTTGCAAGTTCAAAATGGTCAATTGCTATAGCAACCATCCCATCTGACGTTAATAGGTTTCTTGAACTTTTAATGAGCGGATACATCATTGTCAACCAATTACTATGATACCGTCCATTGTTTTCTGAGTTATTAATAGCAATCAAACCTTGGTTATCAATAACTCCACTAGAAACCTGATAGTCTTTTTCAGACTCTGAGAAATCGTTCTTATATATTAAGTCTTTCCCTGTGTTGTATGGTGGATCTATATAAATCATCTTCACCTTACCCAAGTAGCTTTCCTGCAGTAGCTTGAGCACTTCTAAGTTGTCACCTTCTATGTATAGGTTCTCGGTATTATCAAAATCTACAGAGTCTTCTCGTACAGGGCGTAGGGTTTTGGTGGTGGGTAGGTTGGCGGTTACTATGGCTTCTCGTTTACCTGGCCACTCTAAACGGTAACGCTCTTTATTGCCTTCTACCACCGCATGGCTTAGCTCTTGTTTGAGCAGGTCGAAGTCTATCGCTTTGCCTTCAGCACCTTCCGTAACGCAGTTGGGAAAAAGGGCGGCTAACTTTTCAAAGTTTTCGTTCACCATGTCGGGTGATTTGAGGTCTAATTTTTCCAAATTCATTATTTATTTTCTTTTGAAGACGTTATAAGATCTTTAATATCGACCTCTAATATTATTGCAATTTTATTTAGCACTTCAAGTCTTGGTTGTTTTCTGTTTTGAGCATAACTATTTATGGTGTTAAAGCTTTTTCCCATCTTTTCTGCAAGCCAGGTTTGTTTAATTCCTTTCTCCACCAATACTTCTTTTATTCGGTTCATTACAATTAAAATAGTTAATGGTTTTTAAAGCTACCTTATTTTGTGTTTATACACAATATTTTGTTATATTTAAATTATGTGTGATCTCAATGGACCTTTCCGCCTGTGCAGTTGTAGTGATAAAATTGACTATACAAAACCTCATTGGATATTGCATCAAAAGGTGACTAATGAAGGAGAAGAATCCACAGTAATCATTGGAATGATGTTTCCGATTAGTCTTCTTGATAAAATCGAGAGAAAAAAAATCTTAAGAAGACTTAATACTACTAATGTTTTTGATTTTAACTATTCGCCCACAGAGAATGATCAATTAGAATTAAATTATGAAGAGGAAGATGGTCTAAAATTCAATTTTATTAATGGCCGATGGAAATTTGAAGAGTGGTACGGTGAGCATCCAATTTTTGAGTTTAAATATTATAAAGAAGGGACAATTGATTCAAAAACCTCAAAGTTAAAGAGAGTATATGAAAAATATTTAAAGTGCCTAGAAGAAGGAGAAATGGATATTACACAATACCCTGAATTTAACCATAAAATATCCGAAAAGAAGTTGATCATGATGATGGAAAGGCGGATCAAGGGTGAGAAGACCGAACTGAAATAGCTACCAATTCGAGTGTTTTATATACTACATCAGTTGAGTTTAGCTAAACTATCGATTAGATTCCTGGTTTTATTAAAGAAATCACCTAGTAAAAAAAGAGGGAAATTGATAGTAAACAATAAGTTAGCTGTCTCAAATCTTGAACAAATGGTTTCTATATGTTTTACAACTTATTAAAATCTGTGGGAAAACAACTTTTAAAAACCCAGGGGGATGCTTTGTTGAAATTAAATCCTAGAATTTTTTAGCTTTTAAAAACAATGTCATAGTCCACATCTTTACCAATATGCTTAGTTACATACTTGCACACAGACTCACTATCATAGATCTGTTGATATTATCTCACAGATACATTGATGATTCCATTGTAATAAAAAAATGTAATTTAGTGGAAACAAACACTTATGAAAAAACAAGCAACACTCTTATTTATATTTTTTTCTGTTGTATTATCTGCTCAATCAGTTTCCAAGGAATATAGTAAAGATATAGCTCTATACAGAGCAAAGTTTTTCTTGATTGAGAATGTATTAGGTTCCTCTGAACAATATAAAAAGCTTTATATAGATCCTTTAGCAGCTTCAAAAAGTACAGAGATTACCTCGATATATTATGAGTCTGAAAATAAGAAAGGATTATTGCTTGGTTTCTTCGATGATTTTTGGGATAGTAGTGGATCAGGTAAAGGCTTTCAAGGTTATGCATATAAAAATATTGATTTTGATAATGCACTTTCATTATTAAATAAAATTGAAGAAATAATAGATGAAGAAAAAAAATACTTAAATGCTGACGACAACGAGAATAATATATTCTTTAAGGAAGACGATATTATAATTGTCATTTATAGAGAGGGTCCTTTTGCAGGTAGGATCAGATTACTATGGGATGGTTTTGACGGTGAATGGGAAAATACTGCTTTTAGAAGAACTAAAAGAAGGTTTGAGAAGGCACTAGAGTAAAAAACCTCAGCCTCTAAATACAATGTCATAGTCCACATCTTTACCTATATGCTTGGTTACATACTTACACACTGCTTCACTATCATAGATAGGTTGATAGTCTCCAACAGATACATTGCCTAATCCATATCTCACTTCCTGATAAGACATATCCGTATTAGTGCCAATAAGCATATGGACGTGTAGATTATTGCAGTCTCCTTTGTCTCTTTCAGAGGCATAGAATACTTGTTCTACTTTGTTTGATGCTTTAAGAAGTTTTGTAATCCAATTCCGAACGGTCATGGTATAAACCTTATATGGTGTTCTGCAGGTGATAAAATAGTTCCATTCAAATTGATTTAAAAATTGGGCGTAAGCGGTTGATGCATTCATAATTTGAAAGTATTATACAGCAAGGGTTAAGGAAAACCACTGGAATTCACTCAAAATCACTGTCATGTATTGTTTTTATTGACATTAGTGTCACTTCAAAAAGCAAACCAGAATTCACTGTTTTTAAAAGAAATAAAAATATATAGGGACACAATTGGGGACAAATAAAAAAGCATCTACCGCAAAATAATGTTGTAGATGCCTATTAATGTTAGTGGAGAAGATGGGACTCGAACCCACGACCTCTTGACTGCCAGTCAAGCGCTCTAGCCAGCTGAGCTACATCCCCATGTGGACATGATTAATGTTTTAAGCACCTAAGAAATTTGGCT
>Ga0209654_1002879_pt1 | contig 11176 bp, 7 predicted proteins | sample SaaInl1SG_22_DNA_FD_184646 | JGI IMG/M metagenome (GOLD analysis project Ga0209654, IMG submission 184646) | Marine microbial communities from expanding oxygen minimum zones in the Saanich Inlet - ESP_161SG_22_DNA (SPAdes) (version 2) | ecosystem: Environmental > Aquatic > Marine > Intertidal... | reverse complement strand
AAAAATAAACACGTAATCAGTACCTTTATTTTTGTTGGCCTGAACGTCGAGAAAAATGAAACAAGCGGCACATACAATAACAAATTTCTTATGTAATAGTTCCTCCAATACGACGAACCTAAAATTGCTTCTTTATTACCCCAGTCAGTGATAAAATTTAATGTTATCGGAAAAATAAATACATAACACACAAGAAGAAAAGTGCCTAAAATGTATAACAAAAAGTTCAAATCGATATCTAAATTCAAGGATTCTTTTAAACAATATAGTTTTTTGGCCCAAACCCAACAAAGCAAAATTCCAAAAGCGCCACAAAACAGTTCGCGATAATAGGGTAACGACTCGGCAAGTTCGATATGGAAACCGTGCGCAATTATAAAAGCCCAAAAGAGAAACCACCCAAGCGCTTCTGGGACAGAATCGCCATACGTCGTTCTGTCGAAGAACTTTGGTTCAGCTACGTTGCGCATTTCGGTAATTACCATTCAAAAAACTAACGATATTTTGTCGCATCAGAGTAACGCTTCCCCCGTCGCATCCTAGTTGATCATCAAGCCACTTAACCTCATGTGCTCGCTGACATCCATAAAACCCTAACTCCTCGCCAATCCTAACCAAAAACTTTTTTCTCGCCCGCCGAACAAAGCCCGGGTCTTGCTGAACAGCTTCAGTTATTACATTTGGGAGCTGCCCTGGCTCTGGGCAAACAAAACTAGCTTCACAAAGGGAGTGCCACGTCAGACCAAAAGTAATACAAGGCTTATCGGCCATTATTGCCTCCCAAGCAATACTCCCTGTGGTGGTAACGACCACCTTAGCCATTTCGAGCAATTTCGAACTCTCAACATTGGGTCCAACCAAAAAAGTATCTTTAAAATTCTCAATGTAATCGTAATCGGACGGTTTTCTAAAAAACCACTCACGTAAATTTGCCAGATCCAAGGTTTGCCTCGGATGCTCTTTCACTAAAAGAACCGAGGATGGAGGAATCGCCTCACGCACCTGTGCGACTAAATTTGCTTGATGAGAAAAACGACCACCTTCAGGATCTGTGGACCTTTCAGGCTGGTACTGCAAAAATAAACAGACAATATCGCGGCTATTTAACTTATCAAGCAAGCGGGGCCTTTCTAAATCGCGCCTAATTTTGGCTCGCTGAATTATCGCAGTTGCAAAGAACCAAATCGCTCGTCGATCAAGCCTCAAATAGCTAGGGCCGATCTGGCCCTTAACGATCAACCTGAAAATATTCAACAGCAAACTGACTAAGTAATGTTTTTCTTGACCATGCATAAGTCGACGAATCGTATCCCAAATTGGGCCTTTGGACATCAAAAATACGCTCTTCGGATCGACGGTTAGTTTTGCACCAAACTCCAGCATCGAACTACGATTTATTTGATCCGAACTCACCGGAAATTGTTCCCTCGCCAAGCAGTAATAGTTGCCGTGGTTAACTCTGAAATCATCTGTCGCAACCAAAATGCCATCCAACAATGTCTTATGAAAAATCACAACTTTTATGCCGATGTCCTTAGCAACTGCAAAAAGGCAAATATCGTAAAAAAAATGCGGGGTGTCGCGAAAAAAAATAATCTTTATATTGCGAGTTGTAATGACAGATCGGAAGAAAGCGGATATTAAGCTGTATAGCTCAACCACCTCATTTCGAGAAAGCGTCGGCCGAATAAAACATCTATCAATTGTCCGATCGAAATAATAATACATTTCAAACCACAAGGATTCAGATTTCCATGAAAAATCCAGACGAAATTGAGATAATTTAAATCTGAGATTTTCATGATCATAGAATGACCCGTAATCAAAATAAGGTTGATCTTTAGCAATCCCCGTTGATGAATTAGAATGAAAGAAGTTACAACCCTCTTCCTCTGAATCAATGCCTCGCATTACTTCAGCTAGGAATGGGTCGTCAAAAAAACCTGATGTCGCGAATCCCATATAGCTTGACTACCTCCTACCGGCGACAAAAAAATTAAATGGGCATGTGTTCTTTAACAAAAAAATCAAAATTAAATATATAACCTTAAGCTTTGATTTTATTTGTAATAAAATAATAAGACCGGTTATTGAATTATCTAAATCGGCTTATGTTTAAAATAATTGGGTTAAATTTAACTTTCAAACTTCTATGTAAAATAACGATAATCAACATGTTCGGAAATGCACTTCTGACCGAATCGAAAATTCGTTCTTCCAATTCAACTTCGATCCCAGATGTCCCCTCATCCAACACAAGCACATCAGGACACCTGTATAAAGCGCGAGCAATCAAGAGCCGTTGGTACTGGCCACCAGACAGCTGCCGACCGTGCTCGCCAACCTTCTCGTAAATATCTCTAATAACTGAGTCAAGACCCACTAGTCGTAGGGCGCTCATTACCAATTCTTCTGAAAAATTCTTCGCACCAAACTCCACGTTAGCCGCCACGGTATCTTCTAAAATAGTACCGTTTTGCTTAACGTATCCTATGCTAAGCTCATCAACCCCTATACGCTTGTGCGTGCGAGGATAGACAACTTTTACCTGGCCGGCGAGAACCGGAATTAATCCGCACGCCGTGTCGACAAAAAGAGTTTTGCCCGTTCCTGACTCGCCCTTTATGTGAACCAATTCGCCCGCAGACATTTTCACCTCCACGCGCTTCAAGATCGGTTCGCCACCCTCGAATCCGAGATCCGCCCCTTCGAAAACGATCATGAACGGCTGGCCTTTCGTTTCCAACAGCCCAGGCAGATAGTCATTGTTCCTACTTAACATCTCCGGATTACAATCATTACCCAATGCAACGAATATTCGAGCGCTTGCCTGTTCACCAAATCGGACGGCGCCAACACCTTGCATTATTGAACTAAATGCCGGCCGCAATCTAAGTAATCCAATCGCAATAAATCCTAAGTATTCTACGTTTCCTTCAAAAATAGCTGGACTGGACATATTCTGCCCAACAAAATAAATACAGAAGCCCAAAAAGAACACCATCGGCTCGATTATCGTTGATGCAAGCGATGAACTAAAATTAAATTTAGCCAAAGATTGCGCGTAGTTAATCGAAAAACCCTCAAACCTGCTGGCAAAAAACTGTTCGACTCGCCAAATTTTTATTTCTTTAAATGAACGAGAAACATCATCTACAACCTTAAATCGATCTTCATTACTCTCAACTTTTCTGCGACCCCACTTCCTAACGCTATAAAAGCTGATAAAGTAAGATATCCCGTACAAAAGAATACTCAGCGTAAAAACTACAATAGCTGACCTAGCATCAAAAAAAAATGTAATAGATGCGAGAACAAAAACTAAAACTAGTTGGCCAATCGCGATTATCAAAGGGCGAAATACACTACCACAAAATTGATCGACCTCTGAGAGGACGACTGCCTTTGTTTCACTCGGACTTAACTTGGAATATTCCCGATATCCACCCGCTAATATATTTGCGAGAATTCTACTACTTGCGAATACTCGAAAACTCTCAATCAACATCACAGCTTTATAATTGGCGTATATCCTGGTCAGAGATGAACCTATAAAAACCATTGAAAGGATTATAAAAAGCTCATGGTGATCAATATAAATGCCCTGCGATTGTGCCTGACCAATAAGATTTACCGCGACTCCATCCTCGACAAATATCATGGCGAAAATATATCCGAATGCGATTACACCAATTACATCAACAAATGCACTAGCTATTGATATTAATATATTATTTCGGAAAAACTTTGGATCATTCTGATAGAATCTCCAAAAAATTCCAGAGATATTACTATTTAAAAATTCGAGATCCACTATGCGTCGAACCCTATATTCGCAGGGTCGAAACGGATTTTACAATTGCAGAATTTTTCGAATATCTCAGGATTCTTAAATACGTCGTGCCCTACCAATCCAACCATCAGAGTTGAATCTATATCAAAATGAAACTCTTCATTTACTATTTCGATCTTTTCGTCCAAAGCCACTCTCAGTTCCTGATGGTCTATCACAGGCTCGATGCATACCAGTCTCACAGACACTCGCTGGGCTACCTGATTTAAGATGGTTATTGCAGGAGATTCCCGCAAATCAGCCGTATTCGGCTTATATGTTGCTCCTAGGAAAACAACTACGCTTGGAAAATGACGTTCAATCAGTTCCAGTATTTTATGTGTGCACCAATCTGCTTTGTCGTCGTTGACTTGACGTCCAGCCCGTATTAATGGAGTTAAACTTGGAAACTGATTGATAAGAAAGCGTGGGTCGACAGCAATACAATGCCCCCCGACACCGCAACCCGGTTGAAGAATATTGACTCTCGGATGTTTATTCGCGATTTCGATGACCCTAAGTGGATTAATGCGCAGTTCGTCGCAAATGATGGAAATCTCATTAGCGAGCGCTATGTTAACATCACGATACGAGTTCTCCACTAGTTTACACAGCTCTGCTGTCATGCTGTCACACTCAATGATTCGATCTTTGGCAAATGTTTCATAGAATGAAGCTGCAGCGGAAGTCGAACGCGAATCAATGCCCCCAACGATTCTATCGTTATTCTCAATTTCGTGAAATATTGCCCCAGGAATAACTCTCTCTGGGCAATGTGCAAAACACATATTTTCCAACTTAGGATTTTCGTCGTAAATCCACTCCCTAACAGATTCAGTAGTGCCAACAGGCACGGTAGATTCAAGAATAATCAGACTAGATGAAGCAGCGACATTTGCAATTTTTCGAGACGCATTTTCTACGTAAGATAGATCTGGAAAGCCTTGCCCGCTCACAGGAGTCGGAACACAAATAATGTATACATCACTCTGCTTTAACACGACATCGACCGTAAAAGCATTTGACTGAAAAACTTCCGAAAGTCTCTCATCGATGCCCGGCTCACTGATTGGCGAACGACCGCTATTAAGCGCGTCAATCACTGATGGCGATACATCAAAGCCTCTTACTTCAACACCATTCGAAGCCAACAAAATGGCAGTAGGCAGTCCGATATAACCGAGACCCAGAACCGAACATGTTATCCCCAATTTATTTCTCCAAAAAATTAACTATAATCTCTGCTGAACGGAGCGCTGAATCACCACTACCATAGGGGCTTAACGTAGACTTCATCTCTGCATAGTCCGAACGTTGGTCAATCAAACCTAGCACCTCATTTTCGATCCGCACAGGATCAATGCCAACTAACTTTGAACAACCAGCGTCAATACCTTCTTGGCGTTCAGTGGTGGCCCTGACGACCAGTACAGGCTTGTCAAAGCTCGGAGCCTCCTCTTGAATACCGCCACTATCGGTTATGACGCCGACACAGTGCTTCAATAACAACAGAAACTCCGGGTAGTCGGGCGGATCACAAACAACCACGCCCGAAACTCCTTCGAAAATAAGTGTTGCCGCATTTATGACCTTGGGATTACGATGGACTGGAAATACAATCCGGATATCGGATCTCTTCTCAGCAACGCGTCGTAAAGCCTCAAAAATTCCTAACATGCTAGGACCGAGAACTTCACGTCTGTGACACGTAAAAATAATATACTTTTCCTCAGTAAAATCAAAACCTACTCGACGCGTCAATGATTCTGAAATAGAAGAAAAAACATCGCTCGACTCCTGAATCATTTTCAAGGTCATAAACATGCTATCGATTACTGTATTCCCTGTCACATGCACGCTCGAGTCTTTAACGCCCTCACCAATCAAATTATTTCTTGCACGCAATGTCGGACACAAGTGCAAAGATGTAAGTTGCGAAATAACTATTCGGTTAATCTCCTCTGGGAACGGGTTGTGGATATCATTAGATCGTAATCCAGCTTCAACATGCACCACAGGCGTTTTGTTCAAAAAACATGCAAAAGCCGCTCCGGCGGCAGAGGCAGTATCTCCATGAACGATAACTAGATCCAACTGAACCCCCTGAACGATGTCACCAATTTCCTTAATCACTTGGCTATACAGGTCGTGAAGACTTTCAGAGCTCGACATAAGATTTAAATTATAATCTGCCTCAAAATCATAAAACCTCATAAGCGAATTCAACATTTCAGAATGTTGGCCCGTATTTATACTGATTACATTGAAACCCAAAGCCTTAATTTTAAATATTAACGCAACAAGTTTTATGAACTCCGGCCGCGTCCCAAATACAATAGCGACTGTATACTTACTATGAATCATTAAACATCCCTAAATACGCTAATCCCAAGATATTGAACCCAACGACAACCGAGATTCTGTAATAGGTATCAGAAATACCATTATACAATATTTGCTAAATAATTATCGGCTACTACACTCACACCATAGATCTTGAATGCATCTAGATTAGGACTAGACGGCTTACACCCATCAAACAAAATTCTGACATCGCTATCGTTCAACATCGCAGAATCACCCGACATACAAATATCTAAGCTATTTAAATCATGTTTAGCAAAAAACTCGCTTGAGGTATCAGTACTAGAGGTAATGAAGTTCATAATAGGCCTGTTCGCAGCAAAATAGTCCACCACCTTACTCGGCAATTGAGTATCTGAAGAATTGCCCACGTTTATTAGTATATTGCACCGCCGCATCATATTCAACGCTTCAAACTTATCAACCCTTTTATGTATTTGGAAAATACTTTCATCAATCAATATCTGACCAAACAGATCAGCAATATTTCCGCCTCCATAAAATACGACACAAAATTTACCCACCGTCGCCTCTATTATATCTTTATTCTCAGTGAAAAATTTTATAACTTTAACGGGTTCTCGTATATTCAAATGCCAACCTCCGAAATACCCAAAAACGAATCTCTCTTGAAATTGAATATTAGATTCAAGCTTGGTAAGATTTTCATCCGAAAGCAAATGTGGAATTTCAAAAAACTTATCCCTGAATTGAGGAAAATGCTTACGATGGAGTTCAACACAACCCGAAAATGTAAAATAAACTGAGTGACTTAATTTATAGATTTTTTTTTCAATATTAAAACTGAGCCAATCGAACAAAAACCTATTTTTTCGAGACTGCCCTTTCAGCAAGAAAAAAGGATCACCACAGTCGACCCCCCAGGGGACAAATGGGTAGGTCTTTTTTAACAATAGGCCAACCAAATGTATTGTAAATGGATGGCTCGAACTTATCATAAAATCGTAATCGGTTGAACTCAAAAGCTTACGTCCTAGCGCGTAATAACTTGGCAGCCAGCGTACTGCACCATCCGGCCAAATGATTGTTTGCAGAAAAGCTCGGAGAACTCGGATCTGAAACCGAAAATATTTATCTATTTTTGTTAGCTTACCAACTGAATTTGGCTTAGTTGGTGATCGACATACGGAATAGACTGTCACTCCATCCTGATCGGACCAAGCGCCGAAGCCATACGTTAGAACATCAACTTTATGCCCCTTCTCTACGAGGTAGCTGACGATCGATCTCCATCTGTATCCTCGCGGATCAAAACCTCCACCGAAGTTGTGGGACAACAAAAGTATTTTCAAGCGTGCCCTCAATACAATCCGTAATTAAAAGATACTGGCAATTGAAATTGTTCCATATTTTTCTGATTGTTTTTAAATTTTATCGAAACTTCAGTAGCTCCAACAATAATCGATAGCAGCAACTGATTTTCGACTGCGAATTCAATTGTCTTACCGCGGCAAGTTTCCTTTGATTCCACATTTACCGGTGGAATTTCGAGAGAGCCAAATATGTCCTCATGATGAAAACTATTACACACTGGAAATATCTGGCGCGTGGGAAAATGTCCTAGCACGCTTCTGTAAACATTCCTTACAAATTTATCTCCGGTGTATGTCCCGCTGCCGGGATCAGCCCAATACCAAACTCCATCATTCCATATACAAACGGACAGCTGATCTTCGTGCAAATGACCATGACCATACGAGGGTAGCTCTCCGATCGCCCTCACAGAAAAAAACCATCTTGCATCACCAAACATAACCAGCCCAAAATCCGGAAAAGAATAAAACTCAAAATTTGATGTATCTACTGCCCATTTTGAAACGTCCATACAAGCTTCAGTTTCAATATTTTTAAATGATCCCAAACCGAATACCATCTTATTAACCTCTATATTTGGCTCTAAATCCCAGCCATCTCTTGCAAGACTAATAAATTTTAAACAACTGAAATTAACAAAAGTCGCCTCGTATTCAGGGTCGGCTAAATCAGGGGGTATATTGCCCCTAAATATCCTTTCAAGTTCATTCAATTTAAGATACCGGGGATAAATTTTAACAAACGATCCGGAATCAAAATCTCCAATCAATGGATACGAACCATCACAGACAGTAGTTAACTCGCTTAAAACAAAAGCTCTAGAAATTTTTTCAATAACTGTTTTTTTCCTGCTAACTAGCTGTCGTTTCAGTGCATCGCCTTTAGTTTTAGACAATAACCAAAGGAACAGGGCAATGCCTTCAGTTAGCATGTTATGATAACCTAACGACCGTTCAAAATGTCCTCCATCCGTCAAAAACTGAGAGTCCACTTCTTCAAATAACCGATCAAAAACCAAACTTGGAAGAACTTCATTCCGACTCGGGTGGGTGAACATCGATTCGAAGATACTCAGCGCTAACAAATTACTTAAGTAGTGGTTAGTTCGAACATCCCAATCCTCCAAGTGTGATTCGATCCACTGCTTGTGAAGTATGCAGATTTCAATCGCGCAATCAAAAGATTTAGGATCATATTGACGCATCTTTTTGCCTAAGAGCTGCATTGTAATTAGGATATTTATCAGCCGAATAGAAATGTCCATTGGACAAATCCAATGAACGCCAAATCCCACAGGATTAAACGCCATAAAGTCTAAAACTACATCGTAGCACTCCCTGTAGACTTTGGTTTGCCAGTCCGGCTGTTTCTGTCTTTGGCTAGCCGAAACCGCAATCTGGGGCAGCCAATTGAGCCTACCTAGCTCCCAAGCATGCTTTATGTCACGACCGTCTGAGCCAAACTCGATTCTGGACGCCCATACATCCAATGGCCAGTTTTGTTTAGGAAGCTGCGATAACGCCCAATCGCAAAACCTGTAGTCATCACTTACAAGCTTCAAAAGCGTAAATGAATACTTTTGATTGGATTGATTAACAGATTCGAGCCTAAGCGAACCAACTAGATCTTTTTTTGTTACGCCACGACCACAATCTACCCAGGTTAACTCAAGTAAACAAAACGTCTTGTTAACATATTTATCTAGCGCAGTAAAATTAGGGACCTCTAGTAGGACATCAACTTCATCTAGGAAAACAAATTCTAACGCATCATTTTTTATAATTCTGCGCGATCCCATCCAAACGTAACGAACAAATTCAATATAATCGCCAATAATTCTGGTGAGAAATCTTCGAGATCGATAGATTAACAACACTAAGCCATCGTTTAGAAATATTTCGAGAGCTTTGATACTTAATTTTTTGGAATTCATATTAGCTCTAGAATAAAATTTGCAATATCTTTCGGCTTAATCGACAAGCAAGATCGACTTTGGCAGATGTTAAACAAGCCGGTGGAAGATTTGTAGCAGGGTTTTTTATCTTCTGCCGTTACCACAAAAAGATTTTCGGCCGGGTAAGCCCAGGTCTTGGCTACAGATGTAGGACCTTCAATCACTACCGTCTGCTTAGACAAATAACCCGCCAAATGCATAATTCCACTATCGTGAGCCAATACAAGATCGGCATGTAACACCAAATGTATTAAATGCGCGGAGGTCAAGCCACATGCGTTAATAAATCGATGATGAGACGCCAAGAGCTCAAACCCCTTACTGTGCCCCGATTCGCCAACGAGTGCCACCGAATGACCTGCTGACAATAACAGCCGACAAACTTCAGTCAAACAGTGACTTGGATAGGCCTTTTGCGCTTGCTCAGACCATGTTGTGGCTTGCACAACAATAAATCTTGTATTTCCTTTCTTAAAATCAAAGTACGGTTGATTTCTTATAAGCCCAACGAGCGACGCTCTGCCAGGTCTACAAGATCGGTTGGGGCATCCTATTAAGTGTATGATAGGTTCGTTATAGTCTTTCCAAGTTGATTCGGAATGAAGGCCGTATCGCTCTGGCAACCCAAAAGCATTAAACCACTTAAACCCATATTTTGATTGGTCAAAAAAACCCAAAACACTGAATCTTGACCACCATGGTAGTGAACCCCAAACGTCGAGATTATGATGGAAAATAAATAAGTCCGGATTAGCATTACGAATACTTTCTCTACCCCGCGATGCTTTTTGCCCGAAGTAGCTTAAAACTCCGATTGACTCTATATGTAGGGGGACAACCGCATTCTCGAAAAATATCGAAACTAATTCAGAAACTGCCTTATTGTTCGTGAGCGCGTAAATTTTCGCATTTTTATAGCGCAGCAACAGTGCCTCCAACTGCATAAATGCGGAGATTCCACCCCCAAAATTGCCACCCAAGCAAACCACGATGCGGTTACAATGGGAGGGAGCTTGGTCAAGGACACCCTTCCTGAAAAGCCATATTTTCATAAAAAAAATACGCACAAACTTACGAATCAGGTTTTCTAAATTGTGAGTAAATTTTGTTACTGTAACCTCATTTAATTCAGGGCAAAAACCCGAGGTAGAAAACTCACGACGACAAATGCTCATATTATTCACACCTCAGCGAAAAATCTTCTCTTAAAGACCGATTTCTTTTCAATCGTTTTACAGAAAATTAAATGTTCTACTCTAAATTATATACCATGCCAATGTTTAAACCTGCCCGAGCGGGAAGAAACATATAATCAGAAAATCCATCCGACGAGAATTTAAAACCGACCCATTTGTTAAATTATACACTTAATATTTTCACAATTTTTTAATTCAATAAAAAGAATGAGCGCATCAAGTCTCTTCTCAAGGTCAGCCATAAGACCAATAGCGATAACTGCAGAGGTTCGGCCTAGTCCTGATCTCGTTTTAAAGTCCAATCAACACTCTTAAACGCTGGCTTATATTCAATGACCAAATTCTGCAGAAGATCGACACATAACTCTGAATCACGCCTCATCGAGGCATGTTTTAGTTCAGCGAGTTGAGGAGCTAAATCTGGCCATTGAATAAAGGGCTCGCAAGCCTGCATAATCTTGGGGTGTGTGGTAGCCGTTGATGCATCTCCAATTA
>Ga0209654_1002878_pt1 | contig 11178 bp, 16 predicted proteins | sample SaaInl1SG_22_DNA_FD_184646 | JGI IMG/M metagenome (GOLD analysis project Ga0209654, IMG submission 184646) | Marine microbial communities from expanding oxygen minimum zones in the Saanich Inlet - ESP_161SG_22_DNA (SPAdes) (version 2) | ecosystem: Environmental > Aquatic > Marine > Intertidal... | reverse complement strand
GTCGGTATTGGTCGCTGGAGACTCAAGGGTAAAAACCCCTGTGCCTGTCGTAGCGCCTTTAATTGCTATATTAGACATTAGACACCTCCAGCTTGTGCCGCCATTTCAGCTTCCATTCGTGCCTGACGCTGTGCCGCTGATTCAACATTAGCCGCCATAACGATGTCGTCTTTAGAACCAGTGATGGCTTCACCAGCCGCCAGTTTGCGTTGTACTTCCGCCGCCACGATTTCTTCAATAGCAATGCGGCAACGCTCATGGACTGCGTTATCAATCCAGTCTTGTGCTGAGAGTGCTACTACGTGTAGGGCTTTATCTTCTGCTTCTGATAATGTAATTGTGTATGTTGTCATTTTGTTTCCTTGTTAGCCGATTAGGTAGACTGTAGCCGCAGCATATTGCCCGCTGTAAACAACACCCGATGCCAAATCAAAAGTTATAGTGTCAGATGCTTGGCAATCTAACACGCCAGAAATACTGGAGTTCCAATAATTATTCCCTGATGTAGAAGTGCCGCCTTCGGTGTAAGCGTTATAAATACCTGAACCATTTCTTTTTATAAAGACGCTTGATGCTGTCGTGGTCGCGTCACCATTTGTTAGGTTATAAAAACTAACAAAATACTTACCAGCTACAGGACAAGTAAAAGTATTTGTTGATGTGTTCCAATGACTTCCTTGATTAGCAACTGGGGTAAAATTAATTGTGCCAGCTACGTTGACTATTTGTGAAAGACCAACTCTATTCCCGCTAAACACTGGCTGATACGGCATCGTGACGCGACCTGCGGAGTCGAGTTTTATATGGTCTGCCCCACCACCGTTAGAAATGTAAAAATCTCCCGGTGTTGTTTGAGTGAGATATGTAGCGTTAGCTCCACCAAGGCTTTCTAGTGATAAACTACCACTAGAGTAATCGTTGCCTGTTGCTCTAGTTGTAAGCCTGTTTAAAGGCAAACTCGTCCCAATACCTACCTTGCCATCAGACGTTTCGGTAATACCTGTTGAGGTAATCCCTGTCGTACCGTTTAATGTAATTGTCATATAAACCCCTTAAACCACAATCCAGCGTGAGCCAGTTGGTACTGTTACTGATACGCCTGAAGCCACTGTGATTGGGCCAGCGCTAATTGCGTTGTTCCCTGTACCAATGGTGTAGTTGGTAGAGATGATATTAGCCATCTCATACAAGCCCTTGGTAGTACTGTTGGCATCTGTGTCCAACTCAGCCCATGAAGGGTCAGTACCATCTGTGGTTAAATACTTACCACTGTTACCCGTCTGACTAGGCAAAGCATCAACAGCCGCCCATGAGGTAACAGAGCCATCCGTTGTCAAAAACTCACCTGAGTGACCTGTTTGATCTGGAGTGTAAGTGGCGGCTAGTGTAGCAGAAGTAGCAGCAGCGGTAGCCGAAGTAGCCGCATTGGTTGCTGACGTTGAAGCAGCAGAAGCACTGTTAGCCGCATTAGTCTCACTTGTTCCTGCATTGGTAGCAGAGGTTGCTGCGGCTGTTGCACTGTTGGAGGCATTGGTTGCCTGTGTGGTAGCCGTAGAAGCGCTTGTAGCTGCGTTAGAGGCGCTTGTGGACGCATTTGAGGCAGAGGTAGCGGCATTGGTTTCAGCGGTCTCAGCGGCTGTCTGAGCCGTTTGAGCGTCTGTAGCGCTTGAGGCCGAAGCAGTGGCACTTGTAGCCGATGCGGTAGCGCTGTTGGCACTGTTAGTCGCACTTGTCGCTGCATCAGAGGCAGAAGTTGCCGCATTGGTCGCTTGAGTTGAGGCCGTAGCCGCGCTTGAGGCAGATGCTGTAGCACTATTAGCACTGTTAGTTGCTGAGGTAGCGGCGGCTGTAGCACTGGCAGCTACTGTTGGGACATAACCAGATGCAGTAGTCGCGGAGCCAGCAGCAGCGGTTGCACTTCCCTCTGCCGCGTCAGCAGCATCTTCAGCACGAATCGTGAGGGCTGTAACAGCCGATATAGAAGCATCATTGGTAGCATCACCACTACCACCAGAGCCACGGTAAATAGCCATAAAATCTCCTTGTTCCTTTGTTGAAAGACTCTACAAGAAAGCCCTTTAACAAAAGAGGGAGACTCCCTAAGAAGTCCCCCTTAGCCTAATTAGGCAGACATTGCGATTGCAACAGCAGCCTCATCACGCAACTCTTTCACGCCATACAGCATGTCAGAGGTGAACAATGTACCCAAGTACTCTTGCTTGTACTGAGTCTGTGAGCGTACACCCAACTGCTCTGCCAACACAAAAGCGTCCTTGTGGAACATCATACCGATACGAGCATCGCCAGTGGCAGTCTCGCAGTTGGTAGAAACGTAAACCTTCACGCCGTAGACGTTACCGATTTCACCGTTACGGATAGTGTTGCCACCACCGACTTCACCCACAAAAGCTTGCTCAGTGAAACGAGCCAAGCCCATCATCACGTTACGAGCCACAGGAGGTAATACCAACACACGACCGTCCATAGGCACGTCAGCATCGTCCAACGTCTGGATAACCTTACGGATACCAGCATCAGTGATTGCAGCTTCGTTACCGCCCGTGTACAGGGTAGTACCGTCAGAAGCGATAACAGCCTTGTCATAAGCGATAGTGCCGTTACCACCTTGAGCACCACGACCCAATTGGATCAAGTCGGTGTCAACTTGTTTAGCCAGCGCGTAGCCAGCGTCACCAGTGTAAAACTTACGCAATGAAGCCAGAGCTTGAGTTTCCGTAATGTCTTCGATCAAGCGGCTGTACTCATAGTGCTTGTTCACCAACACCTGAACTTCTGACTCAGTAGCGGCTTGCAGGGTCACTTGTGTAGATGCAGCCTTGAGAGCAGCAGCACCACGAGTGGGCTTAGGAATGTGCAAAGTGTCGCCCTTTTTGCCCTTGAAGGACATTTTAGAGACGAGGTTCGCCATAACGAGGTTTTGCTTGTAGGCTGCGATGATTTCATCAGACCACAATTCAGGGATGAACGTTGCACCAGTTGTATTGGTGACGTGATTAGTTCCGAGTGCCATAAAAATTCTCTTTCAAAATGGTTATTTAACACGACCCTCCGCATATGCAGCCATAATCTCATCAGATAGCTGTTGATAACGGTCAGGGTTTGTACGCATGAGTTCGATGATGTCGGCTCTGCGATAGGTTTTCTTACTTGCTGTCTCACCAGACCCTTTGGACGAACCAGTGGAGGCTGCTTTGACTGCTTGCTTACGCTGTACTTTCTCGACTTCTTTTGATTGGTTGACTACTTGATTTCTTTCTTTCCAAGTAGTAAGCAACTCATTCGCAGCGTCAAAATCGTAGGAGCGATCTGCTCGACTAAATAGCTCTTGCCTAACCTTGCTCTTGTTAATCCATTCAGAGAAGCTACCGTTATTAACGACTTCAGTAAAATCAGGATGTGCAGACTTTAGGTTAGCCAGCGCTTCTGCCTTCTTCATTTGTGCCGAGAGCTGTTCTGCCTCGCGCACCTTCGGATGCTTGGAAATAGCTGATGCAATAGCCTTGTCGGGATCGGTAAAGAAATCTACCTCTTCCTCGACTTCTGGGGCTTGTTGTTTTTGTGTGACGGTTTGGGCTTGTACAAAGTCATCTACAATACGCCGAAGTTCCCCGACTTCACTCCCTTGCTTGCCGATTGCGCGTTCGGCCTCTTGATGCATACGAACAATATCTTTAACAGACTTGCCCTTATACTTATCAGGAATGTCATCTTCTGTATCTTCTGGTTCAGGTTCCTGTTCAGGGGTTTCCTGTTCCTGCTCATCCTCGATAGATGAATACTCTTCTTCGTCTTGTTGCGGCTCGTCGCCTTCGTCAATAAATGTTGCCATTAAACTCTCCGTGCTAATAAGCATTGTGGAATATAACTTATGTGCTTGTGCTTAAATTAACTAGGTTAATTCTCAGCGGCACTCTTTCTTTCCTGCGCCATCTTCTCGTTTCGCTTCCGTTCCCACTGCATTGCAGCTCCGGGAAAATCTCCGGTCACGCCCTCAAGTTTGACCATAGGCTTGCTAACGATACGAATAGCAGGTTGACCACACACCTTACAATTGGTTGTTCGGAGTTCCGAATCAATGTAAGCTTCTGTGAGATGGTCATCTCCGCAGATAAACTCATAGATACGCTTAGGCATTTACTTCCCTCTCAAAGTCCTCGTAGCTGTTTTTAATCGCTGACTCGTAAGAGAGAACCCGCTGTACCGCTTCTATTTGTCCTCTGCGAAACCAGAATTGCTTCTCATCTGGGATGGTAGTAATATCTTGAAGAATGTCCATATTGTCGGATATATCTTCTATGTATTGCTTCCAGCCCTTTGAGGCAAACAAATCTAGTAATGTTTCGTAATAATCTTGTAGTTCTTTGTCCATCTCTTTATCCTTTCATAATGTGGAGAGATGTTGCAATTATACCACACTTTTATAAATTTGTCAAGTGTTTTGTTTCTTATTTTGCATTTGCATCATTGCGATGCGCTCATTACTGCTAATATCTTCTTCTTTAAGCATTAGCTCTGCAACTTTTGCTCGTTTAGCAAACTCAGCCTCATCTGCATCACCAGCTTGTAAGTTGGTAGAGATAGCCGCAGCCATTTTTGCTTGAACAACTTGTGGTTCCAATTGAGCTTCGACCGCATACTTCTGTGCACGGGCTTGGGCTTCCATACCTTGAGCTTGCACTAGTTGAAGTTGTGCCTGAGCCAATTCCATCTGTAACTGCTGTTGCTGTTGTTGCATTTCCTGCTCTTGTGGATTAGGTTGCGCTGCTTGTTGCATCTGCGCGATAATCTCTTCACGGTTAGACAGACCCATGTTATCCACAACGGCTGAAACCAGCATTGGGTACATTGGACTATCTTGACCAAGGGTTTGCAACAGTTGTACAAGTTGTGTAACCTCATACTCACGGGCAATAACACCCAGAGATGACGAAGGTACAAACTTATAATCGCTGACAGGGTAATGCTCAGGGTCAAACTGCATGTAACGCCACGCTGTCTTCTCAATCATAGGGATTAGGAAAGACTCTTGGAAGTTAATCAGGGTACGCTTGTGGCGCTTGATAATTGCACCCATCGACATGGACACAGCACCAGCAGCAGCGTCACCATTGATCGTTCCGGGGATGCCAGCAGCGTCAATAGCGCCAGTAGCCATCTGAACCATCTTCTGCAACTCACCAGCCTGAGCAAAGGTCACCTGATCTAGGTTACCAAACTTAAATGGTTGGAGGATTTCAGCAGGGTTGCCGTTAGTGAGGATTGTCTTGCCGGGACGAATCTCTAGTTTAGCCCCACGAGGCATACGAGAGGCATCCATAGCCATCATTGGGTGGACAGTGAGGGCTAGGGCATCGATACGAGCGCGTAACTCAGCATCCAAAGCCTTCTGGCTGTTATAGCCCTTCTCACAGATACCACGACCCCAGAAGCGAGAGGGTACTACGTCCCAAGGGAAAGCCACAATAGGGCGATCCTGCATCATGTAGGGGTTCTCTTCGATCTTGAGTAGTTGACCACCGTTGGCGATAACAACGATCACCTCAACGTAGCCTTCTTCCTTCTCTTCCTCTTCCTCAGACTTAACGGTTTTAGACAACTCATCGTCATCTTCCTCCATTACAGCATCGTTATAAAGATGCTTAGGAATTAATCCATAATACTTGGTTAGTCGGACTTTATCTTCGTCAAAAGAGGTAAGCTCTTTGTCTGCTTCAATGTCTGAATCAGTATCGGCAGACTCAAGATCAACATCCCGATAGATACCATTTTGAATTCCAATCTCTACTTGGTGTTTAGGAACAAACTCGTCAACCGCAACACCCAAAGCATCCTCAATAGAGGTGGCAACAGGGTCAATCAGGAAGTTCTGTGGCAGGATTGGGCGTAGTTTAATCACTACCCGGTCTTCAATGTTAACACCAACCGCTTGCATCGCCCCATCCATGATAGGCTGAGTGGCTGGCTTCATCTCCTTGACTTCCTCAAGCACCAATTCAGCTACAGCAGTACCGTAGACAGCGGCGTTAAGGATACACTCGGCTACAGCCTTGCGAGTCTTGGTAAACTGGAAGTCCTCAGACAGTTGTTCGCGCAAATAGGCAACATCTTGAGGGTTTTGGTCATTGCGGTCATCACGAATGTCAAACCACTTACCACGACCAAAGGTAGCCTCCTCCACCTCAGCGACAGATGACTCCACGGCTTGCTGTAGGGCTGGTGAGATGAGACGTGAACGCTCTGAGTCACGGGTTTTGTCCTCTGCTGACCAGATACCACGCCAGAGACGGTAGTACTCGTCAAACTTCTGCTCGTAGTTAGCACTGTAGTGGTCGCGCCATTGGTCTACCTTATCGATAACCCAACTTTCAACCTTCTGGTCTGTATAATCTTTATCGTCGTCCATATTAACACTTCCACTTCTTTAATGCTAGGGCTTTGCGGGTAGGGCTACCGTCAGGTTTCTTCATTGGGCCTTTTACACCGCCCATACGCGCACAGAAAGAATCTTTCCGCGCTCCGCCTTCTGGTTGAGGCCGTTTTAGGTTACTTCCCGTAGCCGCGTTGATGCGTTTACGGCCTGACTCGGACAGACCACCTGTAGGGTTCTTATCCTTCTTAGTGAGGGATACTTTTTTGTTAGCCATCATTTACTCTTCTTAGGTTTCTTGGCTGTCTTAGCAGATTCCTTGAAATCAGCAGCACTAGGAGCACCTTTACTACCAACTTTACGCATTTTTTCACCACTACCAGCGGCTATGCGTTTTTTCTTGGCGTTAATATTTGCGTATAATCCGTTTGGCATCTTATTTACCTTTACGCAAACACTTACCTGCTTTTTTACACTTAGCAGGAGTAGGGCAACCAGCGCATGGCTTAAATTTAATTGGGATTGTCTTGTTTGGCATAGTTAATTCCTTACTTCAAAAGTGGGTTAGTAAAAGGATTGGCATTTAAGTCAACACTCTCTTCTTTTACAGGTGCTAAATCTTTAAGTCTTGGTAAATCAGAAGCATTAGCGGCATTGTTAATTGCTTTTACTTCATCATCACCTAAAATTCTGTTGACCTTCATTTCACCGCCAATAATCCAGTTACCTGTCATATTAGAGTTTGTTTTATACCGATAATGACCACCAAAAGGCACTTGATCTGTTATGTGGGCGGTTCGTGCGTTAATTTTACCTGACTTCGTTCTTTGTGCTCTTTTTATAGCCTCGTCTTGCCAAGGAACATCAGCACCCATTTCAACTTCAGCCCATACTTGGTTATCTTCTCTAATGTTTGGTTTTTTACCTTTAACTTTTGCTAATGTATTGGGGTCATAAGAACCACCAATATGTGTCGCAACAGGTAAATCACCTGCATGCCAGCCCGGACGATAAGCTAGATCACCTAAAGAAGATTTTACTTTTCCTGTCTTTGTATTCAAATCACCAGCTTTAGCTGATAACCATTCACCCATTTGAACTGGTGTTTTTGCATCTACAAAAAGAGGGTACAAATTATTATCTTTACCAACTCTAAATAGTTTATAAGCTTTTACAGTATTTTTAGGCGCTGTTGCTAACGGGGCATTTGGAAATTTTAGAGCATCGCCTACTTCATCAATAAACTTAGGAGCTTCTTCTTTTCCTAATGAAGATAACAAATCCTTTTTACCTGCTTGTTTTAATATGCCACCTAACGGGGGTACAAAAGGTAAAAATCCTAAAGCATTTAAAGCGGCTTCACCATACTCATCTTTTGATAAAGAATCTGTAACATCTTTAAAAGCCATTACATCGCCAAAACCCGGTGTGAGATCAACTGCCATTTTCATATATGGTTCAGCAGCAGAAGGTAACACAGGTGTATCTTGCCTTTGACCTTCTAAGAACGCTTGTTCTGGGTCTGAAAACATTCCGTTCATTGTTAATATCCTGAAATTGTGTCTAAGTACTCGTACTCTTCCTCTTCAAAGTCAAAAACATAGGCTACTTTTGCAAGTTGCTCAATGTAAGACAGTGCGTCAGGCAAGTCATCATGTACTAGCTTGTTTGGAAACTGAAATAGTTGGTCTAGGAACTCGTTGTTCCAATCACCTTTGTTGAGTTTGACGTAGCCATTCTCAAAACGCCCTTGCAGCGCCCACACAATACGATCTGTCTTCTTCTTATTACCGTGTGTTAACTCGTCAACCCTAAAGAATGTCTGGGTTCTCTTCATTATGTCGGTCATGTAGGGCATAACCGCCTGTTTAGCGATACCCTTCTCAATACCGACAGCCACAGGCTCGTACTTGGCAACAGCATCGAATATCTTCTTGGCTGTTTCCTTGACATCCCACCTGCCGTAAATGATCTCTGCCACCCACCAACCCTTCTCGTTGGCTTTTACAATAGCTAGGGCAGTGTTGTCCAGCCTCGTGTTCTTAACACCAACAGACCCCTCAGCCTCAAAACCAGCCAAGTCAACCGCGATGTAGAAGTCACCATCATCAGGCTCCTCCTCGTCAAACTTTATCCACTCTTCTTTGAATAACTCCCCACCTGCTGCCTCGAAAGATGCCATAAACTCCTGCCGGAATGCAAATGAGGACATGCTTTTCTTAGCTGCCTCAATTTCATTAGGGTCAAGTAGCGGGTTGTCGAACGAAGTGAAGTGAAAAGATTTGAAGGTTTCATCGGTTCCTTTTAAACCGTATTGGTATAAATCATAGAAGTGGTTACGACCCATCGGCGTACCAATGAACATCGCTCTCCCCTTCAAGTCAGCCAGCGCAGGTCGAAGGATTTGCTCCCACACCGCTGGCTTCATATCTGCATACTCGTCAAGTACCAGAAACTTTAGCGAAACACCCCGCATCGTTTCAGGCCGATCAGCACCTTTGAGACTAATAGTTGCCCCATTGACAAGCTTAATCTGCAAGTTGTTAATATGGCTACCTGTAATGACAGAGTGACCAACCTCAAGCAGGACTTGCCACATGATGTCACGAGCTTGACCTTGCGTAGGAGCAACATAAAATACATGACCTCTCTCGCTTTGCAGCGCTTCAACTATTAAGCGGTAAGCCGCCAAACGACTCTTACCTGTACGCCGACCAGCCGCTACCACATGGAAACGAGTCTCGTCAGCCCATACCTTTTTTTGCCAAGGCAGTAGCTCAATCTTTAGATCACTCAATGCCTGTTAGGTAAACGGTCTTTTTACCTTCCTTAACAGCGCGGAGCACTTGGTTGTTATTCTCACCCTCTTCGAATGAACAGTGAACCCAACCCGAGTTCGGCTGACCATCTTCGTAAAACTCTAGGATGAGTTGTTTAAAAGTAAGGTTATCAATAATCCATTTGGCTAACTGCTTGTTGTCCAACCCCGGAACCTCGAAGTCTGCCGCACAACCCTTACAGTGGTCGCTTGTGGTACTCCCACCAATGGCTTTATTCAGCTCAGGGGAACGGTAGCCACTGGTGACGGTAACTGCCCCATGTGAGTTCCTGACCTTCTGTAGCACCATGTCGCATAGGGTGGTCAAGTTGCTTAACACCTCATTGCTTGGTGTATTGTCAATGCTCTTGCGAATTGCCGTATCACTTTTAGTTAACTCAGAAAGGCTAAAGTTTTTACTTAGTTTCATTTAAATTTCTTTTCTAGTACTTTTTCGAGGAGACCCCGGAGTCCATAAATAACCACAACCATACCGATGATGATGTAGCGATACCATTCAGGCATCTGGGCTATAACATTAAAACCAGCTAAAGCGTATTGCTCCATGCCGGGAATGAATGACATAATCATAGGAGCCAAGAAGATGATAAGGATAAGCTCATCCTTCCAACTCTTAGTCATCTGCTCCATTGCTAGGCGGTCTAGGTCGTAGTTTTGAGTTTGCCCTGCCTCAGCCATCTTGGTGAGTGCAGTGGCTTTAGCAACCTTGATGTCAGAGTCGGCTTTAATCTCGACTAACTTAGCCTCAAGGGTTGCCTCTGTTTGCTTTTGCTTACCCTCTAACCATGTGCCGCCTAAAGAGAGTAAAGAGGTAATAACAGGTATCATCGGAATAACTTCTCAAAAAAGTTTAACTCTTTATCTGGCTCAAGGGAAACTGGTTCTTCAACCATTGGCTCTTCTACCGCTGTTCCGAATAAAGCGGGGTCAACATACAAAGAGTTATCTTTAATCAAAAACTTGTAATCTTCGTACTCTTCAGGAGAGAACAATGATTTGTTAGTCCCCTTACCCTTGTAGTAGCTGCGTCCCTCTTGTAAGTTACGCTGTGCTCCTCCTACGGGGTTAACATATTGCTCATCGGCTATAACAGGGAAAGAAGCCCACTCTTGCGCTATGTTACGAGCAAACTCTTCAGGTGGTATCTCTCCACGCTCATAAGCGCCATAACCCCTGTAATCTAAAAGCTTGTTACCCATCCTCTCTTGTAGTTCAGGCGTAAACTTATCTGTATTCTTTAACCCCATGTTCCTCATTAACATGCGGATTGTATCTGGTTTAAACTGATAGGCTCCAGCGGCCTTATTGTTGTTTTTTTTCTGATAGGCCACCAACTCCCTCAAGGTCATGTTAGTTAGTTTTCTATCACTATCGGGCTTATCACGGGCAAGGATGTTATAATTGCCACCGTAGGATTCTTTTTCTTTGATTAGCTCTAGTAGATTATTTCTCATATATATCCTCGGCATCGACAATATTGTCACCGTCATCAGCGATTGTGACTGACTCCCCAACCCCACTGATGGTGATGTTAACAGAAGGGCGACTGCTACCACCTTTGTCCTTATCAAAGTAGGACATAGGAAGCATTCTATCGACCAATAGTTTCCACGCTGCTGCTTGGTTTTTATGCTCATCATCTAATGCCGCGTCCAAAATTGAGTCTAACACCTTACGGCTCTTGGGGCTATTCATCAACCTAGCCTTAAACTCTTCAATCGCGCTTGCATCACCTTTAGGTCTTCCTACAGGTTGCTTGCGGGCTTTCGCTAATGATGACTTTGTGGGTCTTCCTCTTTTTTTCGCTTCGCTCATCGCTTGAGGGTTTTCCATGACTGGTTCCTTACTATATAGACCACTTGAGTACTTACCTATATAGGGCTATATAGTTATTTACTCAAGCGTTTTATATAACTATATAAACTATGAACCTCAAGGGATTTAAACCCCC
>Ga0209654_1002872_pt1 | contig 11202 bp, 7 predicted proteins | sample SaaInl1SG_22_DNA_FD_184646 | JGI IMG/M metagenome (GOLD analysis project Ga0209654, IMG submission 184646) | Marine microbial communities from expanding oxygen minimum zones in the Saanich Inlet - ESP_161SG_22_DNA (SPAdes) (version 2) | ecosystem: Environmental > Aquatic > Marine > Intertidal... | reverse complement strand
AAGAATAATGCATTTCAAATATTAGACTAAGATTTCACAATCCAAAATAGATCACCAAACTAGGTTATTTTTTATTATGATTACTATTTCTTATCTCCAAAATAAGACACTGCTCCACCGCTTAGAAAATCCTCTCTCACTGGGCTAAATGTGTCAATTAACATTCCTTCTTCTAAACACACTGCACTATGTAATAGGTTAGGCTCAATATACACACCATCTCCAGCTTCTATAACTTTCTTTTCTCCGTCTATGTCAAATTCAAATTTACCTGAAACACAGTAGGTTGCTTGTGTGTGAAAATGTTGGTGAGGTGCACCTAAGGCGCCTTTTTCAAACTTCACTTTAACCATCATAATCTGGTTGTCATACCCCAAAAATTTTCTAGACACACCTCCACCTAAAGCTTCCCATTTCATTTTTTTTGTACTGATATATTTTTTACTAAATCGTTCCATTTTTATTGTTTGTTGATTGGTAACCTTTTAACTCTTATTTATTTGGAACAGCTGGGCCCACACTAGCTTCTCTAAACCATACCTCTGTATAACACCCATTTTTATATTGTTTTGAAATGTCTCCACCATAGGTTTCAGCCCCCGCAGCCCATACCTTGTTGGTCTCATAACTCTTTCCGTTGGTTTGGTTGTAAGCACCTTGTTTAAAATACACCAACTCTCCACTGTAAGCATTTGCTTTTTCAGTACCATCTTGGCCGATAGGGACAAATAGCTGTTGTGTTTGAGCTGGGATATCTGATTTTTTTACATACTCAGAAGAGATAAGGTTTTTAGTGAATGTTTTTGTTTCATGGCCTTTACTCTTAAAGGTAAGGTACATGACTCCATTATAAACATTTACCTCATAACTGAATTCTTCTCCTAATTCTATTCCATCTACAGGTTCTTGAGGAGGCCCGTCTTTAGTTTGCCCTACTACTGACATATCATTTCCCCATATGGCATAAGAATAATCCCATCTACCTTTATTGTCGTCTCCAGCTGTATTAATTTCATAATTCCAGAAAACAGAGCCTTTGGTGTGGCCTGGGAATTTTTTATAAAATATTTTTAATGGTTCATTTTCATGTCCTTCACCACTGTGAATTTGACCTACAACCACAGAATATGAGGCAGCTACCCTCGCATCTCCAGAAGTGGAAACTTGCATCACCTTACAGGTACCTGTTAAATTTCCTCCTTCTTCAGGAGTCCACTCTCTTTTCTCGTGTAATTCTGTCCTAGTATTGCTAGAATTTTTAGAAGTGACTCCAGAGTTTGGTGTTTTGTATACTACCCAGCGTCTGGTACCATCAATTACGGTATAAAAGAATTCTTTGTGTTCGAACGCTGTGAGATCTTCTTCAGTAATTCCATTCCCAAGTAAAATTTTAAATTTATCCATAAAAGGGATTACCTCATTAGGATAGACTGTTTTTGAAGCTAAACCGTCATTAGCTTCAAAATAACCAGCATTGGAATAGGCGTCATCAGGGATTGTTATGGACGCCTCTTTAAACCAAACCTCTGCATAATTTCCATCTGAATATTGCTTTTGAAGATCTCCGCCATGTGTTTCAGCTCCAGAGCACCAAACTTTATTTACTTTTGGATCTTTCCCATTGGTTTGGTTGTATGTCCCTAACTTAAAAAACAGTCCTTCATTAGCATAGGCATTTTTTTGTTCCACACCGTCTTGACCTATAGGCACAAAAAGACGTTTTACTTGTTCTGGTAACATAGAGCTTTCCGTATATTCTGATGAAATTAGGTTTTTAGAAAAACGCTTATTTTCATAACCTTCTCTCGAAAAATTAAGATACATAATACCGTCTTTAATCTCTACTTCATAACTAAATTCCTCTCCCAAGGCAATACCATCTTCAGGTTCTGGCGGATAATTGTTTTCGCCAGTCCCAACTACAGAAAAGTCATAGCCCCAAATAGGGTAAGAATAATCCCATCTTTTAGAATTGTCATCTCCTTTTGTATTAATTTCATAATTCCAAAAAAGTGATCCTTTGGTATGTCCAGGAAATTTTTTGTAAAAGATTTTTAAGGGTTCGTTTTCGTGACCATCAGCACTGTGAATCTGACCTACAACTACAGAATATGTGGCCGCTACACGAGGATCTCCAGTAGTAGATACATTCATAACTTTTAATGTAGCTTTCATCTTTGCTTCCGTTGTAGGTTTCCACTTTTTCAATTGTGCTAGCTCTGTTCTGGTGTTGTTAGAAGATCCATGAGTGCTTCCTGCATTTGGAGATTTAAATACCACCCAATCTCCCTGATTGTCTTTGGCTGTGTAGAAGTAGTCTGTATTTAGGTAGTCAACGGCTTGGCCTACATTACTTCCGTCTCCTAATATTAAATTCCAGTGTTCAAAAAAGGGTATGACATCGTTAGCTTTGGTATTCATAGCTGAGCCCTCATGCTCTTTTGTTGTGTTTTGTTTTTTGTCTGTACCATTACAACCTACCAATAATATAACCATTAAAGTCATTATGTAATTTTGGAAAATACTAAATCTTGCTCTTTTGTAGCTCATGTTATCTTTTAAGTTAGTCAATTAAACCAATCGCAATGCTTACTCACCTTTTGAAACCTTTTTAGATATTTAAATTTGTGAATTAGCAATTACTACAATAGCAATTTGGGTTACTTATTTAAAATTGGTAAACCAAACTGGTTTACCAAAAATACATATATTTGTAAAATAGACAAGTTTTTAAAACTAATTCCTTATCAATAACATTTTTCCCATCTAAAAAAATAATTAGAAAATCTTTTTCAAATACCTTTTTTTGGACTTAAGTCCAAGGCTTGGAGAAACTAAAATGATTAAACTTTTATACTGTAATAGTTTTTCTTTAAACTAGAAGCTTCTATTTGTAGAAAAGCAGGCACATTTAAAGGTGTTTATATCCTTAAACGGGAAAACTTCTAGAATTAATTTAATTTATATTTCTGACAATAATGTGATTGAAAAATCAACTATTTGACAAAATATTAGCTATTTTTTTGGATGATGTTTTTTTTTAAGAAAAACTTAATATATATTTGGTAACCCAATCTGGTTTACCAATTTGGTTTACCAAATATAAAACATTATAAAAAAGGACAGGTGCACACCTGTCCTTTAAAAAGAATACTTCTTTGGAGGGAAGTAAATATCAAATCACCACTGAGGGTTATTGATGGTTCAAAAATAATCATTTTATATCTGTTAGTGTTGGTTTATAAAGTTAAATACTTAAAAAGTCAAACTAAAATTAACTTAAAACTAAATGAACTAAAGATGAATTTAAAAACCAAATTTTTATTGATCGCTCTATTGTTGGTCAATATTCAGCTATTTGCACAGGACTCATTTATGGTTTCTGGAAGTGTAAAGGACTCTAATAGTCTGCCGCTTTTAGGGGTAAATGTGACTGTCAAAAATTCTACCAACGGAACTCAGACAGATTTCGATGGTAACTTTTCCATTGAGGTAAAAACAGGAGACATTCTTCGTTTTTCTTATGTGGGATTTGTAGATCAAGATGTACTGATTAGAAATCAATCACAACTTTTAGTTGTACTTGCAGAGGACCTTAACCTATTAGATGAGGTGGTTTTGGTAGGGTATGGATCTAGAAAAAAGATTCATATGACAGGTGCAGTGGCTAGTGTAGTAAATGATGATTTAGACCAGATTGCAGTTGCTAGGGTAGACGACGCCCTGGTAGGCCAAATTGCGGGGGTTAATATTGCTGCTACAGAAGGTGAAGCAGGATCTGCTCCTACAATTAGAGTTAGAGGGGTTGGTTCTTTGAACGGAAGTTCTGCTCCTTTAATAGTGGTAGATGGTTTGCCAGTAGACAGTGATTTCTTAGGAAACCTAGATATGAACGAAGTGGCTTCTTTTGATGTGTTAAAAGATGCATCTTCTGCAGCTATATACGGATCTAGAGGTTCTAATGGGGTTATACTAATTACCACAAAACAAGGTAAAGAAGGAAAAACTAAATTTTCTTATAACACTTACACAGGATTTAAAGAGGCTAGGCAAAGTGATGCTTATTACGCGTCTATAGCTGAAACAGCTGCGGCTGAATTGGCTGCTAACGGAGTCCTTTCAGATAAGACTGCATACAAACAGCAAATTGGTATAGACCGTGATTGGCAAGATGTTATTTTTGATGGTGGTGTGATTCAAAACCATTCTTTTAGCGCTAGAGGTGGAAGTGAAAATACAAAATTCAGTACTTCACTTGGGTATCTTCATGACGAAGGCGTTTTATTAACTGATGATTTTAAGCGCTACAACATGAGAATAAAGTTGGATACCAAAGTGGGAAACAATTTTAAATTTGGCGCTAATCTTGCACCATCTTATTCTAGAAGAAGACGCTTTGATGGTTCTACACACGATATTTTAAGACAAACACCATGGTTACCTGTTTATCATGACGACAATACCATTCAGTATGTAGACAGAAATGTATATCCGGATGTGATTGTGGGTGATTATGCGTTACAGCGTCATTTCGATAACTACGGTCCAAATGCTACGGATATTTCTAATACCTCAAATACAAATCCAGCGGCTAAGGTATTGGAGAGAGACAGAAATGACTATAAATTTAAATTGGCAGGAAGTGTTTATGCAGATTTTAAAATTATGGATGGCCTACATTTTAGAGCATCTTTGTCTGGGGATTATCAAAATACTTTTCGTGACAGATGGCAGGGTGTGGAGTCTAATAGAAATGGTGCTTCTGCAGCAAACTATAGTGTGTCTAATGAGAATAGAATACACATGGTTACAGAAAATTATTTTACTTACGACAAAACTTTTGGAGCACACGATATTTCTGCCATTGCAGGTATATCTGCTGAAAAATGGGATTTCCAAGGAGATAGTATGCTAGGGTCTGGATATACTTCAGATCTAATTAAAACTTTAAGTGCAGCTACTGTTTTAAATAGTATGGGTTCATTTAAGTATGCAGAACGCTTTCGTTCTTACTATGGCCGTGTAAATTATGCTTACGATGACAAATACCTAGCTTCTGTGAGTTACCGTAGAGATGGTAGTTCAATTTTTGGAGTAGATTCTAAATTTGGAGATTTCCCAGCAGCATCTTTTGGATGGAGAGTTTCTGAAGAAGAATTCTTGAAAGATAGTGAAGTAATCAGTAACCTAAAATTCAGGGTTAGTTATGGTTTCACTGGAAATAAAGATATTGATACTGGCAGTAATACCATTGATCTTTATCCGTCTTTACCTTTATTAGGATCAAGTTCTGCTATTGTAAACGGAAGTGCTCAAACAGCTTTTATTGCTTTAAATATTGAAAACCCCATGTTGCAATGGGAAAGATTGCAGGAAATTAATCCAGGAGTAGATTTTGGTTTGTTTAATGGAATCGTTTCAGGTTCTGTTGATTATTACCAAAGAACAAGTGATCAGTTGTTATTGTACAATCCAGTTTCTTCTACCACAGGTTTTGATAGTGCCTTAGTGAACTTAGGCGAAGTAAGAAATAGTGGTCTAGAATTGGAGTTAAGAACAAGAAATATCACTTCTGAAAAGTTCAGATGGTCTTCTACTTTCTTGGCTTCTACCAATAAAAATGAATTGTTAGATTTTGCAGATGCCAATGGTCAAATCCAAAACGTAGACGCTAAAAGAGCTTCAGAATGGATTAATTCTGTCGGCAATCCAATTTCCTCTTTTTACGGTTGGGTAGTAGATAAAGACATTCCTTTAGAAAACTTAAACAATCCTTATCATCCAGTTGGTGCAGAAGCCCAGGATGTGTATGTGAAAGATTTAAATGGAGATGGTTTAATTGACGACGACGACAAAACTATTCTTGGTAATCCTTACCCAGATTTAATTTGGAGTATCACCAATGATTTTAAAATTGGGAATGTAGACTTTAGCTTCTTATTCCAAGGAAGCCATGGAGCAGAGGTTAGAAATATGGGAGACCAGTATTTATTTAACCATTTTAACAGTGCAATGGATTTCAATTCTGCTACAACGCCTAACCAAGGTTTTATTAAAGAGAAAATTTTCACCAATGACATTATTCAAGATGCCTCTTATATAGCACTTAGAAATGTGAATCTAGGCTATAAATTTTCTAAAAAATTAACTGAAAAGTTAGGGTTGTCTAGTTTCAGGGTGTATGCTACTGGTCAAAACTTATTGTATAAAACTGCAGATGGTTATACTGGTTTTAATCCAGAGTCTATTAATGATACGAGTCCGACTACTTATGGGTACCAGAGAGCTGGCTCTCCAATATTTAGCACAATTTCTTTTGGGACTAATATTGAATTTTAATTTAAAAACAGATATAAAATGAAACATATAAAATATATAGCCTTAGCCTTCATAGGTGGTTTGACAATCTCATGTGAGACTAATTTTTTAGAGCCTGTTCCAGAAGTAGCTGTGAGTAGTGCTGGTTATTTTCAGAACGACGAGCAAATTGAAACTGGAGTCATTGGAATATATGATGCTATTCAAGGAGTAAATTCGACCAGTTTAGACGACAATAGGGGGGTTCAGATTGAGTATTATCTGACCGAAATGAGAAGCGACAACACCAGGACTAAAAGTCAAGAAGGTGAAGCGGCTCAATTCGAAGAATTCAATGTAACTACTCAAAATGGGCTGGTAGCTAATTATTATAGAAGTTTTTTTAATGTAATATATAGGGCTAATCTAGTTCTAGATAACTTAGAAAATGCCACTACCGGTTCTAGTGCTAAGTTTGAAGCAGAAGCTAAATTTGCTAGAGCTTATGCGTATTTTAATCTCGTGAGATTATTTGGAGATTTACCTTTAGTAAATGGTTTAATTGGCCCACTAGACACTGATATTGCTTTTACAAGGGTGCCAGCAGCAAATATTTATGAACTCATTGTTAGTGATTTTGAATTTGCGGCAAATAACTTAGACAATTCACAAAAGAATAGGGCCTCACGTGCCGCTGCTCAGGGATTACTTGCCAAAGTTCATTTAACTTTAGGGAATTACACTCAGGCACAAGTTTTATGTGAAAGCATCATTGGTGGCGATTACTCTTTAGAATCTAATTTCAGTGATATTTTTTATAATGAATCCAATAATGAAGTAATTTTTGCTGTTGGATACAACCCAGGAGTAGAAGCAGATAGTCAAGATTTTTCTGCAGAGTGGATGAATGGCGTAGGTAGAACAGCAGGTGTAAATTACGTTACTAATGAAGCCATTGAGGCTTTAGAAACTTTCGGAGGAAATAGAGCGTCCCTTTCTTACAGACAAGATTTATCTCAAGCCACTCAATACCAAGTAACCAAGTATTTACCTAATGGTGAAGATGGAGGCGCAGATGGTAAAAGTTTTAACACAGACGCCACAATGTCTGGAAACGATTGGATTGTTTTAAGATATGCAGACGTTTTGTTAATGCACGTAGAGTCTATTTTAGCAGGAGGTCAAGCAACTTCAGCCGCTGCAGCTATTAGTTCTTTTCAGCAGGTAAGAAATAGGGCTGGTATTTCAGACACAGTGTCTGAGATCACCAAGCAAGACTTATTAAATGAAAGAAGGGTAGAATTGGCCTTTGAAAACCAAAGATTATTTGATCTCATCAGATTTGGTGTGGCACAAGAGAAGCTATCAGCTTTTTCAGGAGCCAATGGCTATGGTTTTAGCGCTACAGATCTTTTACTTCCAATTCCTCAAAGAGAAATTAACTTGAGTAACGGTAAAATGACTCAAAACCCAGGTTACTAATCATTAAAAACATTTAGCATGACTCATTTATCATATATTAAAAATTCAAGTAAACTAGTAAAGGCATTTCTTTGCTTGTTTGCAATGACTCTCACAGTTTCTTGTGATTTTGAATACGAACTTCCTGAGGCAGGATCTATTGCAGATATGACAGCGCCATTAGCTAGCTTTTCTGCAAGTCAGAGTGAAGATAATTATTTATCCTATTCTTTTTCAAATCTATCTTCGAGTGCTATAAATTTTGAATGGGATCTAGGAGATGGTAATACATCTACGTCTAAAGATGTATCCAACACATACCCATCCGAAGGTTCATATGTTGTTGTATTAACTGTTTCAGATGCATTGGGTGCAAAAAACACCATCTCTAAAATTGTCACGGTTGTAAAACCACCAGCACCTGCAGCAAAAGTGCCTTCTGTCTTGGAAGCTAGTTTTGAAGACAACTCACTCCCAGATGGTTCTGGTGATGGGCGAGACTCTTGGAGAAATGATTTTGGTGGTGTAATTCAAATTACGAGTAGTCCTGTACAAGACGGTAAACAAGCAGCAAAATTTCCTTCAGCAGGAGATAGGGTAGCTTACCAGTCTGGTTTAGAGGTTACTCCCAATACAGATTATGTGATAACTTATTATTATACGATTAAAACAAGTCCAGAAGGATCTATTACGCTCAATGTTTTGGGAGGGGCTATTGGATCTTTGTCTGAAGTCTCCTCAAAGAGTTTGGCCTCTCATGTAGGAACTGATCAAACAGATGCAAATACATATGTTAAAGTAGATTTAGAATTCAACTCTGGAGCCAATGAAACTATTTCATTATTGATTACAAATGAAGGATCAGAATCTCGATTAGACAATGTTTCTATAGATTTAAAATAGTAAAACCACTAATGAGATACCTGGTAGTTTTAGCCTCTTTTTTGTTTTTTCAAACCCTTCCAGCGCAGACAAATATAGCGCATGGCCAAGTGAAGGTACAGAAGAGAAAGGAAAAACGATTTAAGCTACCAGATATTGATTTGTCTCATTGGAAAGTAACTATTCCCGGAGGTTCCGGTAAAGGAGGTGCTTTAAGTGTTTCTCCGCCAGATATTAAAGATTATGCTACAAATGCTCTTTTGAAACCTTATATGTTTAATGATTCTGTTTCGGGTGCATTGGTTTTTTTTGCTATTCCAACAGACGCAACAACGGCCAATACTAAATATTCTCGATCTGAATTAAGGGAGCAGATGGTTCCAGGGAATGATAAAGTAAATTGGACTTTTAAGCAAGGAGGTGAATTGAAGATTAGGATGCAAATGGGTGATATTTCCAGAGATGCCAATGGCAAATATCATAAGGTTATTATTGCTCAAATACATGGAAGGCTAACAGAAGACCAAAAGGCATTAATAGGCGCAAAAGATAATAATGCGCCACCCGTCTTGAAAATTTATTGGCAGGATGGAAAAATAAGGGTGAAAACTAAAGAGTTGGTTTTTACAGAAATTGATTCTGTAGGTATTTTGCATGAAGAAGCATGGGAAGATGACAAAGGAAGAAATTTCAAAGATGTTGTTAACTTTAGAAAGTTCACCATTGAAGTAAAAGTATCAGAAGGTAAAATGGTGGTGTCTTTGAATAATAATGAATTTTTTGTTTACGAAAGTGTCCATTTAGAGCGCTGGAGTGTTTTTGAAAATTATTTCAAAGTAGGAAATTATTTTCAAACTAGAGATAAAGATGCTTTTGCCTCTGTTAAAGTGTATGATATTGAGGTAAAGCACTAAGAAAGTTACATATGTTAGTTTAGTTAGACTCAGAGGCTCTTTTCAGTAAAACAGTCGAGAGCCTTTGTTTTAATTAAATGTTTAAAATTAAATGTCAGTTTTTGGCAGTTATTTCATATTTTAGCAACCAATCTGGTTAACCAATTTTTATATTACGATTTTATGAATGTTCAATTACTGACCAACAGTGACAATAAAGACATACAGAAAGCCATTATTTCTAAACTCAAAGATTTAATTGAGTTTAAGAATTTAGAACCTGGAGATAAGTTGCCCTCTGAACGAATGTTATCTGAAAAGTTTGACGTTAGTAGAAGTAGTATAAGGGAAGCAATTCAAAAGTTAGAATTCTTTGGTATTTTAAAGTCAAAACCTCAAAGCGGTACATTTATAGCAGATATTGGTCGGGTTGCCATGGCTGGAATGATTGATGATATTTTGAGACTAAACGAGCCTGATTTTAAATCCTTGGTTGAAACTAGAATTTTACTCGAACTTAAAATAGTTAGTATGGCTGCTTTACGCAGAACCGAAAAGGATTTGGCGGCAATGAAATATGCTTTAGAATCTTACAGGGATAAAGTGCTTAATAATGAAGACGCTGTTGAAGAAGATTTATTATTTCACTTAGCCATAGCAAAGGCGAGTAAAAACAGTTCTATGAATACCTTTATGTTGATTATCACTCCCGAAATTATAACCAATTTTGAGAAGTATCATGTATGTGATTCAAATCAATCAAAGCTTGGAATTGAAGAGCATGAAGCCATTTTTGAAGCGATTAAAAATCAAGACCCTATAAAAGCTAGAGAAAAGATGAAAGTTCATTTTAGTGTTTTATACCAGTATTGTAACGAGAATTAAAATATTAAAATTTAAAAAAATAAGTGCACAATTATTTTTTTAAATGTTTTGGAGGGGGTAAAATTGAATCATTCCTTTTTGGGTGTTTTCCTTTTTACTTATAATTTAATAGTTAGCCTGCGAGGGTATGATTTAATTGTAAATTAAATGAAAGTAAAAGGTTTAAGGTGGTGGATTATTACGCTTATTTGTATTGCTACCGTAATTAATTATGTAGATAGGACTGCCTTTGGAGTCATGTGGCCAGAAATGGGAAAAGACTTAGGTATGGACGAGCATGATTATGCATTCATGCTCAATATTTTTATGATTACTTATGCTGCAGGTAAATTTTTATCTGGTAAGTTATATGATACTATTGGTACTAGACTGGGTTTTGTTTTTTCAATAGCTGTATGGTCTGGATCAGCAATACTTCACTCTTTTTCAAGAGGAGTTATTTCCCTTTCTATAGTGAGGGGGTTTCTTGGAATAGGGGAAGCGGGCAATTGGCCAGGTGCGGTAAAGAGTAATGCGGAATGGTTTCCAGTAAAAGAACGTGCAATCGCACAGGGAATATTTAATGCCGGAGCATCTTTAGGGAGTGTTATAGCACCAGCATTAATTGCTTTTTTATACGGTCACTTCGGTTGGAGGGCTACATTTATAATTCTTGGAATTGTTGGTTTTGTTTGGATTATTCCATGGATGTTTATCAATAAAACCACTCCTGAAAACCATCCTTGGTTAACAGATTCAGAAAAAGCGCTCATTTTTTCTGAAGAACTTGTTGAGCAAAAGCCTG
>Ga0209654_1002871_pt1 | contig 11202 bp, 8 predicted proteins | sample SaaInl1SG_22_DNA_FD_184646 | JGI IMG/M metagenome (GOLD analysis project Ga0209654, IMG submission 184646) | Marine microbial communities from expanding oxygen minimum zones in the Saanich Inlet - ESP_161SG_22_DNA (SPAdes) (version 2) | ecosystem: Environmental > Aquatic > Marine > Intertidal... | reverse complement strand
ATGATCTTTGACGAGATCGATGCAGGAATCTCTGGTGAGGTTGCAATGCAAATGGCAAAAATGATGCAGCGTATGGCTGCCAATCACCAAGTGATCACGATCACGCATTTGCCACAGATCGCTGCCAAAGGGCAGGCACATTACTTTGTGTACAAAGATGAAAGTGAGACAACCTCTGCCAGCAAACTGAAAAAGCTTTCTGAAGAAGATCGTCTCAAAGAGCTTGCTCAAATGATTGGAGGTTTAAATTATAGCGATACGGCCTTAGATTCTGCAAGGGAATTAATGGCCGACTAATTTCTTCCCCTCCCTTATTTGTGACATTTGATGTAGTATTGATGTACATTTTTCTTTTTGTGTGTAGGACTTGGTCTATATCTTGGGACCATAAACGCAAAACAGATAACCTATGAAATGTATATACACACCACTCAGCCTGCTCGCAGGACTACTCCTTATCGCCTCCTGCGGAAATGACGACGAAAACCCAGGTGAGGTAATCGACATCCCAGAAGGATATTCCTTGGTTTGGCAAGATGAGTTCAATAGTACTAGCATCGACATGACCAATTGGGGTTATGAAACAGGAGACGGCACCGACTATGGCTTACCGCGAGGTTGGGGAAATAACGAAAGTCAACTCTACACAGAAAATGCTGAAAACTCAGGGATCGAAGAGTTTGAAGGCGAATCTACCTTAGCGATCAAAGCCCTCAGCGACGGCAACGGAGGCTATACCTCCGCTAAACTCACCACACAGCGTAAATTTAGCATGCGGTTTGGTCGCGTGGATGTACGGGCTAAAATGCCCGAAGGTCAGGGCATCTGGCCTGCCATTTGGATGCTTGGAGACAATATTGATGAAATTGCATGGCCAGGTTGTGGCGAAATTGATATTGTGGAAGTATTGGGCCATCAACCAGAAAAAATGTACTCTACTGTGCATTATACCAATGCCGAGAGTTCTCGTACCGAACAACAAGGCAATGTAGAATTGTCGTCAGGTTCATTCAGTGATGCTTTCCATACCTACACCTTGGAATGGACACCGGAAGAAATGACCTTCAGCGTAGATGGCGAGCAGGTAAATGTCGTGCAGATCGAAGACGACATGAAAGAATTCCTACGCAGCTTCTACCTGATCATGAACGTAGCTGTAGGCGGCAATTGGCCTGGCTACCCTGATAACACTACTAGTTTTCCACAGCAAATGAATGTCGACTATGTCAGAGTCTTTGAGAAAGACGGCTTTGTTGCTCCTGAAGCACCTGCCTTAAATATTGATGAAGAGACTCTCGGACAGAATGTGGAACCAGGCATCGCGCAAGATGCCATCAGGGATGATTTTGATCTATTAGGCAACGCGAGGATCATTGCTTACGGCGGTGGCGGAGAACCTGTAGTTAGCTCTTCGACAGATGCTACCGACGGGGATGCTTCCATGGCCTATAATTTTCCGGGCGGTGCCTGGGGTGGTGCGTACATTGAGTTGGACAACCCAAAAAACCTCAGCAGCTACCGATACCTAAAGTTTTCATTGAAGAAACCAGAAGAATTGGTGATTGCAGAGATCAAATTGGAAAGCCCCGATACTAATGTGCCGGTTTTTCTCGATGCTTACACCCCTGATGAAGTTGACGGTTGGTTGGCGTATACCATTCCATTATCAGATTTCAACAACCTTGACCTAACAGAGTTAACGATTCCATTTTCGATGTGGAATCCTAAAAATGCGGATGGAAACCTCGTCGGAGGCATGGTGTTAATTGATAATTTACACTTCTCGAACTAAGCGTACATTGCAGTAAGCGACAAAGGCATCAAGCGAATCACAAGATTTGTTTGATGCCTTTTTTATTGAACTTATGAAGAAAAGTGACCATCTGTGAAGACTAATCGACGATAGTATTGGTCTGCCGCAATGAGTTTAGTATCTTAAAAACAAGCGTCCGAACCAACCTCATTCGCATTAACTATATTCTATGTCTAAAACAATTATTGTTTCTAATCGACTGCCCGTGCGCATAGAGCGCCAAGCCAACAGCTATTCTTTCAAACCAAGTGAGGGTGGCCTTGCCACTGGCTTAGGTTCCATTTACAAAGAGGGCAATAACATTTGGATTGGTTGGCCAGGTGCTGCCTTTGAAGACGACAAGGTAAAAGAGGAAATCAGTAAGGGCCTTGCTGAGGAAAGCATGCAGCCTGTTTTTCTGACACCTGAGGATGTAGAAGACTTTTATCTAGGATTTAGTAATCAAACCCTGTGGCCAGCTTGCCACTATTTTGTGCAGTACATCACGTACAATGATCAAATGTGGAGCACCTATCAGTCGGTAAACCAAAAATTCGCAGATAAGATCCTTGAAAATTTAGAACCTGGGGATATCGTTTGGGTGCACGACTACCAATTACTCTTGGTGCCGGGCATGTTGCGAGCTAAGCAGCCAAAGATCACCATTGGCTTTTTTCAGCACATCCCCTTTCCTTCATATGAGATCTTTCGCATGCTGCCTTGGCGAAGAGAACTGCTAGACGGCATGCTCGGCGCTGATTACTTGGGTTTCCATACCTATGATGACATGCGCCATTTCCTAAGTTCAGTGCATCGATTGGCAGGTTATGACTACAACACCAATCAAATTCAGCTGGAAGACCGATTGGTTGCAGCGGATTCCCTTCCCATGGGAATTGACTATGAAAAATTTGCTAAAAATGCCAAAACGGAGGCTACTGAGCAATTAATGCAGGAGTACAAGCAGAACTTTGGGGAAACCAAGATCGTGCTGTCGATGGACCGACTGGATTATTCTAAAGGTATTCCCAAACGATTGGAAGCCTTTGATATGTTTTTGGATCAGCATCCGGATTACATTGGTAAGGTCTCCATGCTCTTGATTGTCGTACCATCGCGCGACCTTGTGCCAAGTTATCAGGAATTGAAAGACGAGGTTGACCAATTGGTGGGACGCATCAACTCCAAATACAGTAAAATCGACTGGCGCCCGATTCATTACTTTTACCGCAGTTATCCCTTCGATTCCCTTTCTGCCTTCTACAGGATGTCGGATGTGGCGATGATCACCCCTCTCCGAGATGGTATGAACCTGGTCTGTAAAGAGTACATCGCCTCACGTCCTGATAAAACGGGTGTATTGATCCTCAGTGAAATGGCCGGTTCAGCAAAAGAGCTTTCTGATGCTATTTTGGTCAACCCAAACAACATCAAGTCGATGGCCGATGCCTTGGAAGTTGCCCTGAACATGAAAAAGGAAGAGCAGATTCATCGTAACCAAGTGATGCAGGAAAGTCTTAAGAAATACAACATTTTCAATTGGGTCGATCTTTTTACAGGCAACTTAAAATGGGTCAAGGAGAAACAACATGAATTAGACACGCTTCAACTCTCTCCAAAGCGAGAGGCAGAAATGATCGAACAATACCACAAAAGCAACAACCGCCTGCTATTGCTCGATTATGACGGCACCCTAGTACCTTTTAACGACGACCCCTTGGCCTGCCAGCCGGATGAAAATCTTTACAGAACACTCAATGAACTAGGGAAAGACCCAAACAACTACTTGGTAGTTATCAGTGGTAGAAAAGCCGATACATTGGGTGAATGGCTCGGAGATCTTCCTGTCCATTTGGTGGCAGAACATGGCATCTGGAAGAAAGAAAAAGGCAAAGAATGGGAGCTTAATCCTGAATTGGTCGACCTCGAATGGAAAGATGAAGCCAGAAAGATCATAGAGTTTTATGTGGACAGAACGCCTGGCTCCTTCTTAGAGGAAAAGCGGCATGCCTTAGTTTGGCATTATCGCAAGGTAGAAAAAGGCTTAGGCGAATTGAGGAGTAGTGAACTAGGTAGTCACCTCAAGCACTTTATGGAGATTAAGCGTTTGCAAGTATTACACGGTAATCACGTAGTTGAAGTGAAACCGAACGAGATCAACAAAGGATTAATTGCCAGGGCTTTACAGCAAAAACTGAAACCAGATTTCACACTGGCTTTTGGCGATGACCGCACAGATGAGGATACCTTTGAGATGCTGAGCGACGACAGTTATACCCTTAAAGTAGGGAAAGGTTCATCTCAAGCGCGCTTCTCAGTAGAAAGCTACAAGAAGGTGCGTTCAATTCTGCAAACCCTTACACGGCATACATAGGTGACTCTAGCTTGTTATTGATGCGCGTGGCGGCATTGACAAGACCCACATGACTATAGGCTTGTGGGAAGTTCCCCCACATCGAGCCATCTTTTTCGTTGATGTCTTCACTCAGTAAGCCTAAGTGATTGCGGTAGCTGATTAATTCTTCAAATGCCTCTTGGGCATCATCCAATCGACCAACACAAGCCAAAGCCTCTGCATACCAAAAGCCACAGATAAGGAAGGTAGTCTCAGGTTGACCAAAATCATCGGCAACGCGATAGCGATAGAATAAGCCTTTTCTCACCTTGAGATCTTCTTCCAAGGCTTTGAGATGATCCTTGGCTTTCTGAGAACCATGAGGCAGGTATTGCATAATGATGAGTTGGAGCGTACTGGCATCCATGTGCTTATAATCTACGCCCTGCCCATACGCATTCAGCTCAGGTCGGTAACACTCTTCTATCCAATTGCTTGCTCGTTGTTTTAGTTGCCCCGCTCGCTTGATCAAATCATCGATTTTGAGCAAAGCAGCTACTTTCTCTGCTGCCTGTGCCCCTGCCCATTGAAAAAGGTTGGTGTAAGCATGGTGATCGGCTTTATTTCTGAATTCCCAAATACCTGCATCTGCCTCGTCAATGGTCTTCTCCATTTTCTCGATCACTGTCCTGATCAAACCATCGCTATTTGCCGCCGGATTACCTCGGAAACGATCGTCCACATACAAGGGTAAAATCGCAAGTAATATTTGGCCGTATACATCATTCTGAATGTGCGTGTAAGCGTCATTACCAACCCTTACCGGTTGATTTTGCTGATAACCGACTAGATTCAGTTCCCTTTCAATCAATTTCGCCTCGCCAGAGATACTATATAAAGGCTGCACGCGGTGATCTTCCTTTCCGGGAATATTGGTGATAAAAGCAAAATACTTCTCCATCTCTTCAAAGTGCCCAATATTATTGAAGGCATTCAGCGTGTAGAAGGTGTCTCGCATCCAACAAAAGCGATAATCCCAATTCCGTGTACTTTGCGGAGACTCAGGCAAGCTGGTGGTCGGAGCAGCGATGATGGCTCCTGTATCTTCATACTGACAAATCTTAAGGGTAAGCGCAGAACGGATCATTTGCTTTTGATACAAACTACCGATACTGGTACTCTTTACCCATTTTTGCCAATATTGACGCGTTCTAGACAGAAAGTTCTCTGCCGTCTGCTCTATAGCGCCCTCTAAGGGAACCCCATAGGTCAACACCAAATAATGCGTTTGGTGCAGCACAAATTCTTTTTCCGATTTGATGTAATTGAGTGGAATATCCGTACTGAGACGAAGCGTTTCTTCCAATCCATTGTATCGTATGTGGTTACTACCTGTTTCGGCACTTAGGGGTTGCTCACCATAATTTGCCATGGGCTTACAAGTGATCTTCACTTTCGGAAAGCCTTGAATAGGCTCAATTTTCCTGATCAACATCAAGGGACGGTAATAACGCTCAAATTGATAGAATCGTGGTGCGATGTCAGTGACCCGATATGCCCCATCACCTGTATGGATCTCGGTCTCCAGAATATTGGTGTTTTCAACGTAGCGCTGCTTGCTTTCAAACTCATCGGATGACGGCTTAACGGAAAACTCTCCCCCTTTATCTCCTGCGATCAAGGCTCCAAAAGTGAAGCTGCTGTCAAATCGAGGTAAACACATCCAATCGATATTGGTATCTGTACCGATTAATGCGAGAAAAGAGCAATTACCAATGAGACCGTAATCGTAGGTATGTCGTTGTGCCATAAAGAAGTGAATTCGCTAATGAACCCATAAACTATCACTTATTCTGCAAAGCATTGTCCTCAAAAGCGTTTTTGTCTGCATACGATTGTGTAATCTCCGTTCGGTCAGTGCTTGCGTTAGTGGCAAACATTTACAGAAACTCGTCGGTCTTCTTTCTGCCAATCTGTCAGCTTTTCTCTTAAAAAACTTTATATTTGCGCCTTAAATCAGGAGTAGAAAAGGGATGGATCAGATCATACAAGACATTGATTTAGTTGATAGAAACAGCCAAGAGGCCATGGAAACGGTAAAAACCTCAAAGGAGGAAAACACCGGGAAAACCAAGAAGCTGTACATCGAAAGCTACGGTTGTCAAATGAATTTTGCTGATAGTGAGGTCGTCACTTCCATCATGAAAGAAAATGGGTATGACACGACGAGCGAATTTGAACATGCTGATGTCGTGTTTTTAAATACCTGTTCCATTCGTGAAAAAGCAGAGCAAACGGTTCGCAATCGTCTAAACCATTTTAATGCAGTAAAGAAAAGAAAGCCTGAAATGACCATTGGTGTTTTGGGTTGCATGGCCGAGCGCTTGAAAGAAAAACTCTTAGAAGAAGAAAAAATTGTAGATGTAGTGGTAGGTCCAGATGCCTACAGAGACCTTCCTAAATTGGTAGAAACAGCAGAAGAAGGCCTAAAGGCAGTCAATACGTTCTTGTCTAGAGAAGAAACCTATGCAGACATCTCTCCTGTTCGCTTAAATTCCAATGGAGTGACCGCTTTTATCTCCATCATGAGGGGTTGCGATAACATGTGTTCTTTCTGCGTGGTCCCATTTACAAGAGGTAGAGAAAGAAGTCGTGACCCATATTCTATTGTGAGGGAAGCACAAGAACTCTTTGACCAAGGCTATAGAGAGGTCACGTTGCTTGGTCAAAATGTAGACTCCTACAAGTGGTCTCCGGAAGAAAACAACAAGGCCTGGTTAGAGAAAAAGGAAAAGAAGGGCGAAGAAGTTAATCTCATCAACTTTGCCAATCTGATAGAGATGGTAGCGAAGATCTCTCCTGAACTCCGCGTTCGTTTCTCTACATCTCACCCAAAAGACATTACTGATGAAGTACTTCATACCATGAAGAAGTACGAAAACATCTGTAAATACATCCACCTACCGGCACAAAGCGGCAATAGCCGAGTGCTTGAGCTGATGAACAGAACCTATACCCGCGAATGGTACATCAACCGTGTAGATGCTATTCGAAGGATCCTTGGCGAAGAGTGTGGAATTTCGTCAGACATGATCGCAGGCTTCTGTACAGAAACAGAAGATGAGCACAAAGAGACCATCACTTTAATGGACTATGTGCGATACGATTTCTCTTATATGTTCTTCTACTCTGAGCGCCCAGGCACCTTGGCAGCGAAAAAGTACGAAGACGACATCCCGCTTGATATCAAGAAGAGACGCTTGCAAGAGATCATTAACAGACAACAAGCGATTTCTTTGGAGCGCAACAAACTAGATATTGGCAAGGTGCACAAGGTATTGATCGAAGGCACATCCAAACGTTCAGAAGAACAAATGCAAGGGAGAAATACTGCCAACAAAGTGATTATTTTTCCTCGCGAGAACCATCAAAAAGGTGCATATGTTAATGTATTAGTGGAAGACTGCACGGCAGCCACCTTATTTGGCCAGGTGGTAAATTAAAAATTTGAAGATTTGAATAACAAGGAAGTACTTAGTATAAAACAACGCTTTGGTATCATCGGGAATAGCCCTAAACTGATACATGCCATCGAGGTAGCCGCACAGGTTGCCCCTACTGACATGACAGTTCTGATCACTGGAGAAAGCGGTAGTGGTAAGGAATCCTTTTCAAAGATCATCCACCAGCTCAGTCCAAAAAAGCACGGAAAGTTCATCGCCATCAACTGTGGTGCAATTCCGGAAGGTACCATCGACTCTGAATTATTCGGCCACGAGAAAGGCTCCTTTACAGGGGCATATGAAGCCAGAAAAGGGTATTTCGAAGTAACCAATGGCGGAACCATTTTCTTAGATGAGATTGGAGAAATGCCGGTACAGACACAAGCACGGTTATTGCGCGTGCTTGAAAATGGTGAGTTTATCAAAGTAGGCTCTTCGAAAGTCCAAAAAACGGACGTCCGTGTAGTCGCCGCCACTAATGTGAATCTCGTCCAGGCCGTTGAGCGAGGCAAGTTCAGAGAAGACCTTTACTATCGATTGAGTACAGTGCCCATTTTTGTACCTCCATTGCGAGAGCGTGGATTAGACATTGATCTGCTGTTTAGAAAATTTGCAACAGATTTTGCTGAAAAATATCGAGTGGAATCGATCAAACTCGATGAAGAAGCAAAAGCGACCTTGCTACGGTTTAGGTTTCCGGGCAATATTCGTCAATTGAAGAATTTAGTCGAACAAATGTCGGCCTTGGAAATGGACCGCATGATCGACAACCCAACCCTATTGAAGTACTTACCCGGTGCATCAAACAGTTTGCCCGCGATCTACAAGAACACCGATTTTGGTAACCGGGAAGAAAGTCTCAATGAACGGGACATCCTTTACAAGGTGCTTTTTGACATGAAAAAAGACATGACTGATCTGAAAAAATTAGTCCATGGATTGATCGAGAATGGAAACCTAGATTCAAGCATTATCAAAGAAAATCCTAATCTTTTTGATACCTCAGAATCTACTTCACTCGTTCCTTCAGAAAGAAAACCGTCACCTGAAAAACCTGAACGCATTTACTTGAACGCAGAACCCTCAGCATACGACTATGATCAAGTGGAAGACATCATTCATGAAGAAGATGAGTCCTTGTCGATTGAGGAGAAAGAAAAAGAGCTGATCAAAAAAGCACTACGTAAAAACAACAATAAGCGTAAATATGCGGCACAAGATTTGGGGATCTCGGAAAGGACATTATACCGAAAGATCAAGCAATATGAGATCGAATAAAGCACTTATCTTACTTTTCAGCCTCTTCACAGTGGTTTCTTGCGGCATTTATTCTTTCGATGGCGCTTCAATTGACTATAACCAAACCCGCACCTTGTCGATTGCCAACTTTGTTAATGATTCTGGCGGTGGCCCACCGAACATGGGGCTAACCTTTTCAGAAGGACTAAAAGATTACTTTCAACACAGGACCAAGTTGGAACTAGTAGCCAATAAAGGTGACATGCAATTTGAAGGAATTATTGGCAACTATGTGGTAAGGCCTCAATCGGTTACATCATCTGGCAACAGTAACGTAGCAGATGGAACAGGCCTCATGCGTTTGCAGATCAGCGTTAATGTGGTGTTCAAAAACACAAAAAAAGAAGATGAGAGTTTTGAGCGACAATTCTCTTTCTTTTCAGACTATGACCCATCTGCCAATAGTTTAAATAGCATCGAAAACGATTTAGTGGAAGAGATCTTTGAGCAGATTTATTTCGACATTTTTCAGGCCTCGGTTGCCCAATGGTAAAATTCATTCTAATTTCATCCTTTAACCAACAGCCTAGTGAACCGCCAACGATTTAATCAACTTCTTCACGACCCCTCTCTCGTCGAAAATAATGACATTCGACAGCTGAACGAGTACCGTAAGAAATATCCTTATTTCCAAGGACTCTATGTGATCGTGGCGAAAGCACTCACTGAACGCGATCACCCAAAAACTGACGCCTTTATTAAAAAAACTGCCATTTATTCTGCCAATAGAGCACATCTAAAGTCCATTATTGAAGGCGATTACTTTTTTGATCATGTCCCAGAAGTAACAATGGCTGAAAAGCCTGTTGCTCAGAAAGAAGAGGAAAGACCTAAAGAAAATCTAGAAGAAGAATCTTTTGGTGATGATCCCGTGATCAGCGAATTAAAAGCGACAAAAGCGAGAATCGACGCCCTACTGCGAGGAGAAGTTGCCGAAGAGAAAACCGATACCACTCCAGTACCCATCCCCAGTCCTGAGGCTGATCCAAAAGCAGCCAAAGGGCCTATTATACCCAGAAAGGCAACGCAGATCGAGATCATTGAAAAATTTATCGCAGACGAGCCTAGAATTGATATCCAGCGGAAGGCCACTGCCGAAGGCAACCAGACTCAAGAAGACTTGGCACAAAGAAATTTAGCGCCTCCTGAGCAATTTCAAACAGAAACAGTGGCTCAGTTGATGATCAAACAAGGCAAGGTAAAAAAGGGCTTAGCGATTTATGAAAAACTCCGTTTGAAGTTTCCTGAAAAAAGTAGTTACTTTGCGACCCAAATCGAAAAAATAAAGTCCAAACACAATGTTTAAGTTATTTATAATTCTTGCTGTCATCGTTGCAGTGTTGTTGATTTTGATCGTGTTGATGCAAAATTCAAAAGGTGGTGGATTATCAAGCCAGTTTGGAGGCGGAGGTGCTCAGCAAGTGATTGGTGTTAAAAAGACAACTGATATTCTAGAGAAAGCAACCTGGGGTTTCATTGTCGCATTGATCGTGTTTAGTCTATCCTCGAGCCTACTCATTAACAAAAGCGCAAATAGTGAATTTGTGAACCCTAACGTCGATGCGGCTTCTCAAGGCACAGGTGCACCCGTCGAACAAGCACCAAGCACAATGATGCCGGTAGATACCACTGGAGCAGGAACATTGCAAGCAGTACCAGATACAACTGGGCAATAAGCCAAATCCAAAAAAAAGTATTGAGCCTCGAATTTTCGAGGCTTTTTTATTTCATCTGAATGATGGTCTGAAGTAGCAATTGCTTACTCATGGGCACCATCGTCTCTTTCAAGGGTAAAGGTTGGTCACTATAGACCACAAAGGTCGCCGGGTTAGGTAAGGCTTTATAACTCCGTATCATCTTCAGCTTCAGCTGTTCGAAAGTATCTCCTACCCCTCTTACCATTCGATCCAACCATTGAAAATGAATACCCCTATACTGTTCATTATGTAAAATGAATTTCTTCATGCTGAACTGGAATACCTCTGTTAATTGTCTTGATCCATTTTCCATGAATAAATAACCCTCTTCCTTATACAAGGGAATAATACCCACCGTATCAATGGCTATGGTAGAGGTTACGGCTTCGTGAAGATCTTTCCCTTTGCCAAGGGTATTTTCCATGGTTGGAATAGCATAATCGATCAGTTCTTCGATCTCAGCTGGCAATTCATCATTCTCGAATATCTGTCGATAGATGAGCTCTAGCTTATTCAAATCGAGTCTTGAGATCTCTTTTGGGAAGCGCCCTTTGATGTGCTTCTTTTCAGATTTAA
>Ga0209654_1002870_pt1 | contig 11205 bp, 11 predicted proteins | sample SaaInl1SG_22_DNA_FD_184646 | JGI IMG/M metagenome (GOLD analysis project Ga0209654, IMG submission 184646) | Marine microbial communities from expanding oxygen minimum zones in the Saanich Inlet - ESP_161SG_22_DNA (SPAdes) (version 2) | ecosystem: Environmental > Aquatic > Marine > Intertidal... | reverse complement strand
CCTGTACTGGTCAAGATTTGTCCTGCTTGACCTACATCTCCATCACTGTCTAAAAGACCTTGATTGACACGTACATTAGTATTGTAAATTACGGTATTGGAAGCGGTACCTCCAAAAGTGAGGGTGTTGGTTCCTGTGAGGGTAGCCACACGATTTCCGTCAAAGTTATTGTCTTCTGTATATAGGTTTCCTCCTCCTCCTTGTTGTTGTACCCAAGTGGTACCCGATACGGTCCAGATTTCTCCGGTAGCTCCATCCACATAGAGGTCTCCTGCGGTTGCAGAGGCTGTAGTAGAAGCGGCTGTAATTGAGGTTGGAGATCCAATGGCCGAGAGGACTCCGCCTGTGTTTTCAATCCAAAGTGTTCCTGTAGTAGTACGGGAGAGGATTTGTCCTGTGGTTCCTATAAGTCCTGAATTGTCGACTATACTAAAGGCTCCCAAATCGAGATGCTGGGTTGCGGTATGGTCTCCAAGATTATCGGTTCCCTGTTGTGTCCAGGTGGTACCAGAGACGGTCCATAGTCCGCCTGTATTTTGATCAACGTAAATACTTCCGGCAGTAGGGGTCACGGTTCCTGCAGTAGGGATTCCTGTTCCAGAAACGATTCCAGTTCCTGTGGGTCCGGCAGGTCCAGTGAGTCCAATGGCACCTGGAGGTCCAGCGGCACCAACGGGTCCAGCGGCTCCGGCAGGTCCTGGAGTGCTTCCGCCACCTCCGCCACCTCCACCACTGGAGTTTACTTTATCCCAGGCATCTGAGGTACCGTCTGAATTTCGATCTACAGCAACATACAAATCTCCATTGACCGTGTTGGCATAGAGTATTCCTGGGGCATAATCTGCGACACTAGCAGTAGTAGGAGCTGAAGGACCTACGATGACTTCTTCATTTCCTCCTGTAGTTCCAGATCCAGTTCCAGAGAGGGTATCGCTCGCCGTGAGGGTTGGGTTTGTTACACCTGCAGCAGGAATGTCAGCAGCAGTTCCTCCATTGATAGGAATCCACAGGCCTTCGGGTTTGTCCCAAACATAGAGAATGTTGGTGTCTTCATTGTAGAATAAGTCACCAGGATTGACCACGCTTGGAAGGTCTTCAGTATAGACTTCCTCACCCGCAGTATTCCATATTTTATCTACTTTTTGTTTCCCTGGTGAGGGAGAATTACCGGATAAAGGGTAATAAAAATATTGGATCATTTGTTTGTCCGTATTAAAGATCATCATCCCTTCGGGGGTTTCTTGACTGAAGGCTTGATCTCGTTCTGCGTTACTCATACGGGGCAAAAGAAGGGCTTTGGTCTTGCTTTCTAATTCCAAGAGACTGTACTTTGAAAGCTCGCTTGCATTGTCTCCAATTTTCACCTGTGCAAAAGTGAATTGAAAACCAATGACCATCATACTAAGGAGAAATATTCTTTTCATTTGTTTCGGTAGGCTTTGTTCTAGTTTACTTGTTTGCTTTTCCATCTGATCGGTGTTCTGTACACTATTTTAGAGACCCTTTGTTCGAGTCCCTGTCGTTTTTTCTTTGTTTTTTGTTCCAATTTTTGCTTCCTCATCTTCGGGACTAAAATCATCAATGACCCCTTCATGTCCCAGGGTTTTGTCTCCAGATCCAAGCTTGATTCGCATCACTACTTCATGAGTTCCTTTAGAAAATTGATTTAAATCTTGATGTAAAGAGGTGATATAGGCATAGCCAAAGGAGAATGTGTTTCCCGTGTCTATCATTAGCGTTCCTCCCACTGCACTATCAAAGCTGTATTCTATACCAAAATCAATGATTTTGTTGTAGGAAAGCGATGCATTGGTTGTGATTAAGAAAGGGGCAAAATTTACATAACGTATTAAGGTAGAGGGAATAAAATCCCATTGATCGTTTATTTTTAAATAAGCACCAGCACTCAAGTAGAGGTGGATTTGGTCTGTGGCTGTGGTTACGATATTGTTTAATTCCTTAAAACGAATTGACTTTAAAATTTTTGGGGCAGATAGAGAAGCGTAGTATTTTTCATTTTTAAGATAGACACCCACTCCTACATTAGGGTTGAATCGACTGTAATTGATTAAGTTAGGATCTCTTCCTTCCGTACCGAAGACTTCTAAGTTGTAGGCATTTACTTGATACCCATTGGTACCCGCTTGAATTCCTAAATAAAGGTTAGTGTCATCATTGAGTTGTAAGCGATAAGAGAAACTACCAAAGGCAAGGGTTTGCTGCTCTACAAATGTTTTGTCATGTACCACATTGATTCCTAAACCTACGCGTTCACTTTTGGTAGGGGTGCTAAAGGAGATGATTTGAGTTTCGGGGGCTCCTTTAAATCCTTGCCATTGACTTCTAAAAGTCATATTGAGTTCTGGGGCACTTTGTATTCCACTGACCGCTGGATTGAACATATTTAAGTGCTGTCTATATAAAGAGATATGCGGATCTTGTTGCGCATGAGTGACTACGACAAAGAAAAATAAAAAGGAAAGTAAAGTGTAGTTTTTTGTCATATGTACTGCTATTTGGTGATGTAGATCCATCCACTTAAATCCATTACACCATCTCCATCCAAGTCTATGATATATGCATAAGAGCTATCTGGGAGTGATTCTTCATTGTCTTTATAGGTTCCATTCCAATTGTTTTCATATAGGCCTTCAGAGAGGAAAACTTCACGCCCCCATCTGTTGTATATATGAATGACTGCATTGGGGTAGGAGTCGATATTTTGTATAAACCAAGTGTCGTTAATTCCATCTCCATTGGGAGTAAATCCTTGAGAAACGCCAATAGAGAACCCTTCTGAGCCTGCTGCAAGCGTAAACGCCTCATAGGCTTCTAGGAAAACTGGGTTTTTTGAAGAGATTGATCCGGAAAGGAGACTGGAATCACTTCCTTCATCAAAGGAAGTTGCATCTATTTCCGATTCAATAGTACGCCATGCGGTTCCGTCATAAGCCACGATCTTTAATCGGGTTAAATCATTATCGGTAAGGCGGTCTATATTGCTAAACGCATTCCATGAAAGGGATACTTTGGCTGGTTTTTCTCCCAGTACTGTCCAGTAGAACGTATTGGAAATTTGTTCAATTCCTGTTTCTGTGGTAAGGTTGTCGTGGGGAGTATAGCTAAAGGAAGCATCTACGGGAGAGTGTTCGTCTGTTCTTTCTACATGTAGAGGTTGAAATACATCCTCATGGCCTATAGGGAAACTGAAAGCCGTTTCGTTGTGCATGCGTACTATTCCATTGACATGAGCATTGTGGTCTGCGTTGGTCCAACCTGCACTAGAACCAAAAGACACCACGCCATAGTTGTCTCCGCGTGCTGTATGTATGGATCCCGTATGAAATTCAGTCACTGCAGCAGCAATATGTAGGTTGGCTGTATGATCTACATACACATCCGTATCTATAAAGACTTGACCTAATGAAATTGCTGTGCCAATAAAAAAGAAAAAATAGAACTGTTTCAAATTTGTTTTCGGGTTAGATTCTTTACGTATTCGTTTTGGTTCTGGACAAAAGTGTACCGATAATTAAAATCTTTAACTCTTTTTTTTTCTGAATAAATGAGTGGTAAGTATTTTGACATGAAAATCTTTGATTTGATATTAAGTGGTAAAATTTTAGAATAAAAGGGAAAAACAGATTTGTAGGAAAAATCTTACAAAATTGCTTTTAATCCCTCTTAATTTGGGTGTGCTTTTCTCAGGTCAAAACCTTTCAGTTTTTTGTATTCTATTTCGTTTAAGGAAAGTGTTTCCTTGTTTCTCAGGAGGCATATCGCTTTATTGTTATTTGAGAGGTTCACCCACTTAATGTGAAGTGTGTTTATAATACGATTGTCACTTACTTTACAGAACAAGGGGTCGTTTTGACATTGTGCCCAAATCCATAAAAATGGAAATGTGGTAAAGATGTCTTGAGTTGAAGATTTAATAAGTGATTCATTTTTTTGTTTGGAGATATAAAGTGTTTCTAGGAAGGGAATGAATTCAATGCTATTGTTTTCCACATTAGTTAGAAGTAGGATTTTATTTTTTAAAAACAACGGTTTTCGTTTGGGTTCAAAATTATAGGCTAACAGTTCGATTAAGAGTGACTCAAAATTCTTAACAATGTATTTTTGATGTACACAAAGGTGAATACCCATTTCAAATCCTTTTACAGCAAACTCTTCGTTTTTGATCAAAAGGAGGTTTTGTCCTCGATGCTGTTTTAGTTGCGCTCTTATTTTTTCAGAGGTAGCTGCATATTCTTTTTCTGACCAAATGCATAAAGTGATCCGTTTAGCTAAAGCGGGATAATGTTCTTCGTTTTCCTGTTTGTAATAATGATGGTGAATTGGGTAGGGAAAAGAGTGCAGGGCTTGCTTCCAAAGTTTAAATTCGGATACGGTTGTGAGCCATAAGAAGTGAAATTCCATTAGGTTTAATTTGGGGGTGATTTGGGTTGGGGGAGTGCGGTGTTACATATGCCTTAAAAATTGAATGAGACTTTCCATCCGACGTCTTGAAATAGGAAGGCTTTGACCATTGGTTAGTTCACAATAGTTGCCTGCCTTTTTATTGATATTGGTGATATAATTCAAATTTACAATAAAGGAGCGATGGATTCTAAAAAAACTTTTGGGATCAAAGAGTTCTTCATATTCTCCCAAAGATTTTGAGGCCACAAGTTTTCTTTTGTCGGTGAGGTAAAATTCGGTGTACCTCCCAGTTGACTTACAGTATAGAATTTCTTCATTTTTAACAAAATTCACTTTATCAATATTTGAAATGGTAATGAATTTTGGATTGGGAGATTGTAAGGTATTGGAGAGCGTGTTAATTTGTTCAGTATCTACAAATTCATTTTTCTCATCCCGCTGAACAACTCTTTTAACCGAAGCAATTAATTCATCAATCTGAATGGGTTTTAATAAGTAATCAGCGGCATTGTATTGAAAAGCTTTTAATGCGTATTCGTCAAAGGCTGTAATGAAAATGATATTGAGCGAGCTGTAATCAATTTCTTCTAATAATTCAAAAGCGGTATGGTCCTCTAGAATGATGTCTAGAAAGAGAAGTTGGGGTTGCAACTTTTTAATGGATTCTACTGCTTCATTTTTTGATTTACACGTGGCGATGAGCTCAATTTCTGGGCAATATTTTATAATGAAATGCTCCAGTAATTTTGCATTGTTAATTTCATCCTCAATGATAATTGTCTTAATTGTAGTCATAGTTAATTAAATTTAGTGGTTAGTCTGGGGGCATGCTATTCATAGGGTATTTTGAGTAGGGCTACGGTGCCTACTTCAACGTTTTCCTTTATTTCGGATCGTATGGAAAAAGAAGTTTTATTATCGCTCAGGTAGTTAAAGATATCGATGCGCTCTTTCATGATTTTTGACGCCATAGATTTGTGTATTTTCTTCACCTTACTTTTTTGTTTTTTAGACTTTTCATACCCTATACCATTGTCTTCCACAATGACATGAATCGCGTTATCCTTGTTTTCAAAGCGTAAGGATAGAAAACCATTTCTTTGGGTCAATGGACTAAGTCCGTGTATAATGGCATTTTCCACGATGGGTTGAATAAGCATGGGGGGAATGTCATATTTTGTAAGAGATAAAGGGAGATTCGTCTTTATTTCAAAATCAAATTGGGGGTCCATTCGCATTTTTTGAAGACCGATGTAAGCTTCTAAATATTCGATTTCCTCTTTGAGCGAGATTTTTTCATAAGTATTGATTTCAAGAGTGAAGCGCAATAGTTTTGAAAGCATTCCTATATATCGATTTGATTCGCGTTCGCCTTTGAGAATCATTACACTTTGGACACTGTTTAATGCGTTGTAAATAAAATGAGGATTCATTTGAATTCTTAATGCTTGGGCCTCAAGCTTGGCGACTTCGTCCTTGTGAAGTTGACTTTCTTTTTCTTTGTTTTTTTTGAAGAAAAAAAAGAATACAACAACAATAATGTTGGAAGCAATTAAAGGGATATAGTTGTATAGAAGATCTACAAATTTCATTTTTATAGGTAGCGATTGGAGCGTATTTAATTTTACTTTACAAAATATAGAGGTACTTTAATAATTTACACTTCACTACAATATAGCATAATTTTTTAAATATGTGTGTTTTACATTCCTTTTACACAAAAAAATCCCTTAGGTTTGAATAGAATTATCTTTTAAATGTTCCCAATAATGAAATCTAGTTATTATCAAAGTCAAGATTTAAAAAAATTTAAAAACATTAGTGATTGGTCTCCAGAGTTAGGAAAAAAATTCTTCGATTATTACAATAGTGTTTTTGAGGAAGGTGCCCTAACGGCAAGAGAAAAATCATTAATTGCGCTTGCAGTGGCCCATACGGTTCAATGTCCTTATTGTATCGATGCTTATACACAAGATGGTTTACAACGTGGGGTGGATAAGGCCGAAATGATGGAAGCTGTACATGTGGCAGGAGCCATCCGCGGGGGTGCGTCCTTAGTGCATGGAGTGCAGATGATGGAGGTGTACAACAAACGAAGTATGTGATGCCTACAAAATCATTAAAGGCACAGAAGAGCATACTGGCCTCCACCCAAAAACAACTTGACCTTTTAAGTGATGGGATTTTTGCCTCCGGAGAATTACCTACTTTTTCTGAACGTATTGCCGTTCAAGGGGAGTCCTCCTTACGCCCAAGAAAGTTAGAGATTTTACAGATGAACATAGGTTATATGTGCAATCAGGTTTGCGCACATTGTCATGTTGATGCTGGTCCAGACCGAAAGGAAATGATGACGCGAGAAACACTCGAAAAATGCCTTAAAATTATTGAGACTACTTCTGTACATACTCTCGATTTGACCGGTGGAGCTCCCGAAATGCATCCCGATTTCCGATGGTTTGTAGAACGTGCCGCAGCCTTGGGTGTGAAAGATTTTATTGTTCGTTCCAATTTGACCATTATACTCGCCAATAAAAAATACAACGATCTCCCCGAGTTTTTCAAAAAGCATTCGATTCATGTGGTTTCTTCTTTGCCTTTTTATAAAAAGGAAAAAACGGATAGCCAACGTGGGGATGGCGTATTTCAAAAATCAATACAAGCCATACAAATGCTAAATGCAGTAGGATATGGTCAACCCAATTCGGGTTTGCTTCTGGATTTGGTATATAACCCCTCGGGAGCCTTTCTTCCTGGAGATCAACAAGCCTTGGAAAACGATTTCAAAAAAGCCCTTAAAACTGATTTTGATATCGACTTTAATCAGTTATTTACGATTACCAATATGCCTATCAGTCGGTTTTTGGATTACCTAGTCGCTTCTGAAAATTATGAGGAGTATATGTATGCATTGGTAGAAGCCTACAATCCAGATGCACTCGATAATGTAATGTGTATCAACACCTTGTCTGTCCGTTGGGATGGCTATTTGTATGACTGTGATTTTAATCAGATGTTGGATTTAAAAGTGGCCAATCCCGTACAGCATTTGGATGATTTTGATGAAACCTTACTTCAAGATCGTACTATTTGTATTTCACAACATTGCTATGGATGTACCGCAGGAGCAGGAAGTAGTTGTCAGGGAAGTGTGGTGTAATGTTTTATCATAAACACCCTTATCCACCTTATATACTGCCCGATACCACACGATTGATTGTAGGAACGCTACCGCCCCCTCGCTTTACCACAGGGGAGTTAAACGACCAAGATGTTGACTTTTGCTACGGTAGTAGTAACGGCATGTTGTGGAAAATTTGGGATCGTTTGTATGAGCTGAACTTGGTCTATGAAAACACAAAGCATGCAATTGAACAACGCAAAGCATTTTTAAAGCGAGAAGGTTTTGGTATCTGCGATATTGTGGGCGCAGCTTACCGCGACAAGATCGATGCCTCCGACCTGGGTATGCAGCAGCCCGAGTTACGCGACCTCTTGCAGATTTTAGAACAACACCCCAAGGTAGATACACTAATTTTTACGGGAGGAAGCAGTAAAAATGGCCCGGAATATTTTTTACGTAAACTCTTGAAAAAAGCGGCTATTCCATTAGAATGTATAGACGATCAGGTGCCTCGTAAACATCAATTTGTCTGCGCAGGCCGAGTCATCACAACCCACAGCCTTACCGCTCCCTCAGGAACCGCCAATAGAGCTATTGGGAGTATGCCCGCCTATAAAGAAGCCAAAGCCCAGGATCCCCGTTATACCACCTTTGATTTTCGGGTGGAGCAGTATGGACGGGTTTTTCGGGGGATTTGATTACTTAAATATAAACTTTTTTAAGAAAGGTATTGTAAGGCACGCGTTACAAACGCGCGCTAGAGGGTGTTATTAATTAAAAAGAAATAGACAATAGTTCTTCGCCTAGCTGATGCATGGCTTTTAGTACCTTTTTGGCCTGTTCTTCCGAGGCCTTTGTTTTGCCTGTCTTGTATTGGCGCAATAATGAGGGGTTGATGTTGGCTTTTTGGGCAATGCTAGACACCTTTACCTCGGGTAACAAATGGAAGATGTTTTTTAGGTTAAGTAGATAGGTAAAGGAGGGACGGGGGTCTAGTTCTTCGGCATAATCTTCTCCTAGCTCTCCGGCCAGTTCGTAATGGTCCGCATAGGCTTGCTGAAGGTTCTCTTTTAGTTCGGCTAGGGTGCTGCCATAAGAGGCGACTACCCCAGGCACCTCGGTAATGGTTCCCCAATAGGTGCCGTCTTTGTGTTTTTCAACAGTTACTTTCATCCTTCTTTTCTTTTTAATTCGGTTCCGGGGGTGGCTACTTTAGCCCCGCCTGCTTTAATATGCTTCCCACCGTTCCTTTTGGAATGTCCTTTTTGGGGTGGGGGATGGTCACGATCCCTTTTCTTGTAGGGTGCTTAAAGTGGTGATGGCTTCCCTTGGTGCGCACCAACTACCAACCCTCTTTTTGTATCATTTTAATTAGCGTTCCCGATTTCACAGTTCAAATTTATAACAAATATGTTATATAACAAAATAGTTATATATTTTTGTATTAGGATTGGACCCTCTAGGATTGTAGAGGGAAACACTAGTAGATTTGATTAACTAAATAAACCTTTTTAAGAAAGATACCGTCTGACATGGTAAGGCACGCGTTACAAACGCGCGCTAGGGGGTTTTCGGGTGGAGCAGTATGGACGGGTTTTTCGGGGGGGGGTGCGTGGTAACCGTTGACCTATTCATTCGAACATATTAATGCCTCCTTTTTTACTCTTCTTTATCGTTTTGTTCTGTATGCTGATGATTTTGATGTCCTATTTTATCCTCGTCATACAGGGCATTTGATATTCCAATCATAAATGCCGTAATGATTATAATTAGTTTTCTTTTTATCCAACGGATGAAATGTTTGGATCGCTCCAAATGGATTTTATTCTTTTGTTTATACATGCTAGGAATGATAAGTTGTTAGGTGTTTTTTTATCAGTTGATGCAGTTGATGCATCTTCCACCTAGAGGATTATCGGGGCTCTAGGTTCTGTATAAACGTGAAATTTGATTGCTGGAGATGAATTGTTGTGTTAGGAAAATTGATTGTGTTACTAAGCAGTGTATTTTTCGATACTGCTCAGGATATACTTTTAAAACCTCTTTGACTTTTAAACTGAAAACACGATGCAAGTCGAGAAATAAAACCAGTGTAATAAAAAAGGGTTTTGTTGGAAGTTGTTCGCCGTAAACATATAATACCGAGGATCCATTATTCCGTTCTTTTCGATAATCAACGAAGGCGACATGATAATAACTTACCCCTTGCGCTTTTGAATATAGCCCACATTCATTCACTGTCAGACCGAAGAGCAACAGCAGGGAAATCAGATAGGTGAGGTGCTTTTTCAAAGATTATTTTTTGGGGGTTGTTTGCTTTAGTTTTTTATTTTTTCATTAAGCTATTATATTTTCTTCTTTCAATAATTTCTTTAGCATGATAACTGTAAAAATGAAAAGTTTCAAGTTTTCCACTATTACAAAACTTTTTCCATTCAGAGTCTGACATTGATATATAAAAAGGATTTGCCATTTCTTCACTATAACATTGACTTTCAATAGAAAGCCAAGATATTGGGTAAAATTCTCTGCTTTTTAATTTGTCCGTTAAATAGTCAAAAGACCGTATTTCAGCTCCAATTTCCGCTCCAATTTGATTTCTTTTTTCAATTTCGTATTGATTCGTAATTCTACGTCCGATAATAATTTTGAACTTTAAAAAACTTTCTGAAATGACCCTAGTTGAAACAGTTGGTAAGTATTTTTTGAACCAAGAAGGATTGTCGATTAACCATCTTTTCCAATCTCTAATTTGTTGCGTTGCTCTATTAAAGTCAGAAGTCATTACTCCTTTTTCTGTAAATAGTTTTGCACTTGGTTGCTTAATTTCTATCAGTTCAAATTGATTTCCATTACTAAATCCGTCTGTTAAGGTTATAAAATCAGTTTCCAATTCACTTCCAAGTTTCAATTTAGAGATAACTAAATGACAGTTTTCATTACCAAAAAATAGTCCTGCGTTGTTTGTTAAATATGTTTGATAATTGTTTTCAGTTAATTCTTGGTTTATAAGTTTTTCCCAATCCGAAATAAGATTCACTTTAAATTCGGGTGTAATATTATTTAAATACCAATTGCCTCTGGCGCGCGTTTGTAACGCGTGATTAATTTTTGTTACCATAATGGATCTACTTTAACGTTCGTTTGTTCAAGACTTCCTTCTTCGTATGCAGTATAACTACTGTTTTTCCAGTCGCGTTCATGGTAAACAAATTGGGCATCTACAGGATTATAGTGTATGTAATTTACTCGTTGCTCCCACTTTTTATGCGTGTCCAAAAGCACAGGATGAAAACCATCTTTCCACAATTTATATTTTGTGTTTCGCTTTATTCTTCTTGCTTCGAAGGCGAATTTATTTAATAACCATTCTCTTCTACTTTCTGGGTGCTCAATAATGGCCTCAATAAGTTTTTTACTTGTATGCTTTTTAAAGTCCCGAATGATCGTATTTATGTCCTCTTTTTGGGAAGAAACAATCAAATGTAAATGACTTGTCATATATACGTATGCATGAATAAGCAAGCCTTTTGATTTAATACAATACCGAAAAGATTCATCAAGGATTTGTGTGTAAACAGGGCGAATAAATAAATCGACCCAACCTACAACAGTAAGGGTTATGAAATTAGGTTTATCATGAAATATGATTTTAT
>Ga0209654_1002864_pt1 | contig 11218 bp, 9 predicted proteins | sample SaaInl1SG_22_DNA_FD_184646 | JGI IMG/M metagenome (GOLD analysis project Ga0209654, IMG submission 184646) | Marine microbial communities from expanding oxygen minimum zones in the Saanich Inlet - ESP_161SG_22_DNA (SPAdes) (version 2) | ecosystem: Environmental > Aquatic > Marine > Intertidal... | reverse complement strand
TTGAGGTTGACCAACCAATTGTGGTGAGGCTAGACTCCCTATCAGCAGAATAAAGGCAAGGGAAACCAATAGCCATTGAAAGACATTTCGTTTACTGATCCATGCTTTCTCCTTGGGCTTAATTCCTGTAGCATGAATAGTCTTAAAGAAAAGCGAAGTGATCAGTGATGACTTTCTCTTTTTCAAGGCTGGCAGAAAGAAAAACACAAGAATGGGTAGTATTAAAAGGCCAAAGACCCATACATAACCAAATTCAAAGTTGAATTCTTCTGGATTCATAAGGCCTTATGGTTTTTGATCCAATACTTCACTCGTTCGATATGGTCCTTTAATTCATTCTCATTATACAAATCGCTTCCATAATTCACGGATTGCATGATTTCGAGGTCCTTTTGATCAAACAGTGACTTACTTGTTCTATCATTCAGAAGCGTTAGCATATCCATGGACGATCTACTCAGGTCAGTCCTTGAAATAGACTTTAAGGCCACCTTTTTTAGCAGTTTATTGCATAGCCTAACCCTTTCACTTAGAGATGCTTGGGTAGAATCTATCATTTGAATGGCCTCTCTACGGTAAGCGTTCTTTTTGTATTTGTAGAACTGAACAACTAGGATAAGCCCTGTTAATGCGATGAGGAGCATCCATACATACTGCCAGCCTGGAGCTTCGAGTGAAAATGACACAGGCGCTGGAGCTAAAGGCTCACCAAAATCAAAGTCTTGCAACAATAGCATCATCTCCTAAATAGCTCTTTGAGTTGCGCTTCCACATCAGAAGTCGTATTTACCTCCATGTGTACAATCCCGAACTTCCTCAGTTCTTTGAAAAACGATCTTTGATCTTCGAAAACTGTTTCAAGCTTTCCCTTTAAGTCTTTTGAAGGCTTGAGTGATAATTGCTTTTGACCGTCGCTCAAAAGCACACTACTTTGGGGCACATTTGCTTCAAATGGATCTGTGATCTGTACCAGTATCACATCATTATGCTGTGCCAAATTGATCAAGAGTCTTCTCGCTTCTTCATCGACATGTGTAAAATCTGAAATGATTGTGATCACATAATCATGTGTTATGCTGGCGTAGGCTCTTTTCAATACCTCATTGAGTCGCAATCCACTTGGTTTGATTTGCTCACGATTCATTAATTGCCGGCCAAAATGTACTACCTGCTCAAGATAGCGAAGAACCGCTCCTCTACTCCTTTTCGGTGCAATGTAACTGTCTCGTTCTTCGTTAAAGATCAGTCCACCAAAGCGGTCGCCAATCTTTAATGTTCGGAAAGCACTAATGGCTGCTAATTGAGAGGCAATGACACTTTTCGTATACTTCACAGAGCCGAAAAACATTCCGGAAGAAAGGTCAACGATAGTGAAAACTGGACGCTCTTTTTCCTCTGTAAATACTTTAGTATGCGTGACTCTGGTACGTGCCGTCACCTTCCAGTCGATGTTACGAATATCATCACCAGACACATATTTACGTACTTCTTCAAAGTCTAAACCCCTTCCTCGAAGCTTAGAAATATTCTTCCCTGCCAAAATGGAATGGACTTGTTTTTCTGGCACCAGTCTCCGTTGAATGACCAAGTATTCCAGTTTTAATAGGTCTTTTAAGGTTACCGCTATCTCTGGTGAAACCTGCGGCATCTAGATTGAGATTACGATTTCCAATAATTTATCGATCACTTGATCAGCTTCTACACCTTCAGCATTGGCCTCATAACTCAAGATCAGTCGGTGTCTAAGTACATCATGCGCCACATATCGAATATCATCCGGTAAGACATGATCTCTACCATCCAACCATGCCTTCACTCGAGAAGCTTTGTCTAATGCAATAGAGCCTCTTGGGCTTGCTCCAAAATTGATAAACCTTCCCAATTCCGCATCCAGCTCTCCAGGATATCGTGTAGCTGAGATCAAATCGATAATGTATTGTTCAGCCGCTTCTGATACCCTGATGTCTTTAATTTCATTTCGGGCAGTAAACACGGCCTCCTGAGCGATCGGTGTCTCGATTTGAGTATTACCTTTACTTTCTTCGCGCACCAGTCTAAGCACTGCTTTTTCTGCTTCTCGATCTGGGTATTTCATCACCACTTTCATTAAAAAGCGATCGAGTTGTGCTTCTGGTAAAGGATAGGTCCCCTCCTGTTCTACCGGGTTCTGAGTGGCCATCACCATGAAAAGGTCCGCCATTTTATAGGTTTCGCCAGACACAGACACTTGACGCTCTTCCATCGCTTCCAATAAAGCTGATTGTACCTTTGCTGGCGCTCTATTGATCTCATCGGCAAGGACGAGGTTGGCAAAGATAGGTCCACGCTCAAAAACAAAAGGATTGTCTTTTTGCTCTGGCTGATACACTGTTGTTCCGGTAATGTCTGAAGGCAATAAGTCTGGCGTAAATTGAATACGGCTCAAATCACAAGCCAAGGCCTGTGCCAAACTATTGATTGCTCGTGTTTTGGCTAAACCGGGTAGTCCCTCTAAGAGTAGATTACCATCCGCGAGCATGACCATTACTATTTTTTCAACCACTTCTTCCTGACCAAGAATGGCTGCGTTCATTCGGTCTTGAAGCTGCTGAATGTTCGCCCTAATGTCACTCATCGTTTTTCATTTCAAATGGGAAAATCACTTTCCAATCCTTCTTCATGTCAACAACAGTCCATCCTTTCTGCTGGGCTTCTTCTAAACCCTTATCCAAGCGACCAATAGGCGAGTCTTTGTCATACGCCCACTCTCGTTCGGCATCTGTATGATGGACGTATAATTGAAAACTCTTGTATGAATTTCCATCGGTGAATTGCATCATTTTCAGGTCTCCGTCTGAGTTTCCAGCAGCGAAAACTGGTCGTTTCCCAATATGCGTCATAATACCTATGGGCTTCCCTTCTTTGTCGTCAATAAATGCCACTCCGGCATCTCTAATCACTTCAAAAGTCCCATTCTCTTCAGAAAAATGATTTTTTAAGCGTGTCCCCACAATCTGATGCGTTGGGATGCCATAAGTAGCAGGTGCCCATGGACGCATAAAGTCTAAACCACCACCGGAAACAATAAAAACGGTGAAATCATTTGCCTTTAAATAATCGATCAATTCTAACATGGGTTGATAGACCAATTCATTAAATGGCTTATTAAATCTCGGATGATTTGAATTTTTCATCCACGTAGTTACGATAGCATAGAATTTCTCTATACTGATATCCGTATCAACAGATGTGGCTAATTTGATCAAAGCCGCATCCCCTTGAGAAAGGGCTCCTTCCACATCACCTTTTAATATAGAAGCAAACGGCTCTTCGGTAGACCATTCCGGGTGATCCGCAGCTTGCGCCTTAACACGATCTAAAATGAAGAACAATTGAAAATAAAGTGGTTGCTCTGACCAGAGTGTTCCGTCATTGTCAAAAGTCGCAATACGGTCTTGTCTTGGGATAAAGTTTTCACTTTCAGGTTTTGTCACCTCTTCAACATAACTTATGATCGCCTGCTTACTCGCCACATCATTCCAAGAGGCTAATGGCTCAATCGATACTTGAGTCTCCTTATTTGGTTGACATGAAAAAACAAGAAGCGTTAACAACAGGGCTAATGTATAGGGAATTCTAGTTCTCATTCTTCCACTTTTTCAATTTGAATGCTTTCGCCAATACTTTTTACTCTGAAACCAATAAACACCAAGGAGATGCCAACGGAAAGCAATCCTAAAGCAGCGAAAGTCCCAATAAGTTTTGCTCCAAAAAGTGGGTTAAGGATCATCGTAATACCGAACAGGGCATTCATTCCACCAAGGACCACTACAAAAAGCCAATTGGCTCTTCCGTCAGCTTTTAGTTCAAAGGCAATACCTGCGAGCAGCAAGCCTTTGAGTAACATCCAAAAACCTACATAAAGCGGTAAAACACTGATGCTTATTTCCGGATGCATGATCAAACTAAGGCCGATGAGCAATGAAAGAATTCCTATGGCCAATTGCCAGCCCCAACCCTGCATGGATTTCCTGTTCTTTATGGAGAAGACGACATCTCCCGTACCATCGAACATCATACCTAAGGCAAAGAACATGGTCAATGCAACAAAGCCCTCTAATGGCACTGTAAATAGATAAGCACCAAACAATAAGAAGATACCACCCAACACTAAAAATATCCACCAATTGGTGTAGGCAGTTCGCAGATCTTGTAAAACATTCATGATTTATATTTTAAAGAAAAGTTAATAAAAAAAGCCGCTAAAAGCGGCTTTTAACTCTAAATATCATTGTGCTTTACTGTCCCTGCGGATGGCTTGTCATGCTTTGCACCACCTTGTCCACACTTAGCGATGAACCCATCACTGGTGGGAACTCTATGAAGGTTTTCAAGAAGTCGCCTGCAACATCTTGCGCTGGTACAAATAACCACATATTGTCTCCATACCATCTTGTGTATAATGCAGACTTCCATGATACCTCAAACGGATCAGCTCTTAAGTTGATTACAATTGGCCAAGCAGGAGTCTTACGATATGCCTCATTAATGGAGCCTTCCATAATCGCGAAGTGCAACTTCCAATTGTTATAACGTATGGCATTCAAGTTTCCTTGAGCATCAAAATAGAAAATTTCCTTTCTAGGAGACTCTTTAACCTCCCCTTTGAAGAAAGGAAGCATATTATATCCATCAAGGTGTATTTTAAAGTTCTTATCTCCTACTTGCTTTCCTTTTAGTAGCTCTTCCTTAATATTTGGCTCACCCGCGGCTGCCAATATTGTTGGTAGCATGTCTTCGTGAGAGAAAATGTCATTATAAACTGTACCTGGCTCGATGACTCCCGGCCAACGGATAATTGAAGGTACTCTAAAACCACCTTCCCAAGTTGACCCTTTTTCACCTGCAAAAGGAGTAGTTCCACCATCAGGCCATGTGAATTTTTCTGCTCCATTGTCAGTAGAATACATGATCATGGTATTGTCAATAATACCTAATTCTTCTAATTTATCTAGAACGACACCAATGGCTTTGTCGTGCTCAACCATTCCATCAGGATACAAGCCAATTCCTGTTACCCCTACACTTTCCTCTTTTAGATGTGTCCATACGTGCATTCTTGTAGCAGACAACCAAACAAAGAAAGGTTTACCTTCATTATGTGCCTTTTCTATGAAAGCAATAGCAGCATCAGTAAACTCTTCATCTGCGGTCTCCATTCTCTTTCTTGTCATTGGCCCTGTATCTTGAATGGGACCATCCGCTGTAGCTTTCAACACTCCTCGTGGACCATATTTTTCATGAAATTCAGGATCCTTAGGATAGTAATACGTTTCAGGTTCTTCTTCAGCGTTCAAGTGGTAGAGATTGCCGAAGAATTCATCGAAGCCATGGTTTGTCGGTAAATGTTCATCTCTATCGCCAAGGTGATTTTTACCAAACTGACCAGTTGCGTAGCCATGTGGTTTGAGTAACTCTGCAATGGTCGCTTGATTGTCTTTGATTCCTTGTTCAGATCCTGGCATACCTATGGTTAGAAGACCGGTTCTAAAAGGATGCTGCCCTAAGATAAATGCCGCACGACCCGCTGTACAAGACTGTTGTGCATACCAATCGGTAAACATCGCACCTTCCTCAGCCAGCCTATCGATATTAGGCGTTTTATAGCCCATCATGCCATGATTGTAGGCACTTACGTTTCCCCAACCCACATCATCGCCCCAAATCACGAGGATATTTGGCTTGTCCGTTTTGTTCTGAGCAGATACCATGGTAGATATAAGACAGAAGATTACTAATAATTTAATTCTCATTTTTATAATTAATTTTTCAATTTTAAAGATAACAATTTAGCTCAGAAGAGAACCTGCCGGCATAAAAAAGAGAACCTAGAAGATTCTCTTTTCACTATTCAAAGACTGTTTAGGGTCAATTACCACCAACTAGACCAGCCTATGCCAAATGCAAAATAGCTCAGGTTAATACCGTTGGCGCTCTCTAGAGCTACATTGTATTTTGCAGAAATGTTGATGTTAGAAGTAAAGGAAACTGGGATATTCAAGCCTATTTCGGGCATAAATCCGAACTGAAAATTATTATTGTCCGTAAAATAAGAACCGATATCGGTACGCTGAAGTGTCCAAACTCCGCCGACACCACTTCCAAAATAGATTTGAGCTTTCCCAATGTCCTGATAAAAATGTGCATTGACCATTATCGGCAAAGCATTGAAATAGAATTGTCGAAGGCCAGACACTGTGGTAGTTCCTGATACCAGTTCTTCGCGGGTAGAACCATTGAAAAAGTTCCACGAAAAATTACCTCCAACACTGATCTTGTCTGTGACCAGTTTACGGTAATCGTAAGAAATACCTCCAAAACTCACATCTTCATTGACTAAAAATGTGCTCAAATCACCAGAAGGAACACTGATCTCCCAAGTTAATTTTGCAAAGCGATCTTGCGCCTGCACGCCCAAAGCAAGGAATACAATCGCAAAACAGGTGTATATAAATTTCTTCATTTTATTTTGCGTTTATCGGTTTAAATAAGGTGATAAATCAAACGCTTTGTCAATTAAAGAATTGACACGTCTTAAGATGTTCTCATCAGACCCCTGCAGCAATCCATTGACTGCGCCTAACCAAACCTGTTCTATCTCTTCATCTTGAGAGGGACCATCAGGATCGATCATGTTGATAAATATTGTTCCCTTGGAGTATGCACCTACTACCGTTGGTGGGTACGGCCAGCCATAGCCTGGACCCCAGCCCCAGCCTGGAGGCCATGGACCCCAGCCCCAGCATCCCCAAAAGCAAGGTGACCCTACAATGTAGGTATTGGTTCTTACCGCACTAACTAATAGAACTACGTCAGCATCAACGACATTAGCCTCGTCGACCTCTGTAAACCCCTTGGCAAGCATATTCGCCCTGATCTCTTCAAGTACCTCATCATCATATTGACCGATATCATCATCATCATCATCGCCTTCTTGTACTCTGCTTATGGAATCAGGCATGTAAAAGGTTTGTGGTGCATTGAAATCAAAATCTTCATCAAAGTCTACCACGACCAAGTCAAGATCTTCTGCAAAGACATCCTCATCTGGCGCATAACAACTGCTCAATAGTATGGCAGATAAGATGAATAGAGATAGTTTAGTTTTCATCCGTTATTAATTTGTTGAATAGATAATTTATTGTGTTTCTTCCTTAAAGACCCATCCTCCGCCAAGCACCTTATACAATTGGGCATGAGCCCTTAGTAAGTCAGACTTTGTACCCGCATAGTTCTGTTCGGCTTCAAAAGCTTGTCTTTGAGATTCCAAATATTCCAAATAACTGGTCACCCCTTGATCATAACGTTCTTTTGACAATTCTTGTGCCCTTAATGCGGCATTGACATGATCTTGTCTATAAATTAACTCTCTCTTCAATGTTTGAATGGTAGCTAAATTGTCCTCTACCTCCCTCAAAGCATTTAAAACGGTAGCCTCATAATTCAAGATGGCCTGTTTATTTTGACTTCGAGCGATATCTACATTGCGTTTCAAGGTATTCCAAAAGAAAAGAGGACCAGTTATTCCTCCACTGATATTCCAAGCAGTTTGTGCCTCTGTGCTTCCAGTTAATGCTGTTGTGGCTACACCAAGGGTTCCTGTTAAACTGATATTAGGAAATCTATTGGCAATGGCCACGCCGATCTCGGCATTGGTGGCAATCACCTCTTGTTCTGCAGAAACAATATCTGGTCTCCTTTTCAGGAGTTCGCTTGGCAAACCAGCTGGAATATTAAATACAGTGTCCTGTTCATATAAGTCTTTACCAATGATAGCCGATTGAGGATGAACACCTGTTAAAATACTGATCAGATTCTCCGTTTGGACAATGGTTCTTTCAACTAATGGAATACTACTTGCGGCAATCGCCCGCTGGATCTGGGCTTGATTCAAATCGATTTCAGGCACAATTCCACCATCAAAACGATCTTTCACAATCTGTAAAGAGCTATCTCTTAAAGCTAATGTCCTTTGAGAAATCTGTAAACGTGCTTGAAATTCGATATAGTTGAAATAGGTGGAAGCAATAGTCTCAACGAGACTTATCTTCGCAGCTCGATAACCTTCTTCTGTCTGTAAATATCTTGCTTGAGCTGCCTCAGTAAGTCTTCTAAACTTACCCCAAAAGTCAATTTCCCAGCTCAAATTACCAATACCATTATATGATGAGACCTCATTAGGTAAAGCAAAACCTCCATAGTTACCCCTACCAACATTTCCACTATAACTTAATGTTGGTCTGATCTGAACACGTTGGTTTTGGAGTGCTAATTGTGCCTGATAGATGTTCTCGGCAGCGATCCTTAAATCCTGGTTATTTTCAAGTCCTTTCTTGATCAATGAATCTAAGACCTCATCCTCAAAAAGTTCAAACCAATTCAATCCGGATAAAGAATCTAAACTAAGTGTGTCACTTTTAAATTGAATGGTATCTGAAAGATCCGCTGACCCCAGGTCACGGTAAGCTTCAGGAGTCGTGTAGGTCACACCTGAATAATTCTCGCCCATTTTACAGCCGCTGATTAACAAAAGTGTGAGGAGACCAAATAGTGTTATCTTCTTCATGATTCGCCCCCTTCCGCTTTCGCTAACGTTAATTCTTTATCTCTTTTTTTCTCATAACCTGCCATTGTACCGATAAGGACAAAGAGTAAAGGATAAAGAAACACCCCTAAGAATGTTGCCAAGCTCATGCCACCGAGTAAGGTCACGCCCATCACTTTACGTGCCTCGGCTCCAGAACCTGAAGCAAAGAGCAAGGGTAAAATACCCAGGATAAAGGAAAAGGCAGTCATTAAGATTGGCCTAAACCTCAATTTGGCAGCAGAAACAGCTGCTTCATAAAGAGATAGCCCCTCATCAAATTTCATTTTGGCAAACTCAACGATCAAAATGGCATTCTTCGCTGCCATCGCAATTAGCATGACCAAAGAAATCTGGGTAAACACGTTATTGATGTACCCATCGCCGAGAAGTAGACGAGCCAGAAACAAAAACAAGAAGGCTCCAAATAATGCAAATGGTGTCCCTAATAAAATGGAAAATGGCATCGACCAACTTTCGTATTGCGCCGCTAAGATCAAGAAAACAAAGAGCAAGGAAAAAGAGAAGATCACCGCAAGCTGACCTGAGGCCTTTTTCTCTTGGAAACTCATGGCATTCCATGCATAGCTCATGCCTTGAGGCAAAACCTGTGCTGCGACCTCCTCTAAGGCATCTAATGCCTCTGATGAGGAATAGCCTTGAGCAGGAACGCCCGTGACCTCAGCAGACCTGTAGAGATTAAAACGGTTTGTATAATCTGGTCCTGAAGTATTCTTTACCTTCACAAAGGTGGAAACAGGAACAGACTGTCCATCCTTGTTTTTAACATAGAACATATCTAGTCCTTCTTCGCTTTGCCGATATTCGGGTTCCGCTTGTACATAGGCTTTATATAGCCGACCAAATCGGTTAAAGTCATTGACATAAGCCCCGCCTAAAAAGGCAGCAAATGCTTTATAGACATCATTTAAAGCCACACCCGATTTCAAGATTTTATCTGTATCAATCTCCATATATCGCTGCGGAACCTGGGCTTGGAAGGTGGAATTGGCAGAACCGATCTCAGGTCTTGCCCGTGCCGCCTGCAAGAACTGTTGGGTATATTGTTCTAAATATCGCGGTGTGTTGCCCGATTGATCTTGTAGCATGATGCTATAACCTGATCCGTTACCAAGACCTGGTATCGCCGGCGGGCCAAAGGCAAATACAATTCCCGACTTGATGTTTTGGCTAAAGGCAAGATTCACCTCTCGTGTGATCTCTGCAGCCGTTTTTTCACGATCATCCCAATTTTCCAACGCGACAAAGACGAAACCTGTATTGGGCACAAAAGAGCCAGAAAGTAAAGAGAATCCGGTAACTGTAGAAATGTACTTCACATCTTCTCTTGCCTTCAAAATGACTTCTACCTCTTTCATTACTTCGTCAGAACGCTGTAATGAAGATGCGTTTGGCAACTGGGCATTGACAAGAATATAACCCTGGTCTTCTTCAGGCATAAATCCAGAAGGAACTTCACCAGCAAAGAAAGCCGTACCGATTACGAAAATAACAATGTAGATCACGCCTCTTTTGAATTTACTAGTCACCACTTTAGCAACACCAGTATAGGATTCTGCTGATCGGTCGAACCAAGTATTAAAGCCTTTAAAGAATTTACCTAGAGGCCCTTTGACTTCTGTTTTAGGTTTAAGCAATACAGAACAAAGTGCAGGAGAAAGTGATAAAGCATTGATGGAACTAAAAAGTACTGAAACTACGATGGTTATGGCAAACTGTTGATAAAGCAAACCGGTGATTCCAGCCATTGCGGCAACAGGGATAAAGACAGCAACCAGTACAAGCGTTGTTGCAATGACCGGCCCAGTAACTTCTCTCATGGCAGCAGAAGTGGCAGTTTTTACATCCATTCCCTTCTCCATGTTTACTTGAACAGCCTCTACCACCACAATAGCATCATCAACAACGATTCCAATAGCCAAAACAAGCCCTAATAAAGACAACGTATTGATTGTAAAGCCTAAAGCTGGAAATAAGGCAAAAGCAGCGACAAGCGAAACGGGAATAGCCAATGTCGGAATTAAAGTGGCCCTCCAATCCTGAATAAAAATAAAGACCACCAAGATCACGAGCGCCAACGCAATGATCAATGTTTCAATGATCTCATCGATACCGGCCACAATAGGCTCAGTAGTGTCTAACGAGATCTCATAACCTACATCTGCAGGAAAATTAGTTGCGAGCTCATCCATTCTTGCACGAATCTGATCAGCTAATTCAACGGCATTCGAACCTGGTGTTTGATATAAGGCCATGATCGCGCATGATTGGTCATTCAGTCGTGTAAACGCATTATAGGTTTCTACTCCTAATTCGACTCTGGCTACATCCCTGATGCGCACTTGTGAACCATCTGATTGAGTTCTTAAAACTATATTGCCGAATTCTTCTTCACTGACTAAGCGGTCTGGAAGACGAACTGAGTAAGTAAATTCTGTCCCTGCAGGTGCAGGCTCAGCTCCAAATTTACCCCCTGGCGCAATGATGTTTTGTTGCTTGATGGCGTTAATGATCTCAGGGACCGTTAGCCCAAGACCTGCTAGAATATCCGGCTTCACCCATATCCGCATGGAG
>Ga0209654_1002863_pt1 | contig 11219 bp, 8 predicted proteins | sample SaaInl1SG_22_DNA_FD_184646 | JGI IMG/M metagenome (GOLD analysis project Ga0209654, IMG submission 184646) | Marine microbial communities from expanding oxygen minimum zones in the Saanich Inlet - ESP_161SG_22_DNA (SPAdes) (version 2) | ecosystem: Environmental > Aquatic > Marine > Intertidal... | reverse complement strand
CAACAGCAGGTACGCTTGTAACAATAAACGATCCTGCTGCAAGATTGTGGTTATTAGTTCCTGCATCGTCAGAACCGACTGCTACAATAAACGTATCACCTGGTACAAGTCCGTGTGCTGTGTCTGTAGTTACTCTTAACGAAGCTAATGCACTAAATGTAATTGCATCTTGATCACTTATAATACCAGTAGTTTGTTCTGACATAGTAACAGTAGCAATAAAGTCTACAATATCACCTAATACTGCTGCTTCATATGAAGAAGTAAATGTAAGTATTTCTCCTCCAGTATCAATAGTATCAACAACTATTGTTATGTCATTTAGTGGACTTTGCCCACCTAGTTCTGTACCTAGTATTGTAATTCTATTACCTACAGCATAGTTATTACCAGCAGTATTCAAAGTAACTGTGTATACGCCGGCGTTTCTATTGACGTCAAATGTTGCTCCTGATCCTACAGGTGCTTGATTTTCACCAAATACATCAGTAAATGATGCAGTGCCATTGTTAGCAGTACCAGCAGACGATGCTGATGTAATTGTTCCGGCGGCATCAACACCGGTAATAGTAATTGTTAAGTCGTTTGTAACATCGGTTCCTGCTAATTCACTACCAACTATCGTAAATGTCTGATTAACACCATAATCTTCACCACCCTGGTCTACTGTAACTGTATAGGTGCCGCCTGCTAGATCAACAGTAAATTGTGAATTAGTTCCAACTAGATTAGATCCGCCGTTACCATTTGATTCTCCTACGTTTGCGGCAGTTCCGCTTGTACTAATTGCAGTAATATCTCCACTACCGCCTACATTATCAATTGTAATTGTACAGTCGTTTGTTATTGTTGTGCCGCCTAGTAATGTGCCGTCGATTGTAAAGGTTTCTGTAGGTAGATAATTAGTACCCACTGAAGTTACAGTTGCACTATATACTGATCCGTTTCTATTAATTCTAAATTCGGCGCCACTACCTGTAGTACCACTATATGTGTAATCCGCATCTTGTATAGGGTCATATTCTGCTTGTGCATCCGGAGCAGTTCCACTAACAGAAGCAGCAGTAATTGCACCATTACCATCTACAGTATTAACAGTTACAGTAATATCGTTTGTAGGTGTATTACCACTTGCCACTATATTACCAGGAATAACAATGATATCATTTGGAAGATATTCTTCTCCGCCTTGATCTATTGTGATAGTGTCGTATGACTGATCTGTAAATCCTATATTAAATGTTGCGCCAAATCCTAATCCGCCGTTTGGCTCTGGTTGTAAGCCTGATATAGATGCCGTGCCATCAAAAGCTGTACCTTCTATTGTAACGCCGTCAATTGTTCCAATACTAAACACGCTACTAACAATTAGTACAAGATCGTTCTCTGGAGATATGCCGCCTACTTTATTAGCTGTTATAAGAATTCTGTCACCAACTTCGTAACCTTCGCCACCGTTAGTAATAAGGTCAACAGTGTATGCTCCGCCTGCAATACTAACATTAAAAGTAGCATCAAATCCAATGCCCGATATATTACTGCCTGAAATACTAGTGTAATCACTTTCTACACCAAGAAAGGTCCGTGTTAAGTTATCGCTAAAAGTTATGATTTCTCCGGATACGTCTGTAACAAATATTGCTTGACCGTCACCTCTGTCTATTGCAAGGTCTGTAATTATTCCAGTTGCATCAGCTACTGTTATTTGATTTGTTCCTGAGTTAGCATCTCCGCTTACATCGGCAGTAAGGAATGTCCCGCCGCCTGTTGATTGAGTAATAGTTTGTGTAACCTGAGCGCCTTCGGGAATATTTCCGCCTGCATGTACCAAAGGAGCACCTAATTCTGGTGCGGTGCCGTCGTATGGTATTCTTGTTTCGCCGGCAGCTATTGATAGTTCTGCAACCATTGCGCCGCTTGCACCATTACTCAAAACTTCACACTTTGGAGCAATACCAATATTAGATCCCGTATAAAAATCTGCAGATCTAAGTTGTACATATGTTGTATCTAATCTATCGCCATTAGTAGTTCCAACTTTACCTTTTGCATAGTATGTAAACTGAGTTTGATCTATAATACTAATAATTACATATGAACCTTCAGCTCTAGCTGATCCTGCAATACTTTGATCTAGCGCCTTAATTGTAAAGGCATCGCCTTCTTCATAACCATGAGCACCTACTGTCGTTACAGTAATTAATGAAGCACCCACTCCGTCAGTTCCTTCTGATGCATCTGTTACTATAGATTTGACGTTTTGCTCACTTCCTGGTACTTCATATAATGAAGGGTACCCTCGCATCATGCCAATTGCACTCCACTTTGTGGGCTGTAATCCATATTCAAAGTCTGCATCGAGCATAGACACAGATGGTGCAACACGCATGCGTTCAATTGCATCTGTGCCAAAGTCATGTGGTCTAGTTGTTGTTATACTTTTTCCATTTTCGGTGTATTCAATAAATATCTGAATATCGTCATCGGCACTTTGACTTGAAGTATTAGCATTTAATTTTAGTGTAGTAACACCGTCAGTAGTTTGTTTATATTTAGGAAAGTCATTATCAGATGCTTGACTTAAAATTTCCGGTTTAGTAACTTCGATTACTGCGCCAGTATCGTTGTTTGTAAAGTTAAAGATTGATTCGTTTGCAGTATTGTTCGTGATAAGAAGTATATCTGAAAGATCATACTTACCTTGAATTTTAATATAACCGTATGTATTAGCTTCTAACTCAGGAAGTTGTGTTAGTCCATTTTCTATAACATCTACTAAAAATGTTGCAAACGTATCTATACTGTCTGTTGTTCCTGCTTCAGCAGTTTTAGTATTATCTATAACTTGTGTTTCTAAGCTCAGGCTGGTAAATGCTGCGTTTGTTAAGATATAATCTTTAATTAATGTTTTAATATATGTATGAACTACTACTTCGGGTTGTCTGTCACCATCAAGTTGTGATACATCATTTTCCCAATATTTCGAAGCATACTGTCTAGTTTTTTCGTTGCCGCCGTATCTTAGATCATTTTTATAAGCACTTAGAATATAACCAATGTCTCTTTCGCACTTGGATTGATTATAAACATAACCATTAAACGGTGCATTTCCTGCATCAGTTTCTTGTTCTATATATGCTATTGCCTCTGCAACAATATAAGTTACGTTACTATCTATAAGTGAATATGCGTTAGGAACAAGATTGCCTTTATAGGACATTCCCGGACTAAAAACGTAATTGTCTATTTTTCTTTTTGCCATTATTAACTTCCAAGTGCTATCGATAGCGCAACGTCTTGACTATCTACATATGCTTTATTTGTAACATTATTTACCGTTGTAGGTGCCTCGCTAACCTCAGCACTGGTAAATGATGCTGATGCCGGAGTGTTACTGCCTATTACAGTGTTTTCTATAGTTGTATTTGCTATCGGAGTTTCGATACCTTCGTTAGTTATTTCGCCTAACTTTTGGCCATCAATAACAACAATAACTTTATTAAGTGCGCCAATTGTAAGATTTGTACTGCTATCAAACTTTACATCTCCGGTGCCTTCCATAACAAGATTGCCGCCTAAATACAAATCCTTTGTAATACTTGCGCCGCCAGCAACTCTAAGTGAGCCTGTATTTAATCCAGTTGATTGAGTAGTGTTAGATATAGCAATTGACCCAAATGATCCAGTAGGGTCTACTATTTCAAAAAATCCAGTTACAGATCCGTCATCATTAGAATATATTAGTCTATCGTCAGCATCTGATGTAATACTTAATTGTACAATACCTGTTTTTCTTCCTTGAGCAACAAGGCCTGAATTACCATCACTGTCTGTTATATTCGGAAAACTAGTTGTACCATTTGAATTATATACATAAAATGCAAGATCTTCTAGATCTAAATTAAAAGTATACGTTCTTCCTCTTTCTAGTTCAATTGAAGGATTGCCGGCGAGTACGCCGCTAAACTGGAATGCAGTGTTTGATTCATTTTCTGTGATTGTGTAGCTTGTAATATTCGCTGCACCGCCGCTGCCGCCGGAGCCGATTGGTTCCGTAGTAGTGATTGCATTTGCTATAATATTGCCAAGTGCATCTACGCTGAAATTAGGACTTTTAAACCCAAAGTCTGTTTCAAATGCTGTACCGGTGGCTTTTTTCATTTCATACTCCAACTAATGTATTTATCAATAACAATTAGTTTAGAGTTGATGAAGATTATGGAAGTATTGTACTGTATGAATAAATCTTGCTGCCTTAAATGCAGGATTCTTTGGAGACATATAAAGCTCTACATAACGATTATTTACTAGAGCGTACATTTCTGCTAAACTGTTGTCAGTATAGTTACGGGCATAAACAACAACCTTTGCTTCGTTTAAACTACCCGTAACCAAACACTTTAAAATCTCTTTGTTATCAGAATTTAAATCAATACTTATAGTATATTCTGCAGAACTTATATCACCTATATAATATCTATCAACAAGTGTATCATCCTGTAAACTTTTCCACGGACCGTTATGACTAAATCCTCCATTATTTTGTAGAAGAACTGTGTCATTTAATCCATTAGTCATATAATTATCAGTATTCATTGCAACTCCAAACTTACATAGTATTTATGCGTTTTTAATTGACAATAGTTTACCGTACTCTGGAAGATACAAATATTCAATATCACTCTCTTGCAATGTCCAAAGTGCATCGTCGAGTGTTTCTACAAGAGGTTCACCGCCTAAATTAAAACTTGTATTAAATATAATCGGACACCCGGTCTTTTCTTTAAATGTTTTAATTAAATCATAGTAGTTAGGATTCTGTTCTCTGTTAACAGTTTGAATACGGCAAGTTCCGTCTACGTGAATAATAGCAGGAATCTTTTCTTCGATACCAGGTTGACAATTCACAGCATACATCATTGTAGGTGAACTGTCCATACCACGTAAATCAAACCATTCGTGTACGTCTTCTTCTAATATACTGCCTGCAAACGGACGGAAGTATTCACGGCGCTTTACTTGGTTAACAAAGTCTTTACCGTCCGGATCAGTTGGATCATAAAGTATACTTCTATTACCTAATGCTCTTGGGCCTGCTTCTGAACCTCCTTGAAATACACTTACAATATTTTTATTTGTAATAAGATCGATAACGTCTTCATTTGTAGCATCAATAATATCTGCATCATATTGCTCTACTAATTCTGAAATCTGTTCGTTAGTATAAGAATACTTGATACCTAGATACAAATTATGATTGATTTCTTCTACTTTTGAATCATCAGTCATATGTTTATGAGCTAATAATGCTGCTCCGATAGCTGTACCTGCATCATTACTAATAGGCTCTACATAAACATTAATACCGTCGTCTTTCAGTGCTTCTAGATAATGATAGTTCGCAACACAATTGAGTCCGTATCCGCCACTAATAACAACATTATTATTTCCTGTCATTTCAACAGCTCTTCTAATATATGTTACAACTTCTTCTTGCGTTTGAGTTTGAACAGCATATGCTAAATCGCGTCTATTTTGTAGCTTAGTAAGATCGCTTGCTAAACCGTCTTTTAACTCTGCATAAAGATTAGCATTTACAATTCCCGAATTTGGATATGTAGGAATAATTGCGTTTCTATTACTTAACGAAACTACACCTTCGTGTTCAAACAACTTGGGAATAGAATCATTTGATTCACCGTAAGGAAATAGTCCCATTGTTTTGCCTGCTTCAATGGCGCTAAACCCGCAATATTCTGTAACTGCTTCGTAGACTTTTACAATTCCTGCACGATCACTTATAACACTTTGGTATGTTTCGTTTTGTACTTCTACTTGATCAATCTGTGTTCCAGTAGCATCTCTCATGCCAATATTTTTATAAATTGTATCAAACTGTGCAGGATACGAACAGTTAAATAAAGTTTCTACTTCCCAACCCCAGGTATTTCCTGTATCAGTTGTCATTGGAATAAATGTGCCTGCGCCGTCAACGATAACTGCTGTTGCTGTTTCAAATCCGCTGCGATAAAACGCACAAGCAGCATGCAATCTGTGATGCATATGGCTAAAGTCTAAAACTTGGGGATGTTGCATTCCTTGTTTGTTATAACTAGGATTTCTATGATCTATAAGTTTTAACTTTCTAGCAAGTCCAGTATATATGTCGTCGCCAGTAAAGTCAATAATGCCTGCGGTATCTACAAGTGTCTGCGTGTGTGCAACTACTAAGAAGTCTAAACGATCAGTATACTCCTTAATTTTAAGCATCGAAGCCAACGGTCCGCCATCATACTTCCTACGTGTATATCTTTCTTCTTCAGTTGCAAAAACAACTTTACCATTTTTTAAGAGACACACGCCTGCATTGTGCCCACGTGTAATGCCTGCAATCCAGATATCTTTATTCTCGCTCATAATTTATTCCTTAATAGGTGCTAATCCAGGTACTAACTTAGTAGCCGGTTTACTTGTAATAGGCAAATCTATAGTTGATTTACTTTTTTCTTTTTTTAATTTTTTTGATACATGGGATTCAAAGTTTTTATAAAGACTTTTTAAAATTTCGTCTTCAATTAGTTTATTCATTGCCATAATACCGTCATTGTTTTTTGAAACTACTTCGTCAGGAACAATTCTAATAGGATCATATTTACGTTTTCCTTCACCCATATCTTGTATGTCAAATTTAGGATTATCTGGAAAACTAATATTTTCTGCAAAAGTACTTCCGGTTACAACAGTTGCTGGCTTGTCTAAACTATGTGCAATATGTTGACCTACGCTATCGCATCCTAAGAAATAATCAGCTTCTTTAATAATTGCAGCCCACTGTTTTAAACTGATTCCGTTAGGCTGAGCAACAGGCTTTGATGTACCTTCTTTCTGGAAGTCAAATTGCATTTCGCTCATTACAATTACAGCAAATCCCTTTTCTTGCAGTTTCTTTACTATTGATACCATATTTGAATATTCAAAACTGCGCCCAGTAGGATCTGTAACAAATCCTACGTGCTCGTGTACACCTCTTCCAAACGGCTGAAATACTATTGTATTTGATAACCCTACATTTTCTATAACTTCTTTAATGACAGTTTTACCATTTACTAGTTCTTCTTGTGATAGATGTATAAACGGCCTAGGTAAATCTCTAATGCCTTTGTTATTAATTTCAATATCAAACCCTTGTTGTAAGTTGCATTTTTGATTATAGTACTCCCATACTCTGTAAGGTTCTGGAGTTACAACTTCCATATTCACAATCTTATCTTGAAATATGCCCTTATGCCATGTGTCATATGCACGTTCGTGTAGGATAGGGTGTCCTTTATAAAGGTCCATTCCGCCTTCACAAACAATGATAAAGTCTTCACTTGTTTCTTCATAATACTTTTCAAGTGCAGGAATACTTGCAAGAACTCTTCCAGCACCTCCGTTTATAAAAAAGGCTTTTGCTCTGTCTGTCATATTTTTATCCTATTTGTAATACAAAATTTATAATCATTCTATTAGTCGATTTAAACGGTGGAGAACTTGCATGAAATCTGTTAGACTTGAATACTAATGCTCTTCCCTTTTCTGGTTTAAATTGTCCTATACAGTATAAGTTTTCGTGTCCGTCTTCTACTGTTTTATCAAAAATTCTAGTGTCGCCATCTGAATCATTTACATAGTATACCATGCTAATATGATCATTTCTTGGATGATCTATATGCGGTACATTGTAATTATCTAATGTTGACCTACCTGGTAATAGTAAATTGGCTTTTATTCTATTCAACGAAACAATATTTATTGTTAAATGTTTTTCTAAAAACCAAATTAAAGGTTGTATAAGAGCAAAGTGAGGAGAAGTAGTTCCGTCACTATCTAAAAATACATGATGCATTTGTGGGAAGTTGACGACATTCTTATCATTGTCGTCAACTTTTACGTCTCCGCTAGAGCTAGGAGTGTAGTACCAGGGCATTAGTTTAGTTAATTCGTCTTCTAATATGTTTGCATAAGACGGAGGAACTAAATTTTCTATTAAACTATATTCATCTTGTGGGTTCATATAGATATTTATATACGCACTTTAATACAGTCATAAAAAAAGGCTACAAAGAATGTAGCCTTTTGATTTAGTTTTACTTTTAAGCTGGTGTAGATTCTTCCGGATCATCTGGAAGATCAGCTTCTGGTTGCTCGCTATCGGCATCTGGATATGCTTCAGTTTCTGATGCAGGAGTTACACCTGTACTTGGATCAAGATCTGTACCATAATTTGATTCTGGTCCAGGACCTTCTGTTCCATCTTCTGCAGGTGTCCATTCACTATCGCCTATCATTCTTTCAGCTTCATCTACAACTTCAGCATCTGGATCATCTCGTTTGATTTCTGGTGCGTTTGGCATCGGCCACATATACCAAGGAACATCAGCGTATGTAGTAGCTAACGCTTCTAGTTCTGCTTTAAATTCTACCATTTTGGCTGTATATTCTTCATTAACATCATCTGCATCAATTTTTTCTTGTACGTCTTCTAGATACTCAGCATACAATACATCCCACTCTTCTTCAGTTCTTTGTGGAGAACGCATCGGATAAGGTGTTTTCCATGCTGCATTATCAAACAAATATGTAAATTCATCATAGTTGTAAACTTCATGTGGCGGAATAGGGTCATAATGCGTAAAGTAAGGTTCTGATGCACCGTCTAATGTATATGTTTTTTCACTAGCATTTTCTTCATCATACTCGCCCCACATTGCCCAACAAATTAATGGGTTTTGATCAAATGTTATACGTATTGCACGATGATCTTCACCTGCATGTGTTGATGCAAGATCTTGTGTTGTATCGTCATGATCAATAATACAATGCATAGCCCAATTTAGTTTTCCGGTTGTAGCATTTACAAAAACCCACATCGAGTCCGGACCGTGATACGATACTGTACCAGTTAGACCATCTTCAGTAGTTGATCCTAAGTATACATCTGGAAGATCGTATGTTAAGTTTTGTGTTATAATTTCCATTTTATCACCTTATCTATAAGTTACTCGTACCATTCCAGGAGAGCCCGGAGGTCCACAACGGCAAACACCTCTGTTAGTTGACTGTGTTGCGCCGCCCATACCAGGAACATAACCGTTACAGCAATAACCACTACCTACTATTGATGTAATATAATCGCCTGCGAATTGATTTAACCATGCACCGTATGTATAGTGACAGCATTCATTAACCCAGACAACGCCACCGCACCTATTGTGTAATCCGCCCGGATACGGAACACCTGTTTTGTTGTGGCACGAGTCATCACGACATCTGTACCACCCGCAACCTACGTGTCCTACTACGTTAATATCACCGCCATATGCTTGTCTGTTGCGTTCACAAGTACAATAACTGTTTACATCACAGCATGTAGGTTGGCAATACCAGCAACCATATCCGCCACCTTGTGAACACATACGTATAGCATCAGAATCTCGTTGACACACACAACTGTAGCAACCTAAGCAGCCTGTGTTATCTTGTGAGCAAGACGTTGCTCTGCCAACATACATCATAAAACATTGACCTACGCAAAACTGCGAACTGTTAATTGTTTTTCTGCTCCATGCACCCGATCCGCCTGGTGCTCCGCCGCCGCAACAACGTGAACGGCCGCCACCGCCTCCGCCGCCCCAAACATCAACTATGATTTCAGTTGTGCCTGACGGTACAATAAACGAATTACAACACTGATCGTGATAGTCGCCAAAGTTACAGAAGTAGCATGTTGCTTGGGCAACATATTGCTTACCTGGAACTGCACCTGCGGCACCTGCTAGATCGTCTGCTGTTTCGATTTTTAATAATGTTCTTAAACTTGCCATATTCTGTCCTTACCTTATTTATAGGTTATTCTTACCATGCCTGTACCGCCTGGCTGTCCACAGCACTGTCCGTCGCCGCATGTTGTAGCACTCATGCCACCGCCTGCTCTTGGGAAGTTATAGTGATTTGATCCAATACCTTGCTGTGAACAATGTGGCCATTCGTTGTTACATGCGTTACCTTGTACACGCACGCCATTATGCAAACCGCCGGTTGTTGATAAGCCTGGAGAGTTTGGTATCCATTGTTTGATATAGCAGTTGTTTTGATCTGATCCACAACCGCAATAGTTAGTGTAGAATCCTGGTATTCCATATTCGCCACAATCGGCACCGTAGTATGGTGAACAGCAGCTTGAACGACCTGCATAGTGCCAACCGTAGTCTACGCCACGTCCGTCACCGTTTGGTCCTGAAATACAGCACTGTCTCCAATAGCAGAAGCAGTATACATATCCGCCAAAGCCGCCGTCTGCACAAAAGTTTGAAAGTCCGTTACCTGTTGCATACGATTTACAACCTCTACATCCAATACAGCTACAGCAGTACCACTGACCGCCCCATCCTGCACATAAGTCATAACAATCGCCGTCACTAAAATCGCTGTTTGTAATAGTTTTTGTAGCCCATGCACCTGATCCGCCCGGAGTACCGCCGTGACAACCGCGCATACTTGCGCCGCCGCCACCGCCAGCCCAGATTTCAAATTTCATCTTAGATGTGCCTACCGGTGTACACCACTGTTCGATTCTGTTGTTATTATAAGCATCGCAACAGTTAGGTCCATTCTGACTATTATGACAGAACGTGTTTACACTAAACATTTGTCCATCGTGGCTAAGTAGTTTTACTGCGCCAGCATCGATTTCTGTTTGCGTTACTTGCTCAAATTTTCCAAATAAGTCTCTTAATCCTGCCATTTTTATTTCCAATTTATCCTAATCATGCCTGGACCGCCGCTCCAACCGCAGCAACAACCGTCTCCGCATACTCTTGTACTATTTCCGCCTCGACCAATATGATGGTTACCTTCGCCACCTCTAAAGCCAGTGTTAAATAGTCCACCAACTTTACATCTATCATGTGACGGGTCTGTGTTCCCGCAGAATCTAACAGCAGCATAAACAGTATCGTTATGCCCGTCTTGTGGTGGTCCTGAGAAGATTGTCATATAACCACACCAGTTTCCACTGTCGTGTGCGTTTGTGTAAAGATAACCATGTCTTCCTGGAGTACCTGTTACTTGTGTGTCTGCACAGTCATAAAAACATGCACAGTTTGGCATACACGGATGTGGACACATTCCTGTCCAGTTTCCGCCGCACCCTGACATACAAAAGAATGCACATCCTG
>Ga0209654_1002862_pt1 | contig 11219 bp, 18 predicted proteins | sample SaaInl1SG_22_DNA_FD_184646 | JGI IMG/M metagenome (GOLD analysis project Ga0209654, IMG submission 184646) | Marine microbial communities from expanding oxygen minimum zones in the Saanich Inlet - ESP_161SG_22_DNA (SPAdes) (version 2) | ecosystem: Environmental > Aquatic > Marine > Intertidal... | reverse complement strand
GCAAAGAATTAGAAGACATGGATGCTATGCGTGATGCACAGCGTAACATGGCTTGGTTCTCATTGTTTGGTATGCTATTGTATCCCTTTGCTGTCGTGTTAGCAGTGTTATTACAATTAGATCAAGCTGCTACTGTATTAGGTAGTATGGCTGCAACATACTTTGTTTCAGTTGCAGCTATTGTTATGGCATTCTTTGGTGCACAAGCATATACCAAAAAGAAAACGTAATCAGTACTAATAATAGGTAATAGTCCATGCGATAAGTAATAGTATGGACTATTACACAATCTTGGGCGTTCCTAGAACTGCTACTCATGAAGAAATACGAAAAGCATACAAGAAACAAAGTATGAAACATCACCCAGACCGTGGTGGGAATCATGACGAATTTGTTAAAGTGCAGCAGGCATATGAAGTACTAAGTAACAGTGATAAGCGTTCAGCATACGATAATCCACAACCAGGATTTAGCTTCAATAACCAAGGCGGAAATCCGTTTGCTGGATCACCATTTGAACATATGTTTAGAAATCAAGGATTTCAGCAATCTCGTACGCCACGCAATAGAGATATTACATTAGGGGCAAGTATATCTTTAAAAGATGTATTGGTTGGTAAAAATCTAATAATGCAATATAGACTAAGTAGCGGAAAATTAGAAACAGCAACAGTAGACATACCGCCAGGAGCAAGAACAGGTGACACGATTCGATTCCAAGAACTAGGCGATGACGGTAATCCAAGATTTCCTCGAGGTGACTTACATGTAAGATTAAAAGTACAGAAACAAAAAAATTGGGAACGAGACGAAAATAATTTAATAACAAGAAAAGTTGTAAATATATTTGACTTATTGCTAGGATGTGCTATAATAGTAGAGACACTAGATAACAAACAAGTAAAAATAACAATCCCCAAAGGCACTAAACCAGGACAAATTTTTAGCGTAAATAGTTATGGCATACCTGATATAAACACCAGGCGCAGAGGAAACTTATACGTTAATATAGAGGCACATATACCAGTTATAAACAATCAGGATACATTAGATGATATCCTAAAAATAAAAAATAGTATTAAATGAGGAAACGTAATGGTCGAACCTAGCAAAGAGCTACAATTAGTATTTGACAAAGCAGTAAATGATGCAAAAAAATTAAAGCATGAATATGTAACTTTAGAGCATCTTATTTTTGCAATGCTATGCGAAGAAAAATTTACTACAATGCTTGCTGCCTTTGGTGCAGATATTGAATATATCAAGTCAAATACCGAACATCATCTAAAGACTAATTGTAATGAAATTAAGACAGAGATGGTAAAGTATAAACCTAAAAAGACACAAACTGTAGAACGTGTACTTAATCGTGCGTTTACACAAGTGCTTTTTGCAGGACGCAGTCATATTGAATTAGCAGACATTCTGTTAAGTGTTCTCTCTGAAAAGAAATCTATTGCTGTATACTATCTTGAAAAAGGCGGCATTGAAAAAGAACGGTTTGGAGATTTTATTAGTACAGAGTTCGAAGGCGAATTTATTGAAGAAGAAGAAGTTAGTGCAGAAGCTAAACGTGCTCTGCGTAGCTTTACAACAAACTTAAACGATCAAGTTAAGCGTAAAAAAGTAGATCCTATTATTGGACGTGCGGAAGAACTAGAAAGTATTGCATTAGCATTAGGACGTCGTTCAAAGAATAATGTACTACTAGTCGGTGATCCAGGTGTAGGTAAGACTGCTATTGCAGAAGGTCTAGCATTTAACATTGTAAATGATAATGTTCCAAACTTTCTTAAAGAGTATAAGGTATACAATTTAGATATTGGTTCTTTACTTGCTGGATCAAAGTATCGCGGAGACTTTGAAGAACGCTTTAAACTGGTGCTACAAGCACTTACAAAGCAAGGCAAGACTATCATGTTTATTGACGAAGCGCACATGATGAATGGTGCTGGTGCTGGCGGCAGTGGTAACTCAAATGATCTTGCTAACATGCTCAAACCAGCACTTACAAAAGGTGATCTAAAAGTAGTAGCATCGACTACATGGGAAGAATATCGCAAACATTTTGAAAAAGATCGTGCGTTAATGCGCCGATTCCAACGTGTAACTGTAGATGAACCTAACGGCGAAACAACAAAAGATATTTTGCATGGTCTTAAAAAGTACTACGAAGAATATCACGGTACAACTATTACCGAAGATGCAATCAATGCTGCTGTAAAGTTGAGTATTAAATATCAATCAGACAGAAAATTGCCTGATAAGGCTATTGACTTAATTGATGTAGCATGTTCTCGATTTAAAGTTAACAATATCGAAGATCAAGAAAAGATTGTTACTGAAGAAAGTGTTCAGTATGAGCTTGCAAAGATTATAAAAATGCCAACCGAAACAGTTGCACAAAAAGAAAGCGAAAATCTTATGCATCTTGAGGACAATCTTAAAAAAGTTGTATTCGGGCAAGATGAAGCAATTGAAAGTATTGTAGATAAGATTCTTGTAAGCCAAGCAGGACTAAAGCCTGACGACAAGCCAATTGGTGCATTTGTGTTTATGGGCCCGACAGGTACTGGTAAGACTGAAACAGCAAAGGCGCTATCTAAGAATTTAGGTGTAGAACTAGTAAGATTTGACATGAGCGAATTTATGGAGAAACATTCGGTTGCTAAACTAATTGGTTCACCTCCAGGCTATGTAGGTCATGAAGATAATGCCGGACAGCTAATTACAAAATTGCAAGAACACCCTAACTGTGTGCTACTACTAGACGAAATTGAAAAAGCACACCCGGATGTTGCACAAATTTTGTTACAAGTTATGGATAATGGTAAACTAACAGGGTCAAATGGTAAAGAAGCAGACGCACGTAATTGTACATTGATTCTTACTACTAATTTAGGTGCTGCACAAGCCGAAAAGACTAATATCGGATTCGGTGACGACATGGATAACGAGTACGAAGACACTGAATTTAAACGTTTCTTTGCTCCAGAATTCCGTAACAGACTTGACGGTGTAATTACATTTGCTAAACTAGGCAAAGAAGTAATGATGAAAATCGTTGGCAAGTTCCTTGTTGAACTTAAAGACATGGTAAAGGATAGAGACATTGCAATCGAAATTACTAATGACGCACTTGACTACTTAGTAGACAAAGGATTTGATCCTAAGAATGGTGCTCGTCCGTTGCAGCGTGTTATTGATAAAGATGTTAAACGTCCCTTATCACGTGAAATCTTATTTGGATCTCTTAAAAATGGTGGCAGCTTAACTATCGATTATAGAGATGATGAAATAAAGTTGGATTGCGTAGCTGATGAAATCACCGAAACTGCTTGAGACTAAAAAATTACATTATGGAGAGTACTTGTACAAACTTGTACTCTCCAATCAGCTGAATACTATTTTTAGAACCGAGTTACAAAAGCATGGTAAATTAGGTTATGCAAAAGAGCAACTAAATAACCTTCATGAAAAATATCTTCACGGTGAATTATTAGAAGAACAAATATATAGAACAACTCGTATTATTCCTAATGAAGATTATTTAGATGCCGTAGATATCTATAATATTCTAAAATTTGCAGACGACTTTAAACTAAGAGTACAACCTTGGCGCACATTAAATATATACAGCAACGATAAAGATTTGTTACTAAAAATTTCTAAAAAAATGCGTGTAAGTAATTTAGAATTTTGGGAACCTGATTTACAAACAGTAGACTTATTGTTAGGTGAAGATAATATTATTCTTGTTGATAATATTCCAAAATTTCCTCTTAAAGTAACATTAGGTAAAAAGCCGATTGATAGTAAGTTTGCAGACTGGCTTAGAAATAACAAAGATAAGAGCCGTGTGGGCAATATAACACTGTCCGAAATTGAAGCAAATGGTTGGTGTAACGGATTATATTTTTATATAAGAGACGAAAGAGTATTAAGTCTGATTAATCTTATAATAGGTCATAATATTAGGCGTGTTGACAAATTAGTCTATAAAGAAAATATTGATAAATAGTTATATACAGTTAAACAACATCGTAGTTTATTAGTCAAGGTAATATAATGGAACATTTTGTAAGAATAGTAATGGAAAAGCAAGAAGGCGCACAGTTATTAGACGAAAGCATCTTTGCAGAACAAGAAATTTACGAAACTGAGCAAGGTGCTACAGTATACGAAATTGCTCTTCCTCGTCAATTAGGAGAAGAAGAAGCAGACGAGTATGCTAATCGGTTAGCAGACTATATGTTTGAACAAGGTTACGAAGATTTTGATATCGAAATTTCAACAGATTTAGGTGAAGATATTACAGAAGAAACTTATGACGGTGACGACTTCTTTTTAGAATACGGCGTTATGTGGTTTAACGAAGATGACGAAATGGACGAAGCAGAATATCAAGGACGTAAAGTTAAACTGGGCAAGCCGATGCGTGGTGATGTTAAAAAGTTTAAAGTCTATGTCAAAGACCCAAAGACGAAAAATGTTAAAAAAGTAAACTTTGGTGACCCCGACTCAAAAATTAAAAAATCAAACCCTGCACGTAGAAGAAGTTTCCGTGCAAGACACAACTGTGATAATCCAGGACCGCGTACAAAAGCACGTTACTGGTCGTGTCGTAAGTGGTAAGGAAATAAAATGCGATTAGTTGAATTTGAAAAAAAAGATCTACCATTTGACGTAATTGACGATGTATGTGTTTATATGCGTAATGATCCAATGGTATACCGTAAATCTCTTTTTCCAGCAATTTCTAAAATGAAGTCCATTTATGACAATGGAAAATCACCAATAGGCGAAGAATGTTTAGGTGAAGTTGTAGATACAGCAATGGAAAGTTATTGTAATAAGTTTCAATTAGGATCTCCACGTAATGTCTTTAGAAAAGGCGACAGAGAATCTATAATTAATAAATTATTTGCAGAAGAACTAACACAGATACGTAACGGAGAATACTAATATGCGCTTCGGTGAGTTTCGACAAGTTCTTACTGAAGCTGCTAAAGTAGGGCGAGAGTATCAACATTTAGAGGACCTAGTATTTGTTAAAGGTTCGAAAGGTGCAATGGAAGCTGCTGACATACTTCAAAAGTTAGGTAGTGGAGAATCAAAAGACATTGCAATTAAGTGGGACGGCAATCCAACTATCTATTGGGGACGTGAACCAAATGGTGAATTTGTTCTTGTAGGAAAAAATGGCTGGGGCAGAAACAAATCAACCAGTGCAGACGATTTAAGCAAGTTTATTCAAAATTCAGGCAAGGGTGTAGAAGAAGAGCCATGGAGAGCAGACTTTGGTGCAGAGATGGCCGAAGTATTTGAATTAATGAAAGCAGCTACGCCGCCGAACTTCCGCGGTTATGTATACGGAGACTTACTTTATAGTCCACGCAAGCCTTTTAGCACTACTGACGGATCAGTAGAGTTTGAACCTAACAAGGTCAGATACACAGTCGATACGAAAAGCCCTCTTGGCGAGCGCATAGCGAACTCAAAAGTCGGTGTAGTAGTTCACACAAAATTTGACGAATGGGGCAGTAAGTCAGGTGCTCCTATTAAAGATGTAACAGAATTAAACTCTAATGACGCAGTAGTGCTAGGACAAACTTATGTCCCCCACCAACCTAAAGTTGACACAAAAGAAGTTGATAATATAAGAAAAACAGCACAAGCTAGTTCGCAAGCAATTGATACTTTTTTACAAGGAACAAAAGGTCTGAGCAATCCGGGACAAATTATCTATACATATATGAATCACATGACTCGTACACAGCAAATAGATAAAATAGAACAAGGATTTTTTGACTGGCTTAAAACAAGTAAGGTAAGTCAAGGTCAACAAGCAAAATTAGCAGAAATGAATGAATCAAATCCAAAAGCATTACCTGCTATGTTTGGACTTATAAAAACAATCATGTCTGTTAAGGATCATATCATAGATCAATTAGACGATGCTGATACAGACGTTAAGGCAACAACCGCAGGCGAAAAAGGCGGCGAAGGCTATGTTGCTCTTGGTTCGAAGACTAAACTTGTTCCGAGAACACGCTGGCAGCCAAACTAAGGATAGAAGATGCTATTAAGAGAGTTATTTGAAGCAAAAGCCAGAAAAATAGTTGCAGTTATGCCAGGAGGATTTCATCCTTTTCACCCTGGACATAAAAGCCTATATGATTGGGCAGTAAAAACATTTGGCCAAAGCAATGTATATGTTGCAGCTACTAATGACACTGCAACTAGGCCCTTTCCTTTTGAAGTAAAGAAGAAACTAGCAGCAATGGCTGGTGTTCCCGAAAGCAACTTTATGCAGGTAAAATCGCCTTTCAACAATAGAGAGTATGCAAAATTGTTGGATGATAATACAGCTCTAGTATTTGTACGCAGTGACAAAGATAAAAATGAGCAGCCTTTACCTGATCAAACCAAAAAGAATGGTGATCCAGGATACTTACGCAGTTACACAGGCAAAGACTTGAACACATCTAATGAAATGGGCTATATGGCTTATGGTCCTACTATTAACTTTGACTTCAGTGGTATGCAGATTAAAAGTGCAAGCGAACTAAGAGCCACTTGGCCTGAAATGTCAGACGAAGATAAACTAAAGGCTGCTAAACTTATGTATGGCAATGGTGCACCTGTTGCTGTAAAACTGTTGGACCAAGCACTAGGCGGGCAGCAAGAAGATGCTACACCAGATGAAGAAGATGAATTTCACAAGAAGTTAGACAAACTTGTACACAAAACATTTGGACATAGTTCAGACGAAAAGAAGAAAAAGAAAACAGACGAAAAAGCACCTCCGGGCAGAGAAAAGCAAGTCAAAGCACTTAAAAAGAAATTTGACGATCCAGGTGCTCCTTATGCAATAGCATGGGCACAACATAACAAAAAGAAAAAGTAATGGACGATCTTGAGCGTATAAAGAAACTAGCCGGTGTTAACGAATTCAAAGGTTACACAGAGTATACTCTTGAGAATATGAGTCAAACTGCTACAGAACTAAAGAAAAAAGAAAAAGAAAATAATATTAGACCAGGGGACCCGGAATGGTTTGAACTTTGGTTTAGTCAGCCTTATATGACTGGGCATACATTTAGAGGAAGGAAAAAGAAATGAGTGAAAAAGTTTGTGATTCTTGCGGTCATAGCTGTCATTGTAATAGTGTTACCTGTCCTAAATGCGTAAACGATGTATGCGGTCATTGTAAGTGCAAAGATAGTAAAAAATGAAAATAGCAATTTTTGGCTGTTCGTGGAGTTATGGCGTACCCAGAAGTTGGCATCAAAAAATAACAACTACCGAAAAGCGGCCATCTATACCTAAAGAAGACTTTGTGTGCTGGCCGAGAGAACTTGGTAAATTAAATCCAGATTGGCAAATTGTTAGTTATGCTATACCAGGATCTAATATGCTTTTTTCTTGTTCAGCCTTAGATTATGCATTAGAAAATGAAGAGTATGACTTACATATTTTTCAAGCTACTACTCCTTATAGATTTACTTACTGGAAAGATGATACCTTTACAAATGCAAAATTCAAGGCATTTGAACCTAATGTTATGGCAGGTTCAAAAGAAAATTTAGAAAATATTACAATTGTTAATATACACAATGGCAGAAATAATGTAGATCAGTCTAATTTAACTTGGCGAGAGAACGGAATTGAAACTGCATTTGTAAAGAACTATTATAGAAGAGTATCTAACAGTATGTTTGAAAGCGAATATAGAATATTATGCAACTGGGCAAAGTCAAAATCAGATATCTTTTTCTCTCACTTAGATTATGATTTTTTAAATTGTGACAGTATAGAAGGTACTCTTGGCAAAAATAAGTTTAATGAATATACTGTCGATAACGGAAGTCATTTTGGCATTGCCGGCGCTCGTTGGCAAGCTAAGTGGATGCAAGATAAAATAAATACTTTATGAAGGATTTTTTTAGAAAGATGTCACGTAAACTTAATCCCTGGTACACACTAGAAGTAATGTATCAGGGAAGAGAACGTCGATTTATTGTAACAAAATTTAATAAAAAAAGTCCTAAACATCTGAGTGGATATAACATCGATAACGAATGGTTTGAATTAAGAAGTAACACTCCGATGGATTACTATATAGAAGAATATACAGGCGATTTAAAATGAGGTTGCGAGAACTATTTGAATATGGACGTATTGTAAAAGGCGTTAACACTACTGTTGATGTAGCTCCTGATGAAATTAAAACACAAGCTGCTAAGTTTGGCAATACTGTAGACAAAGACGGACGTCCGCCTACACTAAGCAAAAAAGTTAAAGGCAAATCAACTAATGTATTGTTTAATCTAGGACTTGCTGAAGGTTACAAACTACAATTAGAACGTGATAAAGAACTATTAGTACTAAACATCACTGACACTGCTACAGGCAAGCGTACTGAGGTGCGCGGCAAGCCTGGATACGAAAGCGGCAACTATGACCCTAATGATAGTTTGCACATGCTATTAGACAAAGTAGGCAAGAGTGCTAACATTAGTGAACTAATGAATGGCGAAGTTGTAACTATTAATCCTAAACACCCACAAGGCGCAAGTGCAAAAGCAGCAACAGATAAAGCATATAATGAAAAATGGACTGCTAAATACAAGAGTAGTATAAACTGTAATAATCCAAAAGGCTTTTCGCAAAAAGCACATTGTGCAGGACGTAAAAAGAAATGAAAAAAATAGATATAGAACAAGCAGAACCTATTCGTAAAAAATTTACCCCTGATTGGGAAATTCGCAAAGGCACTTATCTATACAAAAAAGTAGCATTTGATGATTACAATCAAGTATTACGCTTCTTAATGGCAATTGAAAAGCCCCAAATCAAACTAGATCACTTTGCCGACTTTATGAACTTCTATAACGAGTTAACAATTGCTATCACTACGCATGATGTTAAAGGTCTTACACAACTAGACTTTGAACTTGCTCTATACATCGACAAAGCTCTAGAACAAATGGATGCAAGACAACTAGAAGAAAACTTTGCTGACGGTAAGAAAAAAGGCAAAAGCAGACCTGGCAGAGTAAAGAAGTCAGGTGCTAGTTGCAATGGTAGTGTAACAGCATTACGCAAACGTGCTAAAAATGCAAGCGGTGAGAAGGCTAAAATGTATCACTGGTGTGCTAATATGAAATCAGGTAGAAAGAAGAAATAATAATGTTTAGTAAGCAATGCAAACTACATTTAGAAGAAAAAGGCGAAAGTGGATTAGAACATATGGGTCATGCGCTCAAAGCTGCTGTAAGACTACAGTTGTTAGTGCCTGCTCTTGTTATACATGCAATTGCTCCACGCTTCTTTACTGATACAGCAACCAGCGTAATGAAGGATATACTAAATGAAAGAGACGACACTTAGTCATTATATAGAAAAGTATAAAGAACACGAAGCACGTAGAGCAACTACTAACGAGCGTAACGAGTATTGGAGGCAATACTCTAAAAAAGATTTAGATCCTGAAACAAGTTTTGGTATGGGGAAATACACATGAAAATTAATGAACTTTGCGAAACAACAGCAGGCGCAGTAGCCGCAGTAGCAACACCAGTAGGCGGGATGGTTAGTCGTCAAATGAAAAACAAAGACGGTACTGTTAAGAACGCACTTGATGTTGACGCAAACATCATGGGGCAAAAAAAGAAGCCTAAGAGTAAAAAAGCATAAATACTACATAATACGTATTGGAGCACTCAATGAGAGATAAAGAAATTAGCGAAGGATTAGGCGACTTAGCACATGCTGCTGAAAAAGACCATGAAGTACAAATGGCTCGTGCTGATCTCTACAAACTAGCAAAATATGCTATCAAACTACACGACATGCTAAAAGGTGTAAGTGAAGCAGAAGGCTTAGAAGGCTGGGTACAGTCAAAAATTACTAAGTCAGCAGATATGATTGGTAGTGTTTATCATCATATGGATTATGAAAATAGTCCAATGGGCGAAGTAACTGAAGCTCGCGATACACACTGTTCAGACAAATGCTGTGGTTCAGATGTTAAAGCAGAAGATTGTACATGTCCTCCAACATGTAAGCATTGTAATTGCAATGCAAAGAATGTTGAAGAAGGTAAGTACAAGAACGATGCACAGCGTAAAGCAGTACACGCAGCAAAAGCAAAAAAAGGCTATAAAGAGTCACTTCAAGATAAACTAGCATCAAAACTTTCTGAGTCTGAACAAACTTGTAATGAATGCGGTAAAGTAATGCTAACTGCTTCTGAAAAGAAAGAACTTGCAGAACTTGAAGAAGGCAAGCGTCACGGCAACAGCAAAATCTACAAGAAGTGCTGGAAAGGCTGTCGTAAAGTAGCGGGAGTACCGCGTGGCGAGCCTGGCTCGTGCAAGTGTGATTAAGGAAAAATCATGGATTTTAATGCACTTCAACACAAACTATTTGCACTGGATCCAACTGATCCAGCAGAAGACTTACGCAAACTAACTGAATCAGCAGGCGGCGCTGCGCAGAAAAATGTACAACCTACACAAGATTACGTGCAGGAAAGTGTAGAAGTTGCCGAAGGTTCATTAGGATTAGACAAAGACTATAGCGTTGCAGACTTTGCTGCACTTGCAGGAGTTACACTTACTGAAGCACAAAAGAAAGGTCCTGCAGGACAAGCAAAAGGCAAAGATCCTATGCCCAAAGCAGAACCAGGTAGAACTAAACATCCACTAAAAGATAAATTAGTAGGCGAAGACCTTGGCGCGGCTTGGAAGGCAGGTAAAGACAATTATAATATGCCTTCGGCTCTTAAAAAAGGCGCAGAAGCTGGCGCAGGAAGTGCTCCAGCAGCTAAAGCTAATAATACTACAAATAAAAAAGCCAATAATAAACCGGCTGTACAATCACCAAGCAGCTTAGACCCTACATTTGAAAAAAGAATTTTACCTTATCAAGATCAATTACAAATAATTTTATCTAAACCTAAGTCTAAACAGAGATTTGAAGAATTTTTAAATAGATTTGCTCCTAAACAGCAAGAAGAAATTACAAAAAAGAAATACGAATCCATTAAAGACGAACTATGGGCAAAGCTAAATGAATTTAGTAAACCTTAATCCTAAATTTGCTAATACTCCATTCCTTACTAAACCAATAAAACGATCTTTAGTTGAAACACTTCCTTTCAAAGACTTTGACAAGGACGGCTACGAAGTTCCAACTCCTCTAGAACATCT
>Ga0209654_1002860_pt1 | contig 11227 bp, 11 predicted proteins | sample SaaInl1SG_22_DNA_FD_184646 | JGI IMG/M metagenome (GOLD analysis project Ga0209654, IMG submission 184646) | Marine microbial communities from expanding oxygen minimum zones in the Saanich Inlet - ESP_161SG_22_DNA (SPAdes) (version 2) | ecosystem: Environmental > Aquatic > Marine > Intertidal... | reverse complement strand
TTTGAGGAGCGTCGAGCGTTGACTTGGCAGCTAGATTTCACTGTTAAGGGTTATATCTTCCCACCAGTCAGGGATCGTTCTGGACTGATTAAGTCTACAACTATTAATTTAAATATTCCAAATATGACGTTTGATAATGAGACTGTTACAACAGGTATCTCTAACAGCGTTATAAGTAATACTGAAGCATTAGGCACTGTGTTCACTAGACCTGCGCTAAAAGCTGATGGCACACCAACAAGTAATACAGCTCTTTCTGTACCACTAAGCCAGATTGATGCGGATGATGATTATGGGTTTAGTACAAGTATAAATGAGAATATTTAAAACATGGCAACAGTTGATGAGAAATTAAATAATGTCTTTGACATTCCTTCCACTGCGTATGAAGTGATTGAGGAAGGTGAACAAATACTAGAAAAAACTGAAGTGATTGTGAATAGTGAAGAATCAGTTGATGCTGATTTTGAGTATGCTAGACAGAATCTTAGAGAATTAATTGAACGTGGTCAGCAAGCCATTGATGGAATTATGATGATTGCTCGTGAAGGTGAATCGCCAAGAGCCTATGAAGTCATTGCTCAATTAATCAACACCATCGCCTCTGCCAACAAAGATTTACTTGATTTGTCAAAAAAATACAAAGATATCAATCAAGATGTTAAAAATGAAAACACCACCAATGTGACCAACAACTCTTTGTTTATAGGATCGACTTCTGATTTACATAAGTTGATCTCTGGTAAGACCGATGAGGATGATGATGAGTGAGAATTATCTAGGCAACCCCAATCTAAAAAAATCCAATGTAGCAGTCAACTTCACTAAGAAGCAGATCGAAGAATACATGAAATGTATGCAAGATCCTGTTTACTTTATTGAAAAATATGTAAAGATTGTAAACATCGACAAGGGTTTGGTTAAATTTAGAATGTATGACTATCAAAGCGATATGGTAGAAACATTTGCCAATAATCGTTTTGTCATTAATAAGTTGCCTAGACAGACAGGTAAATCAACAACTGTAACAGCTTATATGTTGTGGGTAATCCTCTTCCACGAACAACAGAATATTGCTATCCTTGCCAACAAAGGTTCTCTTGCTCGAGAACTCTTAGGAAAAATTCAGATTGCATACGAACACTTACCTAAATGGTTACAGCAAGGGGTATTGGTTTGGAATAAAGGTAATATTGAATTAGAGAACGGCTCAAAAATACTTGCTGCCGCAACTTCCTCATCAGCTGTTCGAGGCGGATCGTTCAACCTCATTTTTCTAGATGAGTTTGCATTCGTACCACAAAACATGGCTGAAGACTTCTTCGCTTCTGTTTATCCTACAGTAACTTCTGGTAAAACATCAAAAGTTATCATTGTATCAACTCCTAATGGAATGAATCATTTTTATAAAATGTGGACTGACGCAGTTGAACGGAGATCATTATACGTTCCGATTGATGTTCATTGGTCACAAGTTCCTGGAAGAGATAATGTTTGGAAAGAAGAAACGATCAAAAATACTTCTGTAGAACAATTCCGCCAAGAATTTGAGTGTGAGTTTATTGGTTCGTCACATACTCTTATTAACGCATCGAAAATATCAGCGATTGCATATAGAGATCCAAAAGTACGAAAGAATGATGTTGACTATTATGAAGAACCAGTGGCAGGGCATAATTATGCAATAACAGTTGACGTTGCTCGTGGTGTCGGTAATGATTACTCAGCGTTTACTGTTTTTGATATTTCTCAGATACCATACAGGCAAGTTGCCAAATATAAAAATAATATGATCAATCCGATGGTGTTTCCTAATGTGATTCATCAGATAGCAAAGGCATATAATGATGCGTTCATTTTGGTAGAGATCAACGATATCGGTGGACAAGTCGCTGATGCACTATATAATGATTTAGAATACGAAAACATGATGTCTACCACACCGATGGGTCGAGGTGGGCAGCAGTTAGGGGGTGGCTTCGGAAAGAACTCCCAATTAGGTGTTCGAACAACGAAATCTGTAAAGAAAATTGGTTGTTCAAACTTAAAGACGTTGATCGAAAATGATCAATTAATTATTAACGATTTTGATACTGTTGCTGAACTTTCGAGTTTTACGCAACGTGGTGGGTCGTATGAGGCAGAACAAGGGCATCATGATGACTTGGTAATGACATGTGTTTTGTTTGCATGGATGTCATCGCAAACATACTTTAAAGAATTGACTGATTTAGATGTTCGTAGAAAACTAGCTCAAGAGCATGAAGAAAACTATGAACAAGATATGCTCCCATTCGGAATTATCAACGATGGTCATAATGACGAATCAATTGTTGATAGTTCAGGCACAAGATGGTTTACCTATCACGACCCTATTGGATAAAAAATACGGCAATTTATAAATAACTGAACAACAAATAAGTTGCTAATAATAACTTTAGGGAGAATAAGATGGCTCTGCAGGTAAGTCCAGGAGTAAATGTTAGCGAAATTGATCTGACCACCATCGTCCCAGCTGTAGCAACTTCCGCTGCAGGATTGGCTGGACAATTTCGTTGGGGACCTGTTGAAGAACGTGTCCTTGTAACAAATGAAGAAGAATTAGTAAGCAATTTCCAGAAGCCTAATGCTAATAATGCGCAGGACTTTTTTGCTGCTGCTGATTTTCTTTCTTATGCAAGCGCACTCTATGTAGTTCGTGCTTATGCATCAGATGCGTTAAACGCAACATCAGAAGCCACCACTGGATCAAATACAGCTGGTACAGGACTTTTGGTCAAAAACGAACTTCATTACGAAGAAAATTACGAAGATGGATCAGGAAACTCAGGTGTTTTCGCAGCAAAATATGCTGGTGCACTGGGTAACTCATTAAAGATTTCATTGTGTCCAGGAGCGGATGCATTCGAATCTACGTTAACAGGTAACGTTGCAGTAACTGCAGGCGGAACTACATTAACAGGTAATGGTACATCTTTCAGTGTAGAATTGGTAGTTGGTGACAAGATTGTTTTGGGTGGACAAACAATTAAGGTTGCTTCTATCGCAAGTAACACGTCATTGACGTTGGCTACTTCACACACAGACGGAATTACAATTAATGGTACAGGAAGTGCCACACCAACAAGACGTTGGGAATATTTTGATTCAGTAGATCGTGCTCCAGGAACATCTCCTGACGCAACTACAAAAGGTTCTTCAGTAGATGAACTTCATGCAGTTGTAGTTGATGAAGATGGTCTTTGGACTGGAGTTGCTGATCAGGTTCTAGAAAGATTTGAAAATATTTCTAAAGGATCTGACGCAAAAGACGAGACTGGTGCTTCAAACTATTATAAAGATGTAATCAACAGACAATCTAACTATGTTTGGTGGTTGGATCACCCTAGTGATTCTTCTAACTGGGGTAGTGCATTATCAACTGCAACAACGTTTGACACGTTTGCTCCGCATACTCGCTCAATGGCAGGTGGTGTTGATGGTGCTGATACAGCTGCATCTGAAGTCGTAACTGCTTCTAATTACTTCAAGAATGAAGATGAAGCGGATATCGCATTCTTAATTGAAGCAAGAGGCGACCAAACAATTGCTACTCACATGATCAACAATATTGCTGAGGTTCGTCAGGATGTTATTGTAACACTCTCACCAAGACGTTCTGATGTAGTTGATAATAATGGTAGTGAAGCAGATAGTGTTGTTACATACAGAAATCTACTCCCATCAAGCTCATACGCTGTAATGGGAAGTGCATGGAAGAATCGTTTCGACAAATACAACGATGTGTATCGTTACACTAATATGTCAGGTGATCTGGCAGGTGTAATGGCTAGAACTGATCAAGTTAGAGATCCTTGGTTCTCACCAGCAGGTACTGATCGTGGACGGATTAAGAATGTACGCAAGTTGTCATTCAATCCTAGAAAAGCAGAACGTGACACTCTTTACAAGAATGGTGTTAACCCAATTGTAACTTTCCCGAATCAAGGAACTCTCCTGTTCGGTGATAAGACACTACTTGGTCGTTCTTCTGCGTTTGATCGTATTAACGTTCGTAGACTGTTTATTACCATCGAAGAAGCAATCGCAGCTGCAGCTGAGTCTTCACTGTTCGAGTTCAACGATGAGTTTACTAGACAGCAGTTTGTTAACTTGATCGAACCATACTTGAGAACTGTTCAAGCTCGTCGTGGTATTGTAGACTTCCGTGTAGTTGCGGATGAAACAAACAATACTTCTGACATTATTGACAGTAATCAGTTTGTCGGGGATATCTACATCAAGCCGAATCGCTCTATCAACTTTATTCAGTTGAACTTTGTGGCGGTTAGATCTGGTGTTGAGTTTAACGAAATCGTCGGACAGTTTTAAGGGAGAAACCTAAATGGCATTTTCAGTCGCAAACTTTAGAGACAACCTACAATTTGGTGGTGCTCGTCCTAGCCTGTTTGAAGTGCAGGTGACTGATCCAGGTTTAGGGATTGGGTTGAACGTTAACAAGTTCGCCTTCTCTTGTAAAGCTGCTCAGTTACCTGAGTCAACAATCGGTGTTATTGAAGTTCCATATTTTGGTAGAACTGTAAAGGTTGCGGGCGACCGCACCTTTGCTGAGTGGACAGTAACAATCATCAACGATGAAGACTTCAATGTGTATGATGCTCATATGCGTTGGATGGACAGAATCGCTTCTCATCAACAAAATGCTGCACAGCGTGTTGGTGGTGCAACTTCTGATCCAACTTCATATACCAGTGATGCTTTTGTTCGCCACTACGCTAAAGATGGTGGAACTATTCAAGCAGTAAATATTCGTAACATGTTCCCAGTCAACGTATCAGCAATTGATCTTGCATGGGAAACAGTAGATACGATTGAAGAGTTCACTGTAACTTATCAATTTGATTGGTTCGATATCGCTGGCGTTACCACCTAAAACCGTTGAGAGTGGAGTACTAAATATTAAACTGGTGCTCCACTCTTTTATTTTGAGGTAACAAATGGCAGTTCAACTTTTCGGTTTTAAGATCTCCCGTGGTGAGGAAGAACAACAGCAGGGCGAAACTGTTCGTTCATTTGCACCCCCACCAGATGAAGATGGTGCCGTCACCATTCAGTCTGCAGGTGTCTATGGTACATATATGGACATCGAGGGGCAAGCTAGAAACGAATCTGATTTAATTAACAAGTATCGAGACATCGCTACCACTGCTGAGTGTGAGTCTGCGATCGATGATATTGTTAATGAGGCAATTGTTTATGATGAAGATGGTGGTCCAGTAAAAATCAATCTAGATAACACCAAATTACCTAAATCTATCAAAGATAAAATTAGAGATGAGTTTGATAATATTCTCTCTTTGATGGATTTTAATAACCAAGGATATGAGACTTTCCGTCAGTGGTATATTGATGGTAGAATATACTACCACATCATGATTGATGAAAAGAATCCTAGACGTGGTATTCAAGAATTAAGATACATTGATCCCAGAAAAATCAAAAAAGTAAAAGAAAAGTCTCGGGAAAAAGACCCGACAGGGATTGGTGTAGGTACATACAAAACAATTGATTACTACTTGTATATGAACAAGAGTAATTCACAATATGGTGGAACACAAAGCTCTACTGGAGTTAAAATTTCACCTGATTCTATTGCACATGTGACATCAGGTCTTACTGACAAAGACAATAAGATGGTAATTTCGCATTTACATAAAGCAATGAAACCACTCAATCAGTTGCGTATGTTGGAAGATGCAACTGTTATCTATCGCATTTCTCGTGCACCTGAACGTCGTATCTTCTATATTGACGTAGGTAACTTACCTAAGATGAAAGCAGAACAATATCTGCGTGACATCATGGTAAAGTATAAGAACAAACTCGTATATGATGCTCAGACTGGCGAGATTCGCGATGACAGACGTTATCAGACAATGCTAGAGGATTATTGGTTACCTCGTCGTGAAGGCGGCAGAGGAACTGAGATCACTACTCTTCCAGCAGGACAAAATTTGGGCGAGTTAGCTGACGTCGAATACTTCCAAAGAAAACTTTATAAAGCTCTTAATGTGCCATCCACTAGACTTGAGCAAGATCAAGCATTTGGTATGGGTAGAGCATCAGAAATTACACGTGATGAACTTAAATTTGCTAAATTTGTCACGAGACTGCGTTCACGTTTTGCGTATCTTTTTGATAGAGTCTTAGAAACTCAACTGGTGTTGAAGGGTATTATCACCAAAGCTGAGTGGAAAGAAATCAAAGAAAAAATCAATTATGACTTCAATAGAGATTCACACTTCACAGAGTTGAAAGACGCTGAGTTGATTAGAGAACGATTGACATTATTGCGTGATATTGATGATTATGTTGGTAAATACTTCTCTATTGATTATGTACGCAGACAGGTTCTTCAACAGTCCGAAGAAGAAATTCAGCTTATGGATAGGCAAATGGCACAAAGCGATGAACCACCTCCAGCTGAAGAAGAAGTTGAAAAGCCTGAAGAATCAAATAATTCCCCTCAAATGTTCGGTGAAAGTGATGAGGATCAGAAAGAATTGACTCGTTCCATGACAAAGTTTTTTAATGAGTTAAATGGTGACAAGGAACAAATGAATGAGTCAAAGGAATGATCAGCTAGAACTTGCGAAAGCTCTTGCTGCTAGTGTTCAGTATACTAAGCAAGAGATTCTCAAGCTCACTGAACAATTGCAATCCTTACAAAGTCAAATCGAAGAACTTGACAACTCATACGCACATCCCACAATTTTAAGCGAAGAGCCTATTCCTGGTCCACAGGGAGAGATGGGTCCACAGGGTCCAAAAGGTGACAAAGGCGAGAAAGGTGATAAAGGTGATCAGGGCATCCAAGGTTTACAGGGTGTTCAAGGTATACAAGGCAAAACTGGTGAAAAAGGTGGAACTGGTGATAAAGGTGAAGATGGAGAACAAGGTCCAAGAGGACTAAAAGGGGATAAAGGAGACCAAGGCGAGATCGGTCCACAAGGTCCAAAAGGCGATACTGGCGAACAAGGCGAGAAAGGCGACAAGGGCGATAAGGGGGACAAAGGTGATCAAGGCATTCAAGGCGAACGGGGTCCAAGCGGTCTGGATGGAGCCGTGGGAATACAGGGCGCACGTGGAGAGAAAGGTGAGGCTGGACCAAGGGGCGAGCAGGGTATTCGCGGCGAAGCTGGACCAGCTGGACCAAGAGGTCCAAAAGGGGAGCAAGGGGAACGTGGACCACAAGGCGAAAAAGGTGATCCAGGATTAACACCTGATATCAAACCTTTAGAAGATCGATTTGAAAAATTACAATCAAAAGTTTTCAATGATGTAACTAAATTAAAGAACGATGTTGCTGCTAAGGTTACTAGCACCGTCGGAAGTAATCGATTCACCATGGCTGGTACAGCAGGTGGTGGTGAAGTTAGAATGCGCAACTTGGATGATGTTGATACAATAACTCTCCAAAATAATTATGTTCCTGTTTGGAATGTAGCTGTAGAAAAATTCCAGTTTAAACCATATCCAAAGTCTGACGATGATCCACAATTAATTCAAAACGTTTTCTCTACATCAATCACTACTAAAAGTATTATCCCTGATGCGAACAACGTTTATAGCTTAGGTACAGCTGAATTACGTTATAAAGATTTATTCGTATCATCTAATACAGTAACAATTGGTGTTGCGGAGATTACTGCAAGAGAATCTGCAACCAATGCATCAAGAGCTAAGATTGTAATCAATAATGCTGATTTGATTGAGACTGATACCGATACTCTTGTAGCGAACAATTATTTAGAAAACACATATGAAAAATTATCAAACTTGGTTTCATTGATTTCTGCTAATGTAGTTATCAATCCAGAATCTGGTGAAGAAGAACTTGGTGGTGATTGGGGATTAATAACAGATGCTTCTAAAGATGCATTTAATATACCGACAGAACTTTCGAGTGATTTGATGAATCCGAGAGGAAGATTGATAACGCAGAATCTAGGATCACTTACAGCATAAAATAAATACTGCATATGAAGTTTAGGAAACTATAATGGCAACTATTGTACAATTTAGGCGAGGGACTCTCGCCCAGCATGATAGCTTCACTGGTGCCAACGGTGAAATTAGTGTTGCCACAGACATTAACACACTTTTTGTGCATGACGGTGTTACTCAAGGTGGGTTCAGAATTGCTAAACATGATGAAATCGCATCATTAGCATCGAACACCTATGTTACAAATCAACTTGCGTTAAAAGCCAACTCTTCATATGTCACCTCATTAGTTGCTAGTGAGATTAGTAATCTTGTAGATGCAGCTCCAGGAGCATTAGATACACTCAATGAACTTGCAGCAGCAATCGGTGACGATGCTAATTTTGTAACAACTATTAATACAAGTCTCGGTACGAAAGCAGCCAACACTTATGTGAATCAAGAGTTAGCATTAAAAGCTGATTTATCCTACGCTGCAGCCAATACTTATGTCAATACTACAGTAGCAAATTATCTTTCGGTGGCAAACTCATTTAGCAGTTTATCAACATTGGATGATAATACATCAGTGACTTCAGTGTTGAAAAACTTGACAAATGAGGATAGGGTTGTGGCAAATCCAGATGGATATATCGCACTGACAATTGAAGGCGTAGAGTACAAAATACCCTATTTTTCATAATATTATAAATATATTGTAAGAATTACAGGAGATTACAAAATGGCACGTCCATTTAAAGAACTTAGAAAAAGAATCAATGAAGTGATCAATCCTCGTTCTGAGCAGGATAAAGCATTTTTTGCTGTCCATGGTACTCAGACTAAAGATTATCCTGTAGACGCAGATTCCCAGTTCAAGTCTGACAAAGCGCAAGGAAAGCGTATCTCAGACAAAGAAACTAACACGATGGCAGAAAAGAATGTCCTCAAAGATTTGAGAGATATTGTTAAGCGTAAAGGTATGAAGACTATTAAGTTTGATGATGGAGACGAAACTCCTGTGGACTTGATGACTGCCAGTGCTATCACAAAAGTTTATGATGCTGTTAATCCAGCCAACCAAAGAAAACTAGAAAAGATGTTAAACAAAGATGTTTCATCTTTTATGAAAATGGTTGACTTTGCATTTAAGCAGGTAAAGTAATATGCCAAGTATTATTAAATTGCAAGGTGATGACGAAATAGCATTGACAACTGCAAATACAGTGTCTGGTGCTAAGTTGGTACGGATTTATAACGATCAATCTACTCCAGCTTTAATCACCCACACAAGCAACGATGGTTCTAATACTATTGGAACATTTACAATCTCTTCTAAAGGGGTTGAGTTTGTAGAAAAGGATTATACCGATAACTTGGCAGCGAATGTAGAAGTTAGAGCTGTTAAAATCGGCTTTAGAGTATAATGCTAACATTTTTAGAATTTACCAACGCTGACGAATCCACTTTTAAAAGAGTGAATCGTATTCGTGGCGGACAAGTACAAAGAAGGCAAAAGGTTGCTGGCAAGGCAGGGTACACTGTTCGTGGTGGTAAAGTAGTTAGAATGTCAGCCGCAGAGCGCAGAGCTAGAAAGATGGCTCAGCGCAAAGCTGCTAGAAAGAGAAGAGGCAAGATGTCTCAGACTTTGCGTAAAAGAACTAAGACATTAAGAAAAAGAAAATCGTTAGGACTGTAACATGAAACTAATAACAGAATTAAATGAAGATGTTCAGTATCTGACTGAAGCTGATGAAAGTGGAAAGAAAGATTATATGATTCGTGGCGTCTTTATGCAAGGCGGAATTAAGAATCGTAATGGTCGAGTCTATCCAGTAGAAGTATTAGCGAAAGAAGTCGAAAGATACAATCAAGAGTATGTTGCTAAGAATAGAGCATACGGTGAACTTGGTCACCCACAGGGTCCAACTGTAAATTTAGACAGAGTTTCGCACATTATTAAAGAATTAAAGCAGGACGGTAATAACTTTATCGGTGCTGCAAAAATTATGGATACTCCCATGGGGAATATCGTTAAGAACTTTATTGACGAAGGTGCAGGTCTTGGTGTTTCATCTAGAGGGATGGGTACACTAAAACAGTCAAAAGGTGGAGCAGCAGAAGTACAGGGAGATTTTTATCTTGCTACTGCAGCTGACATTGTAGCTGATCCTTCAGCACCCGATGCTTTCGTAGAAGGCATTATGGAAGGAAAGGAATGGATTTGGGAAAACGGTCTCATTAAAGAGGTTGAAATTTCCGAATTACATGATGAAATAAAGGAAGCAACAACTCGGAATCTCGACGAGGTGAAGTTGCGTGTTTTCCGTAGATTTATGGAAAATTTGAGAAAATTATAAATAAATTAATCACTAGGGGGAATACCAATGGTTGACCAGAAATACGAAACCGAAGTCGAGATCGAAGAAGCAGTAGATCAAGACTTGGAACTTGAAGAAGCTGCGAAGCGTTCAGCCGATCAATCGGGAGGCGAAACTTCAGCAGTTAAGCAAGGTTCATCTGACACCAAAGCTCCATCAACTAAAATGGGCATGATCAATGCGATGATGTCTAAAATGAGCGAAAAGAAAAAAGCTGAACTCGAGTCAGTTTATGAAAAAATGCTCAAGGCGATGGACGGTGAAGATGATATGGAAGATGACGATGATGGCGAAGAAATTAAGTCTTCGAAGAAAGTCGTAAAATCTTCTAAGAAATACACCAAGGAAGATATTGACGTCTCTGCTGATATCGATGCAATCTTCAGTTCCGATGAATCACTTTCAGAAGAATTCAAAACTACAGCGTCTGAGCTTTTCCAAGCTGCAGTAGTTGCTCAAGTTAATGAGCATGTTGCTGCTGTTTCTGAAGACATCGATAACGCTGTTGAAGAACAACTCGAATCAATTAAAGAAGAAATTTCAGGTAAGTTAAATGAATACCTCGACTATGTTGTTGAGCAATTCATGGAGCAAAACGAACTCGCTATTGAGCGTGGTATGAGAGCTGAGATTGCAGAAGAATTCCTGCAAGGTCTCAAGTCTTTGTTCGTTGAGCACTACGTTGATGTGCCAGAAGAGAAAGTCGACGTTGTCGAAGATCTGGCTAACAAAGTAGACGAACTTGAAGAGTCTTTGGATGAAGCTGTTAACTATTCATTGTCTATCTCGAAAGAGTTGGCTGGAATGAAGAGAACAGCTGTCATCGACGAATTGTCAGAAGATTTGGCTGATACGCAAGT
>Ga0209654_1002859_pt1 | contig 11229 bp, 11 predicted proteins | sample SaaInl1SG_22_DNA_FD_184646 | JGI IMG/M metagenome (GOLD analysis project Ga0209654, IMG submission 184646) | Marine microbial communities from expanding oxygen minimum zones in the Saanich Inlet - ESP_161SG_22_DNA (SPAdes) (version 2) | ecosystem: Environmental > Aquatic > Marine > Intertidal... | reverse complement strand
GGAATCATTCTAAACCAATTTTTAGCTATATTTGAAAACAGGATTAAACTATGAAAAATTTAACCCTGTAATTTTTAACTTACACACTTCTTGGGAAAGTGTCATTAATAAACATCTTGCTCAGAAACCTCTTGAAACTTCAAGAGGTTTTTATTTTATTCTAATTTGTTTTTCTCTTCGGTCTTCTATATTTCTTCGAAACTCAAAGACCGGTAATTTTAATTTTATTTTTTGAACTAAATACTCCTCTAAATATAAAATGGATTGTCGGGTTTTTTTCTTCTTCGATTCATAACTATAATGTTCAGGAAAAACATCTAATAACTCAGAATAATTTATATAGTTAGGAGACGCATCTACAAGTCTCTTTAAAATTTTAAAATCTTCTAGTTTTATTTCTTCTCGTATTTTAAATAAATTTTTAGAGATAACTTGTGACGGAGTCTTTTTTGAAGTAAAGTAAAAATATATCAAAATAAATACTACAAATAGACTTAAAATAATGAACCACAAATATGATTTTGTCCTGTACAAATTAGAATATACTTTTTTGGTACCTAAAAAACCTTCTTTACTTAAACTAACTAATTCTGCTACTCCACTTGTCTTATTGATTATAAAATAAAACTTATCTTCAAACTTATTATAAGTTACTTTGTATTCATCGAAGGATCTATTTAATGTTCTTGTTATGTTTAACTTTGCGTTAGGATACGTAATCAAAGTGTTATTTTTTATATCACATTCAAAGACTCCTTCTTCTGCAATAACCAACGTATTTTGATTAAAATTTTCAATAGAACCATAAAAAGGGAAAGTTATATTAAGAGATCCTTCTCCAAGTTTTTCCCAACGAGAATCTTTAAAAGAAAATTTCCAATAATCATTTATAAAACTCAGGTTTTTTAGAGGAGATTCTTGTTCATTGAGCACTCCGTAACCAGGACCAATATAAAGATGATTTCCAATAAATTGCCCTATAATTTTATGTCTAGGGTTCGGAGAGTCTTTATAAGATGAAGCTTGAGGATAAAGTTCTGTTTCTTTCTTCTCAGTATCAAAGTAAATGATATTATTTTTATAAGTATGTAACCCATAACCTCCAAAGTCCATTAGATTATTTTTATACAAAAATGAAAAACTAAAATTTTGGGACTGGTATGGAAATGATCTATCCAATCTTTTAAACTTACTTCCATCAAAAGAATACACAATCCCACTAGACCTATTTTTTAAATATCCGATAGAATCATTGGTAACAAATTTATAATCGACTAAATTAAGTTCATGTTGTTTGGGGAATCCTTCTTTTTCTTTCGTTATACAAAACAAAGAATCTCCAGATATTAAATAAGAATCTTCTTTGAATGAAAATAAAAAATGTTTTCCATCCTTTTGTAATGTCCTATTCTGTGAATGTAAACTAGGAATTACTAAAAATAAAAACAATATGGGGGAAAATAAATACTTCATAAAACTAAATTACTAAAAATATCTTTTTTGAGATAGGGGTAGAATACGGTATTCATAAAAATTTAAATAATATTAGGTTTAAAAAAATAATTTTACATGAAAAAATGAATAAAACAATCTTATTAATTTTTCTTGGAACACTTTCCATGCAAAGTCAAACTATTTCCAAACAATTAATTGGACCTATTGGAGGCGTACTGAAGAAAGAAGCTTTTAATCTTAGATTTAGTGCTGGAGAAGTTGTTGTTGGCGGTATGACAGATGACAGTGGAGAATTACAATTAGGGAATGGATATTACCCTTCTTTAAATTTATCCACGTTGTCTATCGAAACACAAAAACTACAAACACAATTCAAGGTATACCCTAATCCTACTTCTGAAGCTATCTTTATTACCCACCCAAAAGAAAAAAGTTTTGAAGTAAGTATTTTAAATATTAACGGAAAACAAATTCTTAAAAAAACGTATCAAGAACAAAATCCAATTAGTCTAAAAAAACTATCTAACGGAATTTATTTAATAAATATAACGTCAAAAAACTCAAAACAAACCAATACCTATAAAATTATCAAACGATGAAAAAGTTTTACACCACTCTATCTATAGCTATTGTATTTATAACCCAAATACAAGCCCAAGTTCCACAGGGATTTAATTATCAAGCCACTGTTAGAAATAGTTCCGGAGATTTAATTATAAATACCAATGTGTACTTTAAATTTAATTTAATTCAGGGTTCGCAAACCTCAGTACCTGTGTTTACAGAAACACATTATGTCCCTACAGATGATTTAGGGCAAGTGAACTTAATCATAGGAGAAGGTACAGCAAGTTCAGGTGTTTTCTCAGAAATAGAATGGTCATTGGGTAGTTATTATTTAGGGATAGAGCTAGATACTGGCTCTGGTTATGTAGCAATGGGAACTACTCAACTCTTAAGTGTACCATATGCTTTATATGCCAAAAACAGCGGAAACACCACAACATCATCACCAAATTTAGAAAAAGTCCTTACAGAGGGTAATAATGCAAATAACAAACAAATTAAAAATTTAGCAACCCCAACTGAGGCAAAAGATGCTGTTACTTTAGAGTATTTATCATCACAGCTAGATAGTTTAAGAACAGTTCTTTTAGAATCTATAAATTCAATAAAACTTTCTATAGACAATGATAATGATGGTTTTACAGAGGAACAAGGCGACTGTAATGATAATGACTCTACAATACATCCTGCTGCTTTTGAAATTGAGGGAGATGGTATAGATCAAAATTGTGATGGTTATGATGAAAAAACAACCTATATACCTGATGACAACTTTGAACAATGGTTGATTGATTTAGGTTATGATAATAATTTAGACAACTATGTTCCTACTAAAGACATCAGAGATATTAATCGCTTATGGAGTGATAACTATGTGATAGATGACTTAACTGGTATTGAAGATTTTGTTAATCTAAAAGAATTAGGAATTTATTGGTACACTTTTAAATCTATCGATTTAACTAAAAACACAAATCTAGAGAATTTGTTATTACACGGTTTAGAAAATCAGTTAGATAGTATTAGTATTAATGAAAATATTGCTTTAAAAGAGCTTTCTCTTTATAATAATGCAATTACAAAAATTGATGTAAGTAAAAACGTTGTTTTAACTAAACTAGATGTAACTAATAACCCTAATTTAAACTGTATTCAAGTTAATGAAACACAAAAAATCAATATACCCTCTGAGTGGTCTAAAGACAATACAGCTAGCTATTCATTGGATTGTTCAACATCAATTTATTTAGATGATAATGGTGTAACAATAAAAGCCAGACCTTGGGGAGAGATTGGAGATACTACAACAATAAATGGAAATATCTATAAAATTGTTAGTGAGGAAGAACTGAGAGATTTAATTACAAATGATGAACCTTTTGACGCTGTTTGCACATCTAAAATAACAAATATGCAAGGGCTTTTTCTTAACGGGCAATCTTATAATTGGCGAATAAAATCTTGGGATGTTAGTAATGTAACTAACATGACAAGTATGTTTTATAATTCTAACTATACTGATGATCTTTCATATTGGAATGTAGGAAATGTTATAACTATGAATGAAATGTTTTACAAATCTAGATTTAATGGAGATATTTCTTCTTGGAATGTAAGTAAAGTTACAAACATGAAAAATATGTTTGGATCGAACTCGAGCACAAATATGAACCCATTTAATAAAGACATTAGCAACTGGGACACATCATCAGTAACTGATATGAGTTATATGTTTTGGTATTCAGAATTTAACCAACCTATTGGGTCCTGGGATGTAAGTAGTGTCGTAAATATGACCAGTTTATTTGACAAATCTAATTTCAATCAAGATATCTCAAACTGGGATGTTAGTAATGTGGAAAATATGTTTGCTCTATTTGCGTACACAAATTTTAATCAAAACTTGAACTCCTGGAATGTTAGTAAAGTGAAAAACATGCATTCTATGTTTGAAAGAAATACCAGTTTTAATAAAGATATATCTAATTGGAACACAATAAATGTGACCAATATGACAGATATGTTTAAGTACGCTTCAAGTTTTAATCAAAATCTTAGTGAATGGTGTGTGAGTAATATTGCAACTGAACCTAATGGGTTTTCTGAAAACTCCCCTTTAACTGAGCAAAACAAACCTTTGTGGGGTACTTGTGAGTAATTTACTATTTTTTATTTTTATGAATATAATTAAATTATAGAATTTGATTGGGAAAATTGCTTAAAAAACTCTTGACGACATCTGTTTGATAGAGTTTTTTTTAATTTAAAATTGTAAAAACTGATAACTAAAGTGTCTACACATTAAAATACCCTTGATCGACAATGTGTTTGGTTCTATCCTCTCCTCTATCTCTAATATATTTCAAGAACTCACGTTCAGATTTATGACCAGAAAAATGCATGATATACAATGATGACATTCCCTTTTTGTAATTATTGGTACAGAAACTTCTTCTACCAGTGTGTGTCTCTATCATCTCCCATTTTAGTTTATTTCTTTTTACTAACCTCCCTCCTTTGGTAATTTCTGTTTTTATAACCTCGTTAAATCCTAATATCCTTCCTACAATCTTAATGTTTTCATTAATATCCGTGTCATGAAGATATGGTGGGGGTTGATTATTGTATCGTGACATAATCTCGCGTATTTCCAATGTGATCGGACAATCAACTGTATTTTTGGTCTTACTTTGTTTGATTCTAAAACACTCCAATCCATCAATATCAACAATGTTGTCTGATGTAATTGAATTATAGTCACTCACCCTCTGACCAGTGTAACACCCCATCAAGAATTTATCTCGTGACAACTCCAATCTCTTGTTATAAGACAGATCCAGTTTCAACATTTTTTCAATTTCAGAATCTGTTAAATAAATTTTGGTGGTTTCCTCTGTTGATACTTTAAAATATTTTAAAGGTGGATTGGATATAAGACCTTGATTCTTGGCTTCAATCACAAACATTTTAAGGTTTTTAAAGTGTTTTGACACTGTGTTTAAAGCAAGATTCTCTTTAGTTTCTAAAAATCCTCTGAAATCATCTAAAAAGGATTTGTCAAATGAACTAAAGTTAACTGTGACTTTTCTTATTCGTGCATATTTCTTTAATTTTGTTAAGGTTCCTTTGTAAAGTGTATAGGATAACTTTGCAATCCGATCTTTTTTTTGATTTAGGTAATTTTCAGAAAACTTAAAAAAATCAACAGGAACTATTTCTTCTTTTTCAACTGGAACTAATTTCCCTGAAATTATATCAAGAGTTTCCTTTATTAATTCTTTTGTGATTGGTATTTCTTCATCTATAAATCGACTGTATTGATTCATTAATTCTGTGTCCAACTTGTTCAAGTAATTATTTACAGTGTGAGAATTAATAACCCTTGATTTGTTGGTTTTAATGCGTTGTTTTTGATAATCCCAGTCTACATAAGAAACTGTATAACCAGTTGAATAACTTACTCGTTTGTCTGCACCTCCAAAGGAGAACCATAAAACAATTAAACTTTCTTTATACAAATTTGATGACAAATGCTTCTTGGAATGTTTTAGACTAAATCGAATTGCTGCCTTTGAGGATTTTAGAACCTTATACATATTTCTTAAATTTTGATGACTAAGGCTAAGATATGGCGAGAATACCGGTTGCTCGAGAGGTTGCTCCGCAGGTTTAAATCATTGTTATTTGGTTTGATTTCTCTTTACTATTTTATAATGATTTAGTCATTATACTGTTGATTTTCATATACTTATAGAAAAACGAATAAAATGAGGTAAAACCTAAAACTTCCTGGAGGTACCACAAAATTATCCCGTAACTCATTTATAAACAATGATTTACGGGTTTTTTAGTTTTTAAGGATGCTCGAGAGGTTGCTCGGGAGGTATAAAAAGATAATTCTGAACTGGTTATATTTTTAAGTTTGGTTACTGGTGAGTTAAGTGAAAGCACATTACCTTGAAAAAGAAAATTTCTTTTAAATCAAATAACTATTAAAATAATTTAAACAATATTTTTTATCAAAAATAGGATAGTTAAGTTTCTGAGCTAAGCTTTGATATTCTTTTAATTTACTTTTATCTTTTCCTAAATTATGATATTCTAAAATTAAAATTATTATTTCAATGAATTCTTTATGACTATTTCTAAAAAATGAATTCTTTTTAAAATCTTCAATACTTTCTAATACATCATCACCATTAGACGAAGCAACAATTAGATTTCTTAGCTTGAATATACTGTAATGATATTCTTGATAATAAGGTTTTGAAATTTTAAAGTTAACCGTTTCAAAAATTATAAGTTTGAGTATATCTATATCTCTGTTTATTATACAGGCAAAAGTAAATTCATAAAGATAATCTACTAAATTATTCTGATATTTAATTTGATCCATGAAATTAATAACATGTTGTATTTTTTCTTTTTTATTTTTATTTTTATTAAAGAGCAATATACTCATATAACGACCAAAAAGAATTGGATGTATTTCTTTAAATTTTAGACTTGTAATAACAATTTTACAATCTTTTTTGTTGAGTAAATTCTTAAATTCTAAAATACAGTTTATAAAAAGTTTTTGTTGTTTGTCTGAAGTATAATTATAAAGTTTTAATGCATACAAACCATATAAACCATTTAGACTGTTAATATCAATATATGTATTAAAAAATAATATTGAAAAATATTTAGTTTTAATAAGCTTTAAATAATCTACTTCAGATTTTTTTAATAACGGACCTATACAATTTCCAAAGTAGAGCATTTGAGAGTAAGAAAAATTTTTAGGATTGAGTAGTTCTGAGTTAAAAATAAATTTTAAACTCTTATATTTTTTCTGAATTGAAACACCATAAACTAATGTTATTAATAATTCAATATAATTATTAGAATTATTGTAATTATCTTCAATAATTTTTAAAACAGAAATTGGATCTTCATAAATAATATTAAAAATTCTTTGTTGAGAATCCCATGATTTTTTTAACGGATATTTTGCACAGAATTGAGAATAACTTTCATAACCTAAATATATACAAAGTATATTTAATGTTGATACAGAAGCTTCCGTTCCTCTAACTATTCCAAAAAATCTTCTTAAAGTATTATAATTTAAAATCAAAGAAGTTTCATAGTAAACAAGATCAGATAAAACGATACAATCTCTCTTAGTTTTGACCACAAAACCACACTTTTGTTCAATTTGAAATTTAATGTCGTAAATCATTTTTATGTATATGTACCTAAAATGTACCTAAATTAAAATTTAAAAATTTAAATTTGTGACTTAACTTAAAATTTTTATTATGAAAAAATTATTATTACTATCATTATTTGCTGCTGTTACTTTATCAGCTTCGCAATCATTTGCACAGGACTCTAAAGGGTATGTTGGTGTTTCGATTGGATTAGCAGCGCCAATGGGTGATTTAGCTGATGCAGTTGACTCAGGCATAGAGCTTGGGATAATTAACGCAGGTTATCGCTTTAATGAAACTTGGGGTGCAACATTAAATTGGGGAGCTAGTGGTCACGTGGCTTCTGATGATGATGATATTACTGTTGGAGTAGGTTATTTAGGTATAGGTCCTATGATTTCTTTCGGAAATCTTGACATAAAGCCACAATATGCGTTTGTTTCAGCAGTTGCAGAAGGCTATGGAGAAAAAGTTACTGTTGATGCTGACTCTGGATTTATTTTAGGAGCGACTTACAATTTTTCTTTAGGAGGAAAATGGGGTATTGCTGCAAATGCTGATTACTTGAGCTACTCTGCAGATGATGTATCTGAAAGTATCTTTAAATTATCTGTTGGAGTGAGATATAACTTCTAAAAATAGCAGTTAATTCTAAAATGTTTTTAATAAACACCTTAAATTAAACAATTATTTTAAGGTGTTTTTTTTAAAGTTTTTATATATGAAAAAAAGGATATTATTTATTCTGACACTCTGCCTAAGCTTTGGTCTTTTTGCACAGAAAAAAAACAAAAGAGTTTCAGATAGAAAACAAAATATTATTGAAACTATAAATGAAGCTGTTTCACCAAGCAAAGATACACGTACTTTAAAAAGAAAGGTGGCCATTGCCAGGTTCTCTAATGAGACAAGCTATGCGAAAGGTCTTTTCTACGACAAAAATAATGATCCAATGGGGAAGCAAGCAGTTGATATTCTTTCAACTAAACTTGCATCTTCAGGCAAATTTATCTTACTAGAAAGACAAGATTATCAGTTAATTAAAGATGAATTAAAAATAGCTGATAATGATACATTCCAAGAAATTGGTGCAGATTACTTAATAATAGGCTCAATTACAGAATTTGGAAGAAAAAACGTTGGGGAATCAAAAGTGTTTTCTCGAAGTAAAACACAGATTGTTGAAGCTGGTATTAGCATCAGACTTATTGACGTTTCCACTGGGCAAATAATTTATTCTGAGGAATCAAAAGGACAAGCTGAGACAAGTAATAAGACAACTCTAGGCCTTGGTAAAAGGACAGATTATGACTCATCTCTCTCAGACAAGGCTATTTCTGCTGCAATTTCTCAATTAGTTGAGAATATTATAAACAATTGTTTAAATAGACCTTGGAAATCTTACTTTTTATCATATGATCAAGATGGTATTATAATTTCAGGCGGTAAAAGTCAAGGAATAAAATTAGGAGATCTTTTTGATGTTTTCACCAAAGGTAGAAAAGTTAAAAATCCACAAACAGGTATGTTCATTCAATTACCAGGTAAAAGAGTAGGTCAAATTACTATTGATTATTCTGGTGGAGAATCTTCTGAAAATGAATTTTCTATAGTTTCTTTTACTGAAGGAAATATTGATAAAAACAGCCTCAGTAAATATTTTATAAAACAAGTAGATAAATGAAAAAAATACTATTTATTACAATATTAACCACACTTTTAGTCGGTTGTGGAGTAACTAAGACCATAAGTCGAGGTATAGAAAATCAAGCTTTTCTTTTAATTTTAGGAACACCTTCTAATTACCCTAATGGAGTTGAGGTTGTTATCGATGAAAAAACTAAATTTAATGCTGAAGTGCAAAAAAACAGAGACAAAGTTAAACATCTTAAACTCTATGGAATTTCTTCAGGAAAGCATAAAGTTTCTATCTCAAAAAATAATAAACGTATTTATGAGAAAATAATTTTTCTTTCATCACAACAAACTAAAAAGATCATACTTCCATGAAAAAATATATTTATATATTCCTAGCCTCACTTGCTTTATACTCATGTAGTTCAACAAAAGGATTGTATTCATTTGATAAATATCAACAATCAAGTTATAATTATTTAAAAAAAGCTGATGAAAAATCAATAAATGAAATAATGGAACAGTACCAAAAGATAATAACAAAACAAAAAGGTACAAGAAAAGTAATACCTCCAGGAATGTTAGCTGATTATGGTTTTTTCTTAATACAAAGAGGTGATTTAAAGAAGGGTAAAGAAAATCTAAATAAAGAAATTTCACTTTATCCTGAATCAAAAATTTTTATAGATCGAATTTTAAATTTAATTGAAAAATGAAGCACTCAATATACTTATTATTATCAATAACACTTTTAATTGTTGGTTGTGGTACTACCTCAAAATTAAATAAGGCTCAAGCATACAAAGGAATGTATGAAGAAAAACCTTTGTCTGTTTTAATAATGCCTCCAATAAATAGAAGTACAAACGTAGATGCAAAAGAATATTTTCATACAACATTAAATGTACCTATCCTAAATGCAGGGTATTATGTTATTCCTCCATTTTTGTCAATGGAAATATTAAAGAGAGAAAGTGCTTATGATTCTGAACTTTTTATTGAAAACTCTTCATTAAAAATATTTAATAAAATATTTGGTGCTGATATTATATTATTTACCAAAATTAATAAATGGGATAAGTCTAGCTTAGCTTCTCGAGTAATTGTTGAAGTAGAATATATACTTAAATCAACCCATACAGCTGAAATCTTGTATTCTAGAAAAGGAACAATCTCTTACAATACATCAGTCTCAACAGGTGGTAGCTTCTTACTAGATTTAGCGGCTTCAGCTTTAAATACCGCTGTAACAAAATATGTAGATGTTGCGAAAGCAGCTAATAACTATATTTTTACTGATTTACCAAAAGGAAAATATAGTCCAATGTTTGGGTTAGATAAAGAAGAGACAGCTGGACTTAAGGTTATAAAAGTAAGATTACCAAAATAATTATTAGTAGAGTTTTAAAATAAAAATTATATTAATTAAAATGATCAATACTTTTATGAGGATGATTTAATTTTACTTTACAAAGTGATAAAATTATTAATCTAATGGGAAAGTTCTGTAAAAAGAAAATGAAAAAAACAAATATTTACTACAATTAGTTCATATTTGTTTTTTTTTACCAATAACTCAAGCCACCACTCGTGAGTTGTTATAAACATCCTCTTTTCGATACAGTACCCTACTCCCAATTTTCAAGGGAATTAGAACCCCTTCTTTTCTCCAATTGTTTAGTGTTTGAACTGTAACATTCAAAACTTTTGAAACTTCGTCTCGGGTCATGTATTGAGTATCCTCACCACTAATTGATAACCGGTTCAATGGGTTTCCAATAGATCGTTGTCGATTTAATTCTAATTTGACACCTTCCTTTACAATTTGAATTAGTTCTTCTTTTGTTAGACTCAATATTTGTATCATTTGTTCTTTCATGATTTTGTGTTTTTAGTTGTTCTTTAGAAATTCATTTGTTGTCTCAATGTGTTTGTCCAGTATTGACCAACTCATTTTTTTAAATCTACTCTTGGTTGATTTCTTATAGATATCACCTTTCATTTCTTCTATAAAATCATCATCAATTCTATCTAAGGGATCTAACTTTTCAACCGATAACCCGGGTTTTAGAGGATGCTGTTTTGTGTTCTTTTTATCGTTTTAATCACCTTATCTGTTTTTTGAAACGATTTTTTAATCTAATATAAAGGTGTCAACTCACACCTTTATATTTAGACTTGACAATCCCTAAATATTTCGTTATATTCTATTAAGACTTAATTCGATTTATATCTTTTAAGATAGTGTGATTATCGTTGGTGGATGATAATTATATTACACATAAAGCATGTTTATCCTCCTTAAAGTAGATGCCACCACATCGAAATTTGGGGGATTATTATTTTAATGTTCAGCTACTTTGAAAAAGGAATT
>Ga0209654_1002857_pt1 | contig 11236 bp, 9 predicted proteins | sample SaaInl1SG_22_DNA_FD_184646 | JGI IMG/M metagenome (GOLD analysis project Ga0209654, IMG submission 184646) | Marine microbial communities from expanding oxygen minimum zones in the Saanich Inlet - ESP_161SG_22_DNA (SPAdes) (version 2) | ecosystem: Environmental > Aquatic > Marine > Intertidal... | reverse complement strand
TCACAGACATGAATATAATCGCGCTCGCCTGTTCCGTCGCGGGTGTCGTAGTCATTGCCAAACACATTGAGATGCGGCAGTGCGCCGCTGGCGACCTTCGCGATATAGGGCATGAGGTTGTTGGGAGTGTCGAAGGGATCTTCGCCGATTAATCCGCTGGGATGGGCGCCGGCTGGGTTGAAATAGCGCAGCACGCCAAAGGCCCAAGGGTCCGCGGCCGCAGCTTGGGTCAGTATTTGCTCGCTGGCGACTTTGGTGAACCCATAGGGGTTTGTGAATTGCAGCGGAGCAGTTTCGCTGATGGGCACCTCTTTTGGCTCACCATAGACGGTGGCGGAAGAAGAAAACACCAAATGTTTAATGCCTGCGGTCTTCATCGTTTCAAGGAGGCATAAAAGACCGGTGATATTGGTTGAAAAATACGCAAGTGGTTGTTCAACACTTTCGCCTACCGCCTTGAGCGCTGCAAAGTGGATCACGGCGGAGATATCATGGTCGGTGAAAATCTGTGCCAACAGCGCTTTGTCCAGCACCGATCCTTCGTAGAAAATGACCTGATTTTGCCGGGTGATTTGTCCCAAACGGATCAAAACGCTGGGGTTTGAATTTGAGAAATTGTCTAAAATGACAACCTCAAACCCAGCTTCTATGAGGGCAACATAGGTATGTGATCCAATGTAGCCTGCCCCGCCGGTAAGTAAGATTTTCTGTGCCATCTGATTATCTGCTGAAGCTATTGAACTTGCGCAATGGTCAAGCTGCCGATCTGATCGCTGACCCATTGTTGCGATTTCCAAATGGTTTCTTCGGCGACCCAAAAGATGTTTTCAATCTGTCGCCCGGCCAGATCACAGGTTTCAACACGTCTCAGAACCCCGTGTTTGTGGCCCAAAATGGTGACAGTCTCCGCGCCATGATCTGTGAGGCTGCAGTTCAGAGCCTGGGCTTCAAGATGATTTTGCGAGTTGATATGGCGCAGCACCCGTTCATATCGCCCGGAGCCTTTGAGAATAACGCGATGGGCTGCGGAATGCTCTGAGCTCATGAGGTCATCGCCAAAGCCGCGCGAACCTGCCAACAAGCCATGTTGCAGCAGCAGCACAATACCGTCGTCTGAGACATAGGTTCTGGTTGGACCATTTTCTTGGATCATGTTCAGCGAAGCCTTGGCCTTTAACTTAGGTGCGCTGACCAAAATAACCGGACCAGTTGTGTCTTTGGTGACACTGGCGCGGGTGAAGACTTCTGGCTTGGGCGCTGCTTGGGCTGCTTTGGGTTTGAGCAGTGCCATCCACAGATGGGGACCCGCAGCCGGCCAAAAGAGCCATGAGGCCCAGAGCAATAAATCTGTGCATGGGCTACCTCCAAAACCGGCCCCATTGGGCCTCAAGTTGCGGAACATGGGTGTCACGAACCAGGTCATACAGCCGATCCGAAAGATTCAATTTCGCGCCGCCATCGCGCAGCAAGGGGCGAATGACCACCGAACGTGTCACACGGCTTGGGCGTCCAATGCTCCAAGAGGTTGGAATTTCCATGACAATACCTTTGTCAAAAGATCCCTCGCCAAAATCATCAAAGGAAATGTCGGTCAGGGTCGCATAGGCACCAACCTTCCAGCCGTTGTTGAACTCCCGGTTCAATCGCAGGCTCATCCCCCAATCTTTTGCCAGATACCGACCGAGATCTACCTGTGCATGGAGCCCGTTCTCGAAAGCATAATAGCCCGAAAAATGTCCGGTAATCGTATCGTAAGACCTGGGTGCACCCAGGCCAGCTGTCGTTACGGTGAGCGGGGCAAAGCCAAGCCCGTCGAAACTTCTTTGCCGAACGGCGCTGACCTCGAAGCCAAGACCAAATTTGCTGTCGACCGGTTTCCACAAAAGCTCGGCAGATAGGCCGCCGTACATGCGCTCTAAATAACCGATGCTGAACCGGCTATAGAGATTGGTTCCAGGGCGAAAGCGATAGTTGGACGTGAGGTCGTGAAGCACAGGCCCATCCGCGCGATCGTAAAACGTGGAATCGGACCGCACATGGGTTATGATAGAGTCAGAGTATCTGGGATCGGAGGTGTAGTTGTCGACGATGTTTTGGCGAAGCGTGCCGGTAACATAGACCCCCCTCGTGGGCACCCATTCGGCCGTCAGCTTTGCCCCAAGCGATAGGGCGACAGGATTGTCCGGGTCAAATAAGGATGCGGAGGCGTCTGGCCCAAAGGACCATGTGAATTGAGGGTAAACGCCCTCATTGGACGCGGCTTTATGATCTATGGCTGCGGCGTCTGTCACGACTGTGGCCGCGCGCATGTCAGCTGCGCCGGTGGGGGTGGCCTCATGGGTTTCCAATGCATCGCGCGGGAAAATCACTTGAGAGCCAGCAATGCCCTTGACCATTGGAACCACGGCTATTGTGCCAACGGAGGCGGGGAGCACATTAGACAACAGTCGTGCGACATGGCCGATGGCTTGCGGTTGCGATTGATAGCGGTGGTTTTCGATGGTCGCAATGGCGATCGTATCGGTCAAGGAGAGACCGATGAGCTGGATACCATCCTGCCGAAGGGCTGGGGTCAGCGCTGCCATAAGGGCGCTGCGCGAAGATGGGATTTCTGACCAGCCGGCCGGTGCGACCTGGGCCTTTGCGCGTGGCAGCACCGGCATGGGGGCCGGATCCCGGGTTGCGCCGTTGGGATTGTGTTTTGGATTGCTTGTGAGACTGGCTAAAATACCAATTTCGTCACCATGTTGCGCATAGGCGGTGAGCTGGATCGTCGGCTTGATCTGAGAATCAAGTGCAAGATTGATCGGGGAGCGATAGGCAAAATGTCCGCGAGAAACTTCTTGTGTGTATGCATCTGAAGAATACTCAGCTTTCAGCGTCACCTTGTCATTAACCGGCCAAGCCACGCCGGCAAAAAGGGCCGCAGGGCCGCGAAACCAGCGCGCTGATTCGATCTGTCCCCCGGTGCCGGTATAGCCCGTGGCGCGGGTGTCAAAACGACTGGAAATAAGGCCAAGAGGATTGTCAAAACCATTGTGTGATCCCAAGCGGCCCCAACCGATACCTGCGGTGGCGACAACCGGGCCTAGGTTCTTGCTCGCTGCGACATACTCGCCGCTATAGACGCCCGTGCCGATAAAATCTTGCAAACCTACGGCCACAGAAGGCCGGCGCTCTGTTTCGTCAAGCAGACGGTAGCGCAGATCAAAAGATCTGTCGTAAAGCGTATCGGTTGGCCGTCCGATTGCAGAATAGCGAAAGGCGCCTGTCAGCCGGGGAGATATTTGGAAGGTTAAAGTATTGCGCAAACTTTTGCCGGATTGCGAAACGGAAAAGATCAGCTCTGCATCGGGCGCGGACTGGGCGCTGGGCATATCAATGAGACCAGGCATGCCAAAGGAGTTATATGTGATCTGCGGCTCAGCGACTAAAATATGCCCAGTGCAGCAAGCCCCACCAAGGACAGCCCAAAATAATTTCATAAATAAAATCCTTAACAATGCCTTTGACTAACTTAAAAATGCGAAGCTTGTAAACTATGGATCCAGAAACAGGATATTTTTTGTTGGGCAATTTACCTGTCGGCACGAAAGAGCTAAGGGCATGTCATGACAGCCTATAACCCTCCGATGGACCCTTTGGATGTGATCCATCAGGATCATGAACTTTTGTTGGTCAACAAGCCCTCGGGTCTGTTGTCTGTGCCCGGGCGAGGACCGCTTTTGGCGGATTGTTTGATATCCCGCATCCAGGCTGACTATCCCACGGCGCTTTTGGTGCATCGGTTGGATCGAGATACCTCTGGCGTCATGGTTTTTGCTTTGTCACCCCATGCGCAGCGTCATTTGGGGCTGCAATTTGAAAAACGCCAAACGCAAAAAACCTATGTCGCGCGCGTTTGGGGGCAAATGTTGACGCAAAGCGGAACGGTTGATCTGCCCATCATCGTGGATTGGCCAAACCGTCCGCGGCAGATGATTTGCCATGAGACCGGTCGCGCAGCGCAGACAGATTGGCATGTGATTAAAAGTAGCCTGCAAGAAACGCGGGTAAAGTTAAGCCCAAAGACCGGTCGGTCGCATCAACTCAGGGTGCATATGCTGGCGCTCGGGCATCCGATTTTGGGGGATCCGTTTTATGGCACGCCGGAAAGCCAAGCGGCCCCGCGTCTGATGCTCCATTCTCACCGTCTGCGCTTACGTCATCCTGATGGTGGCGAAATGATGGATTTCCGCGCAAAAATACCGTTCTAAAATAACATCTTGGTCGCCTGGGTGAACTCTGGATAACCCCAGGGCCAGAGCAGGCGCGGCCGTCATGTGGTGTTGAAATGGGGTGACGCAGAGGTCTTTTCGCACGACGATGCGCCGTGCCGCCGAAGATCCTCTGCAGCCCATCAAAATTCCCGTTCAGCCTTTACAGTTTGTCGAGGCAACAGAAATTTTGATGGGGCTTTAGGCCTAAGAGCTACGCGTCTTCCCAGCAGCTCACAGCTTTGATTTCCATGAACTCATGCAGGCCAAATATACCGCCTTCGCGGCCATTGCCCGATTGCTTATAGCCGCCAAAGGGGCTGCCCATGCCGAAGCCGACAGAATTGGTTTCGACCATGCCTGAGCGCAACTGCCGCGCAACGCGCTGACGTTGCTCTTGATCGCCGCATTGGATGTAATTGGTCAAACCATAGGGCGTGTCATTGGCAATTGCGATAGCCTCCTGCTCTGTATCAAAGGGCATGATCGTCATGACGGGGCCAAAGATTTCTTCGCGGTTGATGCGGGCTGTGTTGTCCACATCTGCAAAGATCGTTGGGCGGACATAAAAGCCGCGGTTCAACCCTTCAGGGCGACCAAGCCCGCCGGCGATCACTGTGGCGCCATCTTCTTTGATACCCACTTCGATCAGGGTCTGGATTTTGTCGAATTGCATTTGACTGACCACGGGACCGATGTGATTGCCCTCCTCCGACGCGGGGCCAACCTTGGTAGCTGTGGCTGCGGCTGCGGCTTGCTCTAGGGCCTCCGCATAGCGAGACCGCTCCACCAACATACGGGTTGGGGCGTTACACGATTGGCCGGAATTGCGCATGCAGCGGGCGACGCCATTGGTCACCGCATCTTCAGCAGCATTGGCGAAAATGATATTTGCACCTTTTCCACCAAGCTCGAGGCTCACACGTTTGAGCGTATCGGCAGCGGCTTTAGAAATGGCGATTCCTGCGCGAGATGACCCTGTGAAGCTGACCATATCAACATCAGGATGCACAGACAGCTGCGTGCCAACGCCCAGACCATCGCCATTGACGAGGTTGAACACACCGGCTGGAAAGCCCGCCTCATGGATCATCTCAGCAAATAACAGGCCTGAAAGCGGAGCGATTTCTGAGGGTTTCAACACCATGGTGCAGCCGGAGGCCAGCGCGGGCACAGCCTTGAGCACAATTTGGTTCATGGGCCAGTTCCAAGGTGTGATCAAAGCGGTGACGCCAATGGGTTCCATCACGGTGCGCTCATTGGGCGCTTGAGGGCCGAGCGGGCGATCAAATTCGAAGTCTTTGAAGGCATTAATGAAGCCTTGCAAATGCCATGTCCCGGCACCAACCTGCTGATTACGAGCTAATTTTTGCGGTGCGCCCATTTCCAGGCTGATGGCTTCGGCCATATCTGCCTGCCGGGCTTTGTAAACGTCGAGGAGTTTTTCTAAGAGCTCCAAACGCTCCGCCTTGCTGGTTTGGGACCAGCTGGGGAAGGCCGCTTTTGCCGCTGCGACCGCTGCATCCGTATCGGCTTGACCGCCTAAGGAAATCACCCCAAGCACATCTTCGGTGCTTGGATCTATGACATCAAAGTCATGCGCTGTTACTGGATCAACCCATTGGCCGTTAATATAAAACTGGCGTTTCTCGATCATTTTTGCCTCCCGCAGAACTGAATTCGAGCGAGAATGTCATTGCCGGATAAAATGCGCAAGCGTTGAGGGCATAGGCAGGCAAAATTTTTGATAAAATTTCTTTAGGCATATGGTTTGGTCAAAAAAAAGCCCCACAAAATGCGGGGCTTTTTAAGATGTATATCGCTGGCGGTTTAGCCTTCGCTGGCCTCATCGGCTGTGATTTCTTCGCCGGTTTCTTGGTTGACCATTTTCATGGCCAAACGCACCTTGCCGCGATCGTCAAAGCCCAGCAGTTTGACCCAGACCTCTTGACCTTCTTTGAGAACATCTGAGGGGTGGTTCAAGCGGCGGTTTTCGATTTGGCTGACATGCACCAGACCATCGCGCTTGCCGAAGAAGTTTACAAATGCACCGAAGTCGACAACTTTGACGACTTTGCCTTTGTAGATCGCATTTTCTTCAGGCTCTGCCACAATCGCGTGGATCATGTCATAGGCTGTTTTGATGCTATCACCATTCGGGCTGGCGATTTTGATCACGCCTTCGTCGTTGATATCGACTTTAGCGCCGGAGACTTCAACGATTTCACGGATCACTTTACCGCCAGAGCCGATAACTTCACGGATCTTGTCAGTTGGGATCTGCATGGTTTCAATACGCGGAGCGTGTACAGAGAATTCCTGTGCGCCCGAGATAGATTTGCCCATTTCACCCAAGATATGCAAACGACCAGCTTTGGCTTGCGCCAAGGCTTTTTTCATAATGTCCTGCGTAATGCCGGCCACTTTGATGTCCATTTGCAGTGAGGTGATCCCAGCTTCTGTGCCGGCCACTTTAAAGTCCATGTCACCGAGGTGATCTTCATCGCCTAAGATATCGGTCAGAACGGCATATTCGCCATCATCTTCCAAGATCAAACCCATGGCGACACCTGCGACAGGGGCTTTCAAAGGCACGCCTGCATCCATCATAGACAGCGAGCCACCACAAACGGATGCCATAGAGGACGACCCGTTGGATTCGGTGATCTCAGAGACCAAACGGATCGTGTACGGAAAGTCAGTTGCCGCAGGCAAAACCGCCTGAAGGGCGCGCCATGCCAATTTACCATGTCCAATTTCGCGGCGACCCGGAGGGCCAAAGCGACCGACTTCGCCGACAGAATAGGGCGGGAAGTTATAGTGCAGCAGGAAGTTGGATTTATAGGTGCCGTGCAAGGCGTCGATCATTTGCTCATCATCGCCGGTGCCTAAAGTGGTCACGACCAGACCTTGCGTTTCACCACGGGTAAACAGCGCAGAGCCGTGTGTGCGTGGCAACAGGCCGGTTTCGCAATTGATTGCGCGGACGGTATCTAAGGCTCGGCCATCAATGCGTTTGCCGTTCTTAACCACATCGCCGCGCAGAACTTTGGATTCCAATTTTTTCAAAGCAGAACTGAGGTTCTCATCGGCCAATTGCTCATCGCTCAGGCTGGCTTTGATTGCTTCTTTCGCAGCGGCAACCGCAGAGGTGCGTTCCTGTTTGTCGGTGATGGCATATGCGGTGCGCATAGCATCTTCACCCGCGGCAGAAACGGCGGCGAAGAGGTCGCTGTAATCTGGAGCTTGGAAGTCAAAAGGCTCTTTCGCGCAGTCTTCCGCCAGATCCACGATCAGATCAATCACAGGCTGGATTTGCTCATGGGCAAAAGCAACCGCCCCGAGCATCTCATCTTCAGACAGCTCATAGGCTTCCGATTCAACCATCATCACGGCATCTTTGGTGCCGGCAACAACCAGGTCCAAACGCTGCTCAGGGTTCTGGCGCAGATTGTGCATGTCATCAATCGTCGGATTGAGAACATAGTCACCGTCTACAAAGCCCACACGCGCCCCGGCGATGGGGCCCATAAATGGCGCGCCTGAGATGGTCAGAGCTGCTGAGGCCGCGATCATCGCAACCATATCAGGATCGTTCACCAAGTCATGCGACAGAACGGTACAGATCACCAAGACTTCGTTTTTGAAGCCCGGCACAAACAACGGCCGGATGGGGCGATCAATCAAGCGTGATGTCAGCGTCTCTTTTTCAGTTGGACGTGCCTCACGTTTGAAAAAGCCACCTGGAATTTTACCGGCCGCGTAATATTTTTCATTGTAATGTACAGTCAGAGGGAAAAAGTCCTGACCGGGTTTTTGGCTTTTGGCGAATGTTACGTTCGCCATAACTGAGGTTTCACCCAAAGTCGCAATTACGGTGCCGTCGGCTTGACGGGCAACCTTACCTGTTTCCAAAGTAAGGGTTTCTTCGCCCCACTGAATGGATTTTTTAGTTTCTGTAAACATCTATGTTTTCCTAAACGGCCCATTGGCCTGTCACATGGCGGCCCCATTGCCGCCGACCCCGATATCTTATTTTCGGGCGCTGGAGTCCGGGCGCCGCGTTTCAGATAGCGCGCATCTATAGCAATATTTGCGTCGGGGAAAGGGGGGGCGTGATTTTGCGGCCTTGAACTCAGCTTAGGTTGGAGCGCCTTGGGCCGCTGGTCCTTCAAAGATCTCAACCACGCAGGCCCCAATGATCAGGCAAGCTCCGATCCATTCCAGCATCCCCATGGCCTCTTCAGGCAGCATCCAGCTGGCAGTGAGGGTGGCGACAATGACTTCGCTCATCATCAAGAGGGCCACACGGCCGGGAAAGAGAAATTTTTGTGCCCAAAAGATAATTAATATCGACGGCAAAATGATCCCAATGGAAATCACAGTTGAGGCGGCTGCGACCTGTTGCAAAAGCGCCAGGCTTGGAGCCGAGGTTTGGCCCCATAGAGCCCCGAACAATAGCGCGAATAAAGAGGCGAGGCAGAACTGAAACAGCAGCAACGTCGGCATGGGAACTTCGCCATAACGTTTGATCATCGCGCCGCCCACGGCCCAGGTGATGCCCGAGAGGAACCCTAAGGCATCCCCCATGTTCAGAGGGACCTGCCCGCCGCCTTGGGAGACCAAAAACCCAAGGCCGAGCAAGCCAATCGCAATGGCGATCCAACGGCCGCGGGTGACTTTTTCTTGCAGCCAATAGCTGCCGATCAGCGTTGACCAAATTGGCGCGAGGTAAAACAGTAACGTCACACGCACCACTGAAGAGAGCACAAGACCGATGGTGAACAGCGCCACGGTTAAGCCCATAAACACGCCAATCAAAGCCCCGCGACGCAGATGCGGCAGCTGGCTGCGCAATTGCCACAAAAACAGTGCCAGTGCGATAAAAGCAGCTGGAATATTGATCAAAGCCACGGCCCAGTCTTCGCGCACGCCCATCCCTGCAAGGTAGCGCAGCGGAATCCAATATAGCCCCCAAATTCCTGCTGCGATCAACACAGCGAGGGAGGCAAACCGGTTTGAGGGATTGGCAAATCGCATACAAAATCTGTCCAGCAGATAGGACCCATTGTCTAGCCCAAATTTAGACGGCGGCCCCCAAACGCAAAAAACCGCACCCCGAAGGATGCGGTTTCAAAATCTCGGATTGGACAGATGCTTAGCGGCGCAGGCCCAAACGTTTGATCAAATCTTGGTAACGGGCTTCGTCTTTGCTCCGCGCATAATCCAGAAGCTTACGACGTGTAGCCACCATTTTCAGCAAACCGCGGCGCCCGTGGTTGTCTTTTTTATGGGTTTTAAAGTGCTCAGTCAAAGTCGCGATGCGCGACGACAAGATTGCAACCTGAACTTCAGGGGAACCTGTATCGCCCTCTTTGATGGCGAATTCTTTCATGAGCCGTGCTTTTTCTTCAGCAGTAATCGACATCGGGGTCTCCTTTTAAGGTTAAGGGTTATGGCGCAGGCCGGGATGTCGTCCAGCAAGGCCCGTGGAGGCACCGCTCTAAACCTCACGAGGAATCTGAGCGATAGCTGCGTATAGGGAAGTTTTTTGCGAAAGGGAAGGGGATTCTCTAGGGCGCAAAGAAGGGTGCGAAAGCGGCAAGAACGGCCTGAGGATTTTCCTCCATAACGAAATGCCCAGACTCGCAGACGCTGGCCTCCATCGCAGGGGCCCAGCTGCGCCAGATCTCTGCGGCACTGCCACTTTTGGCGGGGAATCCATGCGCGCCATAAAGCAAGCGGAGCGGAGCGGTGATCTGTTTTCCGGCGGCTTTATCCGCCTCATCCAACGCGCGATCAAAACTGGCTCCTGCGCGGTAATCTGCACACATGGCATGAACCCGCGCGGGGTCCAGGGCTTGGGCGCGGTAACTGTCGAGAGCTGCGGGGGAAAAGGCCGCAAGACTTTTGCTCAGCGTCCATTGCGCCAAAGTCCAATCCACATAAGCGACAGGGTCCGCCCCGATCATCCGTTCAGGCAGGGGGGCCGGTTGGGCCAGAAACGTCCAATGATAGGCGGCCATTGCAAGATCTGCGGTCCAGCTGGCCCAGAAATCGGCTGTCGGTACAATTTCGATAATGCCCAGCTTGCCCAGCCGCTCTGGATGGTCCAGCGCAAAACGATAGGCGACCCGCGCGCCGCGGTCATGGCCGAGGACATCTGCGCGAGAAATATTCAGTGCGGTGAGAAGCTCGGCCATATCCTGAGCCATATTGCGCTTGGAATAGGTGGTGTTGTCTGCATCATTCGCAGGCGCGTCGCTTTCGCCATAGCCGCGCAAATCGGGAATAATCACATCATGGTGCTGCGCCAATTGCGGCGCCACAGTTTCCCAACACATGTGGTTTTGCGGAAACCCGTGGATCAACAGCAGGGGCGTTCCCTGCCCGGCGCGATGCACAGCGAGATCGACGCCGTTGCAGCGGATGACTGTCTTTGTGAAACCTTCAATCATGTCCAAACCTCGGGCTGCTGAGTATAGGCGATATAAAGCGGATGTTTGGGATGCCCGGCCTTTGACAGGCCCAAATGCAACACCGAACGGCCCGAGGCGCGCAGCAGCGCCTCGACCTGAGGCCCGCGGTTCAAATGCGCGCCATGGGTGCCCCAGGCGGCAATCACCTGATCGCCCCATTGGCAGGCCTCAAGAATCGCTGCGTCATTCTCGGGACCGATGGGATCAAGGGCGGCGCGCATCTTACGCGGGTCGGTGTCGCGCCAGGCAAAGATATTGGTCACGCGAAACCCGCCAAAGCCCAAGGCCCGCGCCCGCCGCTCGCAGCGCTCAACCGTGGGGTCGTTTTGCACCTCGGTGGCGGTGGAAGGGTTGAGCATGACAAAGCTCAACCGCCGCCCTTGCGGCTCCCAAACGCGGGTCAGAGCATAGCGATAGCGTTCGCAGTCGGAATAGACCGCGACGCTGGGCGCATCGTCTTTGATATGAGAGCGGGTGATCATGGCCTATGCTGGGTTATTG
>Ga0209654_1002851_pt1 | contig 11255 bp, 8 predicted proteins | sample SaaInl1SG_22_DNA_FD_184646 | JGI IMG/M metagenome (GOLD analysis project Ga0209654, IMG submission 184646) | Marine microbial communities from expanding oxygen minimum zones in the Saanich Inlet - ESP_161SG_22_DNA (SPAdes) (version 2) | ecosystem: Environmental > Aquatic > Marine > Intertidal... | reverse complement strand
CAACATATCGAGTTTTGCATCTATGGCATTCGAAACTTTCATGAGCCAGGATGAACGCTCGGCTGCGCTGAGCGAACTCCATGCTGGAAAAGCGGCTTTGGCCGCGGCCACAGCAAGGTCTACATCGGCGGCTTGGCTCCGAGGGATGAGGCCATAGGCGTTTCCGGTTGACGGGTCTATATTGTCTAGGAATTGGCCCCCTACTGGATCTAAAAAGGCGCCATCGATGTAATTGCGAATGTTCATTATCTGGGTCTGTGTGTAGCGAAGATAAGGAAGCTTTGGGTCCAATTTTAAAAGCCCTCACTTTTGCCCTAAATTGGTACTCCAAAGCAAACAAAAGATGTCTGTACTACAACCGTTCAATTTCCAGAAGTGGCTCGATGAAAATCGCGATCTGCTCAAACCACCAGTAGCCAATAAAAACTTGACGCCCGATAGCGATGAATACATCGTTATGGTCGTTGCAGGTCCAAACGCACGTAAGGATTACCACTACAATGAAACGGAAGAATTCTTCTACCAATTGGAGGGGAACATCACCGTTAATGTGCAAGTGGACGGCGAAGTTCAGAGCCTAGATCTAGGTCCTGGAGATATGATGACTGTGCCTGCAAAAGTGCCGCACAGCCCTGTTCGCCACGAAGGCAGCATTGGTTTAGTAGTGGAGCGCAAGCGCGAGGGCCGTGGCTACACAGACGGGCTATTGTGGTTCTGTGACAGCTGTAACCACAAGTTGCACGAGACCTATTTCGAGCTGAAGAACATCGAAACAGATTTCTTGCCAAGGTTCAAAGAATATTACGCCAGCGAAGAGAAGCGCACCTGTGAAAAGTGCGGCACGACGATGGAATCGGACCCTAGATTCGTATAAGTATGTGTGAGGTAACTAGTAGAAACTTTACGGTAGACATACATACACATATCTTACCGAGGGACATCCCAAACTTCCGCGAGCGCTTTGGATACGGAGGATTTATCAGTCTAGATCACCACATGCCGTCTTGTGCACGAATGATGAAGGACGACCACTTTTTCAGAGAGGTGGAAAGCAATTGTTGGGATCCTGGGACGCGAATGAGCGAATGCGACCACCAGTTTGTAGATGTACAGGTGCTCTCGACCGTTCCAGTAATGTTCAGCTATTGGGCCAAACCCAAGGATACACTTGAAGTGGCAGTTTTCTTGAACGACCACATCGCAGAAATTTGCGCGAAATACCCAAAGCGATTTGTAGGCCTTGGAACGCTGCCGATGCAGGCGCCAGAGTTGGCTATCGCTGAGCTTAGACGTTGTAAGGAAATAGGCCTTCAAGGCATTCAGATAGGAACACACATCAACGATTGGAATCTCGATGCACCAGAGCTGTTCCCGATCTTCGAAGCCTGCCAAGACCTCGATATGGCCGTCTTCGTTCACCCGTGGGACATGATGGGCAAGGACAAGATGGAAAAGTATTGGCTCCCGTGGTTGGTGGGTATGCCGGCAGAGAGCTCATTGGCCATCTGTTCATTGATTTTCGGAGGCGTTTTTGAACGATTGCCGAAGCTTCGTTTCGCTTTCGCCCACGGCGGTGGTTCGTTCCCAGCAACCTTGGGACGCATTAAGCACGGTTTTGACGTTCGTCCGGATTTGTGTGCTATTGATAATCAGATTTCACCTGAGAAGTACATGGGTAAGTTTTGGATCGATTCGCTCGTTCACGACCCTAAAATGCTCGACTATGTGGTCGGTTTGGTAGGCGAAAATAGAGTGGCCTTGGGGACCGATTATCCATTCCCGCTTGGGGAATTGCAGCCAGGTAGGCTCATTAATTCTATGCCTTGGAGCGAGGAACGCAAAGGAAAACTGTTGCACGGCGCGGCACTTGAATGGTTGAATTTAGACCTCGCAAAGTTCATTTAAGAGCACTTGTTCAGCCCCGGCAATTGTGGTAAATTCGAGGCTCAGAAATTCTCCTATGAGTGATGCCATCAAACACGAATGTGGTCTTGCATTCGTTCGCCTTCGCAAACCGCTAGAATATTACGTTGAGAAATACGGAACTGCCTTTTACGGCCTAAACAAGATGTATCTCCTTATGGAGAAGCAACGCAACCGTGGTCAAGACGGTGCGGGTCTTGCGAATGTCAAGCTAAATATGGAACCGGGCACGCGCTACATTTCGCGTTACCGTTCAGTAGACACCAATGCCATTGGCGATATTTTCGGAAAGGTTCAGAAGCGCGTTGCAGATGGAGTTGCAGGGAATCCTGAACTCCTGAAAGACGTGTCTTGGTTGAAAAAGAACTTGCCGTTTACCGGTGAGGTATTCCTAGGTCACTTACGCTACGGTACTTATGGAGGAAATACCATAGAAGCGTGCCACCCATTTTTACGTCAGAACAACTGGCCAACGAGAAATTTGATCGTTGCAGGGAACTTCAACATGACCAATGTAGATGAGCTCTTTGGAGAATTGGTTGAATTGGGCCAACATCCAAAGGAGAAAGCAGATACAGTGACCATCATGGAGAAGATCGGACATTTCTTGGATGAAGAAAACGATCGTCTCTACTATGAGCTAAAAGAGGAAGGTTTCTCGAAGAAGGAGGCTACAGCAGAGATTGCTAAGCGCCTTGATGTGGCCGGAGTTTTGAAGAGCGCTTCCAAGAAATGGGACGGCGGGTACGCCATGGCGGGAATGATGGGCCACGGTGATTCATTTGTATTGAGAGATCCTGCTGGTGTTCGTCCAGCCTTCTATTACTACGACGATGAGATTGTTGTGGTTGCTTCAGAGCGCCCAGTGATCCAAACGGCGATGAATTTGAAGACGGATGAGGTCAATGAATTGCCTCCAGGTGCTGCCATTATCGTTAAGAATCACGGTGAGGTGAGCATTGACCAGATTAAGGAGCCGTTAGAATACAAAGCATGTTCTTTCGAGCGCATATATTTCTCTCGTGGAAACGATAGAGACATTTATAATGAGCGTATCGAGCTCGGTCGTCGATTGATTCCAAAATTGGTTGAAAAGGTAGAAGGTGATGTGGACAACACGGTGTTCTCATTTATTCCAAATACTGCCGAGGTTAGCTTTTACGGTGTAGTGAAGGGAATGGAGGACCACTTTAATCAGTTGAAATACGACGCGATTAAGGGCGGTAATTTGAGTGATGATGAGCTCAAGGCGGTTCTTTCAAAGCGCCCTCGAGTAGAGAAAGTGGCATGGAAGGATGTGAAGCTTCGCACCTTTATCACTGAGGACAGCTCTAGAGATGAGTTAGTGAGTCATGTCTATGATATCACCCACGGTTCGGTAACCCCACAGGATCATTTAGTAGCTATTGACGACAGTATTGTTCGTGGAACGACGTTGAAGCAGAGCATCCTTAGAATCTTTGACCGATTATCTCCAAAGCATATCGTTATTGCTTCGTCAGCACCGCAGATCCGTTACCCAGATTGTTACGGTATCGATATGGCCCGCATGGGTGATTTTATCGCTTTCCGTGCAGCGGTCGCCTTGCTTAAGGAACAAGGTAAATCATACATCATTGATGAAGTTTACCAGAAATGTAAAGCGCAAGAAACGCTTCCAGACGATGAGGTTCAGAACTACGTGAAGGAGATTTATGAGCCGTTCACCGCAGAGGAAATAAGCGCTAAAATTGCTGAGCTTTTGACTCCGCCGGATGTGAAGGCCAAGGTGAGCATTGTTTATCAGGACATAGAAGATCTGCACCTGAGTTGCCCGGATAACCCTGGTGATTGGTATTTTACAGGGGATTACCCAACAGCAGGTGGAAATCGAGTGGTGAACAAGAGCTTTATTTTCTACGTTGAGGGTAGAAAGGAGAGAGCATACTAGTGAAAATATATACTAAAACAGGGGATAAAGGCACCACGTCATTGTTGACGGGAACGCGTGTTTCCAAAGCAGATATGCGGCTTGAGGCCTACGGTACCTTGGATGAATTAAATTCATGGTTAGGTGTATTGGCTTCTGAAGTACCGTCCAATTGTTTCCCACTTCTTAAAAGCATTCAAAGCGAGCTGTTTTCTATGGGTTCCTACCTTGCCCTTGAGGGTGAGGCATCTTTTCCCATGCCGAAACTAGATTCATCCTTGGTAGAGTCTTTAGAGCGTCAAATAGATTCTTGGAACGAACAACTTCCAGAATTGAAGAACTTCATCTTGCCTAGCGGTTCAAAGGCCTCTTCAATGGCACAAGTGGCTCGTACCATTACGCGTCGCGCTGAACGTCGTGTGGTCGCTCTAGCTCAAGAGGTTGAGGTGAAGGAAGAGATTCCTGTGTTCTTGAATCGACTCTCAGATTTTTTCTTTGTTCAAGCTAGATTTATCCTTCACACAGAGGGTGTAGCTGAACATATTTGGACTCCTAACTACTAGGAAGTTACATTTTTGTAAAAAAGTTGCGCAAGTGAACAAATCGATTACATTTGCACGAAATACCAAATCGAGTTAATACGTTATAATTATGTACTGGACTTTAGAATTAGCTTCTTATTTGAGTGATGCTCCATGGCCTGCAACCCGCGATGAGTTGATCGATTATGCAATTCGTACTGGTGCACCTCTAGAGGTGGTTGAGAACCTTCAAGCTATCGAAGAAGAGGAAGAAGAGACTTACGAAAGCATCGAAGAAATTTGGCCGGATTACCCATCCGAAGAAGATTTCCTTTGGAACGAAGAAGAATATTAAGTTAAGGCCCTACGCGGGGCCTTTTTTTTGGTACAAAAAGCACAGAATTGGGCGAGATTGTTAATAGCTATATCATTATTGCGATTAACGGATAAATCCCCGGCTTTTGTGTTGTACTTTTGAGAGAATTTCCAACACACTGAAATGGATAGATTTTCGTTTTTAGGTAGCGTACATGCGGAGTTTATTGACGAGCAGTACCAGCGTTACCTGAGAAATCCGGACAATACTGAGCCGAGCTGGAGGGCCTTTTTTCAAGGGTACGACTTCGCTCGTGAGGTGTATTCAGAAGATGATCTAGAAGGTGCAGGTGTTCCAGAAGAGGTGATTAAAGAATTTCATGTTCTTAACCTCATTCAAGGATACCGCTCCAGAGGCCACCTCTTCACTAAGACCAACCCGGTCCGTGAACGTCGCGAGTACCGCCCTTCACTAGATATCGAAAACTTTGGGTTATCGAAAGATGATCTAGATACTGAATTTAACGCTGCTACTGAATTAGGTGCAAGCGGTCCTCGCACTCTTCGCAAGATTGTAGAACATCTCGAGGCTATTTATTGCCAGAGTACAGGCGTCGAGTACAACTACATCCGCGATCCAGAGCGCAGAACTTGGATCAAGCATTGGATCCATCAAAACGACAACCAGCCTGTGCTTTCGGTAGAGGAGAAGAAGCAGATTCTTCACAAGCTCAACCAAGCGGTAAGCTTTGAAGCCTTCTTGAACACGAAGTTCGTAGGACAGAAACGCTTCTCTATTGAAGGAGCGGAGTCTCTTATCCCGGGTCTAGACGAAGCTGTGAATCACGGTGCCCGTCATGGCGTTGAAGAGTTCGTTCTTGGAATGGCTCACCGCGGTCGTTTGAACGTATTGACCAATGTTTTTGGTAAGCCGCGCAAGCAGATCTTCTCTGAATTTGAGGGCAAGGCATTCGACGATATCACAATCGATGGTGATGTGAAATACCACTTGGGTCATACCACATTCCATACAACTTCTGACGGCAAGCAGGTGAAGATGAATATCGCGCCTAATCCGTCGCACCTTGAGGCTGTAGATCCTGTAGTAGAAGGTATTGCTAGAGCTAAGATCAATAGCGATTATAATCACGACAACACCAAGGTGCTTCCTATCCTTATCCACGGTGATGCAGCCATTGCCGCACAGGGCGTGGTATACGAGACTGTCCAAATGGAACAGCTCGATGGATACCAAACAGGAGGTACGTTGCACATTGTCATCAACAACCAGGTTGGTTTCACAACGAACTATAAAGATGCACGTTCATCTACCTACTGTACAGATGTTGCCAAGGTAATCCTTGCACCAGTGCTGCACGTAAACGGTGACGATCCTGAGGCTTTGGTACACGCCATGCGTTTGGCCATTGAGTACCGTCAGCGATTTAACAGAGACATCTTCATTGATCTTTTGTGTTACCGTAAGTACGGTCATAACGAAGGTGATGAGCCTCGTTTTACACAGCCAATTCTTTATAAGGCCATTTCAAAACACCCAAATCCGCGTGAGATTTATGCGAAAAAGCTGCTTGCAGAGGGTGTAGCTAATGAGGGTATGGTTAAAGAGATGCAAGCTGAATTTAAGGCCATGCTTGAAGTAGACTTTGACGAGTCTAAAAAAATTGAGCGCAACGTTATTGTTCCTTTCATGAATGATGAATGGACTAATTACCCACCTGCAGAACCGGGTGAAATGTTGCAGCCAGTAGATACCACATTTGACCTAGCCAAGCTTCGCGACATTGCGAAATACATCACGACTCTACCTGAAGGCAAGAAGTTTTTGCGCAAGACGGAGCGTTTGATGAAAGATCGCGCTGACCAAGTGAGTGAAGAGCGCAACAGCCTCGATTGGGGTATGGCTGAGCTACTCGCCTATGGTTCATTGCTCGCCGAAGACTTTAACATTCGTATCTCCGGAGAGGATGTGGAGCGCGGTACTTTCTCGCACCGCCACGCCATTCTTAAAGTTGAGGACAGTGAGGAAGAGGTAAGTCTATTGAATGAATATCCAGGTAAAGAGGGTCGATTCGCCATTTACAATTCACTGTTAAGTGAATATGCAGTCATGGGCTTCGATTACGGGTACGCCATGACTTCGCCAGAAACCTTAACCATCTGGGAAGCACAGTTCGGTGATTTTGCCAACGGTGCACAGATCATGATTGACCAGTTCCTCAGTGCAGCTGAAGACAAGTGGAAGGTACAGAACGGCCTTGTTCTATTACTTCCGCACGGTTATGAAGGTCAAGGTGCAGAGCACAGTTCAGCGCGCTTAGAACGTTTCTTGCAGCTTTGTGCGCAGGAGAACATGACGGTAGCCAACTGTACGACACCGGCAAATTTGTTCCACCTTTTACGTCGCCAACAAAAGCGTCACTTCCGCCGTCCTTTGGTGGTAATGTCGCCGAAGAGTTTGTTGCGCCACCCTCGCGTTAAGAGTACGATGGAAGACCTTGCAGAAGGAACTTTCCAGCCGATCATTCCAGACAATGAGGTAGCTGCAGATAATGTGACTAAGGTGGTGTTCTGTTCAGGAAAGCTCTACTACGAACTGCTTGAAGAGCGCGAAGCGCAAAAAGCAGATCACGTAGCGCTGATAAGAATTGAACAAGTATATCCATTGGACGATCTAGCAATCAAGCAGGAGGTTGCAAAATACCCGAACGCAGAAATGCACGTTTGGGCACAGGAAGAACCTGCAAACATGGGCGCATGGACGTATATGCTTTGGCAGATGCATCAAAAATTGACGTTGGTAAGCCCAGCGCCAAGTGCATCTACAGCGAGTGGTTCGAGCAAGATTGCTCACCAGCGTCAACGCGAAACAATTGAAAGAGTATTTAGCATCTAAGTTTTAGAGATATGTTAGAAATGAAAGTGCCTTCACCGGGCGAATCGATTACAGAAGTTGAGATTGCAACATGGTTGGTTAGCGATGGTGATTACGTAGAAAAAGATCAGGCTATCGCTGAGGTAGATTCTGATAAGGCAACTTTAGAATTGCCCGCTGAGGAAGCAGGTATTATCACTTTGAAAGCCGAAGAGGGTGATGTTGTAGAAGTAGGTCAAGTCGTTTGTTTGATCGACACTGCGGCTGAACGTCCCGAAGGTGCAGCAGCCCCAGCGGAAGCCGCTCCAAACCCTGAGCCAGTAGCTGAAAAAGCAGCCCCGGCAGCGCCGAAAGCCGATACTTATGCTACAGGAACAGCGAGCCCTGCAGCGAAGAAGATGATGGCCGAAACCGGAGCGAAGGTGAGTAAAGGCACCGGCAAAGACGGTCGTATCACCAAGGCAGACGTTATTGAGGCTGTGGCTTCTATGGGTTCTGCAGGAAATGGTGAGCGTACTTCTACAAGTAAGAAAATGAGCAGCCTTCGCCGCAAATTGGCGAGCCGCTTGGTAAGCGTTAAGAACGAAACGGCAATGTTGACCACCTTTAACGAGGTAGATATGAAGCCAATTTTCGATTTGCGCAACCAATACAAAGATGAATTTTACGAAAAGCACGGTGTGAAACTTGGATTCATGAGCTTCTTCACCCTTGCTTCAACACGCGCTCTTCAGATGTACCCTGCAACGAACAGTATGATCGACGGCGACCAAATGATAAGCTTCGATTACGTTGATGTAAGTATTGCCGTTAGTGGTCCTAAGGGACTAATGGTGCCGGTTTTGAGAAATGCTGAGAACATGAGCTTTGCTGGTGTTGAGAAAGAGATTGGCCGTTTGGCAACGAAGGTTCGCGATGGTAAAATCACTCTAGATGATATGACTGGTGGTACCTTCACCATCACCAACGGTGGAGTATTTGGTTCAATGCTATCTACGCCTATTATCAACCCTCCACAAAGTGCTATCCTCGGAATGCACAATATCATCCAGCGCCCTGTTGCGGTTGATGGTCAAGTAGTGATTCGTCCAATGATGTATGTAGCACTGAGCTACGATCACCGCGTGATTGACGGACGTGAAAGTGTTGGGACGTTGGTAGCCATTAAAGAGGCACTAGAAAACCCAGAAGAAATCTTGATGGGCGGCAATGCTCGCAAGGCTTTGGGCCTATAATTGGTCACGAAAAACGTATATTTGAGAGCTCTGTCGATTAAGGCAGGGCTCTTTTTTATTGAACTAACCCAAACAATCAAGCATGAAAAGATTTATTGCTGGCTTTTTGACGCTATCGTTAGTATTGAGCACGACTGTTTCTTCGGCGCACGAAGGAATGTGGTTGCCAATGCTCATCAAGCGTTTGAACATGGCCGACATGCAGGCCAACGGTCTAAACCTAACCGCAGAAGAATTGTACGACATCAACAACGCATCAATCAAAGACGCGATTGTTTCTTTGGGCGGATTTTGTACTGGTGAGATCATCTCCGATCAAGGATTGATGCTTACTAACCACCACTGTGGTTACGATGCCATCCGTTCACATTCAACAGTAGAAAATGATTATCTAACTGATGGATTCTGGGCGATGACTCGCGACGAGGAGCGCAAGAATCCAGGTCTTACTGCTGCTATCCTTGTACGTATGGAAGATGTTACCGATAAGGTAATGGCAGAATTGACCGACGATATGACCGAGGCGCAACGTGCAGCTAAGGCGAGAGAAGTAGGTGATGCACTTGCTAAGGAAGCAACTGAGGGCACGAAGCACAATGCCTACGTTCGTAGCTTCTTCCACAACAACGAGTATTACCTATTCGTGTTCAACACGTACAAAGACGTTCGTTTGGTGGGTGCTCCTCCAAGTAGCGTAGGTAAGTACGGTGGCGATACTGATAACTGGATGTGGCCACGTCACACTGGTGATTTCTCTATGTTCCGCATCTACGCTGATGCTGAAGGCAACCCTGCTGATGCTAGCGCAGATAACGTGCCGTTGACACCGAAGCACCACTTGCCGGTAAGTTTGAACGGTGTTCAGGAAGGCGACTTCTCAATGGTGTTTGGTTTCCCAGGTTCTACAGATCGTTTCTTGACTTCAACAGGTATCGAGCAAGCCATCAATCTTTATAATCCAACTGTGGTTGAGATCCGTGAGCAGAAATTGGCGATTATGAAAGAGGCCATGGATGCTGATGATGCAGTTCGTATTGCACTAGCTTCAAACTATGCATCTACCGCAAACTATTGGAAGTACTTCATCGGTCAGACTGAGCAATTGAAGAAAAACCGTGTGAAAGCTAAGAAAGAGGCTATTGAAGCTACATACCTCGCTTGGGCAAATGCAGACGAGAGCCGTGCGGCATATGCCGGTGCATTGGATTTATTGGATGAAGCATATGCTGCGACTGACGCTACCGTTAAAGGTCAAGTATACCTTATGGAAGGCGGTATTCGCGGTGCTTCTCTGCCATTATACGCGTTCCGATTGAACAGAATGCTTGGTGCTTTAGAGAGCTCAGAAGAATTGGAAGAAGATAAGCAGGCTGTACTTGAGTATGCAGCAGATCATTTTAGCGAGTACCAGGCGGATGTTGATCGTAAGTTAGCTACGGCTCTTTGGAGCATGTGGATGGAAAACGTTCCTGCAGACCAGCAGCCGAGCATCTTCACGGAAGTACGTGATAGCATGAACGGTGATGTAAGTGTTCTTGTGAATGATGTGTACGACAATAGCATCTATGCTTCTAAAGAAGCTCTAGAGGCTTGGTTGGAAACCATGGACTTCGATGCATTGGGTGAAGATAAAGGAGGCCAGGTAGCTTCATCATTCATCAATGCCTACTTTGCTGCTCAAGGCGGCAATGCTGAGGTAAGTGAAAAAATGGAAAAAGGCTACCGTCTCTTCACTGACGGTCTTCGTCAAGCAATGCCAGAGAAAGTATTCGCTCCAGATGCGAACTCTACATTGCGCATGACTTGGGGTGTTGTAGGTTCTTATGACCCACAAGATGCGGTACACTATGACTACGTAACTACGCTGGATGGTGTTATGCAGAAGGAAGATCCAACGAACGATGAGTTTATCGTTCCTGCTCGCTTAAAGGAATTGTACAACGCTAAAGATTACGGTCAGTACGCTGATGAGAATGGTGATCTAATCGTGAACTTCATTTCGAACAACGATATCACCGGTGGTAACTCAGGTTCTCCAGTAATTAATGGTGACGGTGAGCTTATCGGTACTGCATTTGACGGTAACTGGGAAGCAATGTCGGGAGATATCTTCTTCGAAGACCAGCTCCAACGTACCATCTCTGTAGATATCCGTTACACTTTATTCATCATCGACAAGTATGCTGGTGCTAGCCACCTCATTGACGAGATGACTATTGTGAAGGGCAAGAAGAAGCGCAAGAAGCGTCGTAAATAAGCCTTTGGTATCCCAAAATTTTCAGACCCCCCGCTCGCATCGCAAGCGGGGGGTTTTATATTTAGAGTATGAAATATGTATTTCTCCTTTTTGGAATTGTTCTGTCCGGCTGCACAGTAAAAACTGTGAATGCAGTTCCCACTGATCCCAATTGCATCTGCACGATGGAATATGATCCAGTTTGTGTGAGGGTAGACGGGGT
>Ga0209654_1002849_pt1 | contig 11257 bp, 10 predicted proteins | sample SaaInl1SG_22_DNA_FD_184646 | JGI IMG/M metagenome (GOLD analysis project Ga0209654, IMG submission 184646) | Marine microbial communities from expanding oxygen minimum zones in the Saanich Inlet - ESP_161SG_22_DNA (SPAdes) (version 2) | ecosystem: Environmental > Aquatic > Marine > Intertidal... | reverse complement strand
TGAGTTATCATTAATCCTTAGTAGATAAACATTATTTGAAAGGTCTAAAATCTTAGTCTTAGATTCTAATAACATCCTTCCAGTGAGGTCTTGAATTTTTGCTTATGAGAATTCGTGGTCTATGTATTTTGAGAGGATCATGAGTGTGCTAATGAAAAACGGACCGGTAGAAATACCGATCCGTCTTGTTTTGTAGCGGGAGCTGGATTAACTCGCTTTGCTCGTTGGACCAGAGTTGGGGGATGCTTGCACAATTACCTAGATCAAGTTTTTCTCCTTCGCCGAAAACAGGTCTTTTTTTTACTTTCTCATTTCAAACTAGTTTGTATTCGAAGCATAAAAAAAGACCAAGCACTGTGTGCACTTGGTCTTGACTTTGTAGACTTCCGTATTCAAATATCGAACATTAAATTCACTCGAAGGTATTTTAATGAAACTTGTAACCAAGTGGGGTTTATCTTGGAACGGTATTCAAATTAAAAACTGTAGACTTCGTTGATAAAATCAGGAATTTCGTCATTATCAGGTGCTATTGAATTATTGAGAACGTATTCGTCAATTTTTATCTCCTCTCTTTCCGCGTACGCTACCAGAAATTCTCTAAATTCATTCGATAACTCGGGCGTGTAGTACGATCTCGTTGATATGTGTTTGACTAGTCTATAAACTACTAATCCATCTCTGTTTTCTTTCTCAAAAACGTATTCCTTTCGTAATTCCGCGTAGCGTCCATATCCCTTTGGGACCAAAATAAAGTATTCATCTTCTTGCATTGTTTCATCCATTTTATGGGTTTTAAAAAATAATAAAGATTTTTTTTGACAAAGTCAAATCCCATAATTCTGACCGTTAAAATATTAAGGTAAATCCTATATAAGAATTACATTAATATTATTATATTTACCAAAACTCAATGGGTATGCGATTCAATCGGATAAAAGAGGAATTAGAGGAACAGGAGTTGTCTCAAAAGTGGTTGTCAGACCAGATAGGAGTCTCCGTGGTTACTGTAAATTTTTGGTGTAGCAACAAGTCCCAACCATCTATCAAGACCCTATTTGAGATTTCAAAAATTTTAAAAATCACCCCCGACAGGTTACTAAACAAACAGGTCGAGGGATAAAAAAATACTCTATGTCAGAAGAACAGAGACGCCAACTTGATGCACAATTATGGGGGATCGCAAACCTCCTCAGGGGTAAGGTAGACCCCGATGATTACCGTGACTACATCCTCGGGTTCATCTTTTACAAGTACCTATCAGAGAAACAGCACCTGTATGCTAACGAACTCCTCAAAGGAGAGGGTGTGACGGACTTTGAGTTGGTTAAAGATCAAGATACACTTAACGCCATTGAAGAGGAAAGTTTGATTTCTTTGGGGTACTTCTTGAAACCGGAGGAATTGTTTTCCGCAATAACAAAAAGGGGTAACAAAAACACTTACATCCTTGATGATCTCCAATCAATCCTAAACCACATTGAACAGTCCACTGCGGGTACTGAAAGTGAGGATGATTTCAACGCGTTATTTGAGGACTTAGATCTCAACTCTACCAAATTAGGTAGGACCCCAAACGCGAGGAATGAGATCATAGTCAATATCCTAACCTACTTGGATGAAATCGATTTCCGTTTGGATGAAGTCGAAAGTGATGTGATTGGTGATGCATATGAATACCTGATTGCGAAGTTTGCGAGTGGTGCGGGTAAGTCAGCGGGTGAGTTTTATACTCCCCAACAAGTCTCCAAAATTCTATCGAAGATCATAACTACCGGTAAAACCAAACTCAAGAGTGTATATGATCCCACCTGTGGTTCGGGTTCACTATTACTACGAGTAGCAAAAGAAGTAGAAGTAAGTGAGTTCTATGGTCAAGAATTGAACAGAACGACCTTCAACCTAGCAAGAATGAACATGATCCTCCACGGAGTTCACTATCGCGACTTTGATATTCGTCAGGAAGACACCCTTGTGAACCCACAACACCTTAATAAACGATTTGAAGGAATTGTTGCGAACCCTCCATTCTCCTTGAACTGGAAGAGTGATGACAACCCATTGTTTTCATCTGACGAGAGATTCTCTCAATACGGTAGACTCGCGCCAAAATCTAAGGCGGACTTTGCGTTTGTTCAACATATGGTCTATCAGTTGGCGGACAATGGAACTATGGCGTGTGTTTTACCTCATGGAGTATTGTTCAGAGGATCATCTGAGGAAGTAATCAGAAAGTATCTCATTAAAGATCTCAACTATTTGGACGCGGTGATTGGTCTACCATCAAATATCTTCTACGGAACGGGTATTCCGACCTGTATTTTGGTGTTGAAGAAATGTCGAGAACAGGATGATAACATTGTCTTTATTGACGCCAGTGGAGATGATCACTTTATCAAGGAAGGTAATCAAAATTCTTTGAGAGATGAGGATGTAGAACTCATCGTCAACACCTACCGCAACCGCGAATCGATTGACAAGTACAGTTCTGTGGTCTCCCTTCGAGAAATTGAGGAGAACGATTTCAATCTCAATATTCCTCGATATATAGACACCTTTGAGGAAGAGGTAGATGTAGACTTAGAACAGGTATCTCAAGAGATTCAATCGATTGAACAGGAATTGTCCGAGACTAATCAAACCATTGAGTCTTTTTGTAAGGAACTTAATATCTCAACCCCGTTTTAAGATGAGTGAGATAAAGAACATACCGAGATTGAGGTTTCCAGGTTTTGATGATCATTGGAGAACAGAGAGACTTGGGAAAATATCAAAATTCCAAAATGGGGTTGGACATGAACAATCAATTGATTCGGAAGGAAATATTATTGTTGTTAACTCAAAATTTATATCCACTGAAGGTGAAGTAAAAAAATATACTCAAGAAGTTCTGTCTGAGATCCCAGATGATAGTTTCTCAATGGTGATGAGTGATGTCCCAAATGGAAAGGCGATTGCCAAATGTTATTATTTCATAGAAGGGAGGAATTATTCACTCAATCAAAGAATATGTTCTATTAAGTCTAAAACGGAGAATAATAAATTTCTCTTTTATCAAATCAACAGAAATAAATACTATTTAAAATTTGATAACGGAGTGGGGCAAACAAATCTTAGAAAATCTGAGGTTTTAAATTGTCCAGTGATTTTACCCTCTACCCCCGAACAACAAAAAATCGCAAACTTCCTGACTTCGGTAGACAAACGAATTGAACTCTTAGAAAAGAAAAAGACCCTTTTGGAAACCTATAAAAAAGGTGTGATGAAAAAGATATTCAACCAAGAGATTCGATTTAAAGACGACAACGGTAACGACTTTCCTGATTGGGAGGAGAAGAAATTGGGAAGAGTTTGTAATATCCAAAAGGGTAAACAGTTGAATAAATCTGAATTATCAGACAATGGTCAATATCCTGCTATAAATGGTGGAGTTGACCCCTCAGGATATACAGATGAATGGAATACTGTCGCGCACACAATAACAATAAGTGAAGGAGGTAATTCTTGTGGATATGTAAATTATATTAAAAAAGATTTTTGGTGCGGAGGTCATTGTTATTCACTTTTAGACATTCAGAATTACCTATCAAAGTATTATCTATTTGAATACTTAAAATTCAAGGAAAAGTCCATAATGAGATTACGAGTAGGTTCAGGTTTACCTAATATTCAAAAAAGAGATATTGATGGATTTCCAATTTTAATTCCATCATTAGAGGAACAGAAAAAATTATCGAATTTCTTATCAACCATAGGAAATCAAATTGAACTCTTAGAAACTCAAATCGACAAAACAAAGACTTGGAAAAAAGGTCTCCTTCAAAAGATGTTTGTATGAACGAAAATCGTATAGAAAATATCTTAAAAGTTCAGCGGTCCATTCTATTGGAGTCTAATAGAAAACTAAATTTTCTGATAAGACTTAATGATGTTAGAAGAGAAATTGAGAATGGTTATCCGTTTGAAAAACTTAAGGAAATTTTTGATAGAGATTTAGTTTTAAACCTTTCCTATCTATTTGATTCGGGTGGTAAGTTTTCTTTTGATAAACTCTATTGTATTAGTTTTAATCGAAAAATATACGACCCTTCTCAAAACGATATTGAATCCAAGTTGTCTTCTCTGATTTGTAAAATTAAAGACTCATCAACTGTAGATGATATAAAATTGGTTAGGGACAAATACATTGCGCACAAAGACATAACGAACATCTCGAAAAGTATTAATCACAATGATCTAAAAAATCTTATCAATGACTCTTTTGAAATTCATCACTTGTTTTATGAAGAAGAAATTTTAGACGTTGAAAAGATTTCTTTTCATGAAACTTTATTCAATTCTATCATTGATAATACTCTTGAACTTCAGAGGATTGAAAAAGAAAAAATCTCAAAAATGATTTAAATGACAAAACAACCTGAACTCATATTAGAACAAAACTTGGTAGACCAATTAGTTGGGTTGGGTTACTCCCGTGTTTCTATTTCTGACGAGGGAGATTTGATGCTGAACCTAAAATCTCAACTCGAAAAACACAACAAAACTACCTTCACAGACAACGAGTTCAAACAGATTCTGAACTACATCAACAAGGGAAATATCTTTGAGAGATCTAAAACTCTCAGGGACCGTGTTCCTTACATCAACGACAAGAATGAGACTAAGACTATTGAATTAATTAATCAACAGTTTTGGTGTCAAAATCAGTTCCAAGTAACCAATCAGATTACCATAAAAGGTCATTACGAGAACCGTTACGATGTGACCATCTTAGTTAATGGATTACCCCTCGTTCAAATAGAACTCAAAAGAAGAGGATTAGAACTTAAAGAGGCGTTCAATCAAACCAACCGTTATGAGAGACATTCTTACGGTGCGGGTCATGGACTCTTTCAATTTATTCAACTCTTTGTGATTTCTAATGGTGTTAATACCAAGTACTACGCCAACAACCCAGTCAAGGAAAGATCCTTCAAACAGACCTTCTATTGGAGTGACGAAAACAACAAACTAATCACCCAACTCTCCAAATTCACCGACATCTTTTTGGAACCGTGTCATCTTTCTAAGATGATCACCAAATACATCGTTTTAAACGAGACACAGAAGATTTTGATGGTTCTACGACCTTATCAGTACTATGCAACTGAAAACATCGTAGAACGGGTTAAATCAACTGATAAATTTGGTTATATATGGCACACTACAGGAAGTGGTAAAACACTTACCTCATTTAAGACGGCGCAGATCCTAACGCAATTACCCAACGTTCATAAAGTGGTCTTTGTGGTAGACCGTAAGGACTTGGATTATCAAACAACCAAGGAGTTTAATTCTTTCTCCAAGGGGAGTATTGATGGGACTAATAACACGAATACCCTCGCAAACCAATTGGCGGGTGATACCAAACTGATTATCACCACCATCCAAAAACTGAATACCGCAATCACTAAGAATAGATACCAATCAAGGGTTGAAGGTCTTGCGGACAAAAAAATTGTTTTCATATTCGATGAGTGTCATAGGAGTCAGTTTGGGAAAACACATGAGGAGATCAGAAAATACTTCCCCAATTCTCAGATGTTCGGGTTTACAGGAACGCCAATTTTTGAGGAGAACGCGGGTTCTAATGAGTATGGGAAAAGAACAACCACCATGTTGTTCGACAAGTGTCTACACAAATATGTGATTACGGACGCCATTCGTGATGAGAACGTTCTAAAATTCTCAGTGGAGTACATCTCCACTTTCAAAAAGAAGGATAACATAATTGATATCAACGTTGAAGATATTGATGAGAATGAGGTGATGAATTCTCCCACCCGATTGGAAGGAGTGGTGGATTACATCATCGGTAACCATGACAGGAAAACACATAACAGGAGGTTTACCTCCATTTTCTGTGTATCGAGTGTATCTACATTGGTTGAGTATTATAAGATTTTCAATAAGAAGTCCCACGATCTCACCCTCGCAACCATTTTCACCTATCAGTCCAATGAAGAGGATAAGGATACTTTGGGATCCTTTGAAGATGAGTTTTTAACCGCAGCTGAACCCGAAACGGAATATGTTACCCAACATTCAAGAGATTACTTGGAGGACTTTATTGGAGACTACAACAAGACCTTCGGAACAAATTACACAACCAAGGATAATCAATCCTATTACAACTATTACAATGACATCGCCAGACGTGTAAAGGACAAACAAATTGATGTTCTACTGGTGGTGAATATGTTCCTTACGGGATTTGATAGTAGACTACTGAATACCCTTTACGTTGATAAGAACTTGAAGTATCATGGTCTAATTCAGGCGTATTCACGAACGAATCGTATATATGGGGAACTAAAATCTCAGGGGAATATAGTTTCCTTCCGCAATCTCAAGAAACAAACGGATGACGCAATAAGGTTATTCTCCAACTTGGACAATAAGGACCTCATCGTCATGGAACCTTATGAGGTCTATTTAAAGAAGTTTAACGACGCGTATGATAATCTTATCAAACTTACCCCCGGTGTAGACTCTGTGAATGAACTGGTTCGTGAGGATGATCAGTTTGAGTTTATAAAGTTGTTCCGAGATCTTATGAGGGTTCGAAATGTATTGAACACCTTCACAGAGTTTGACATGGAACAGACTGATATGGGTGATCAGGAGTTCGAGGATTACAAGAGTAAATACTTAGATCTTTATGATCGAGTTCGCGGGGGAAATCCAAAGGAAAAAGTCTCCATTTTAAACGATATTGACTTTGAGTTAGAACTCATCCACCGGGATGAAATAAATGTCTCCTACATCCTTAATTTACTTTCTACCCTTAAGAATAGTCCTGTTGATCAACAGGAGAAACAGAAGAAGAAAATTATTGAGATCATCCTTGGTCAAACTGAACTTAGAAGTAAACGTGAACTCATTGAAAAGTTTATAAATGAGTCTCTCCCCCAAATTGAGGATAGTGATAACATCCCCGATGAGTTTGAAAAGTTTTGGAACAAGGAACGGGTGGAGTTCTTAGATCGACTAGTCCAAGATGAAAACCTTGACAAGGAGAAACTTGAAAAGGTGATTGGAGATTATCTATTCACCGAGAAAGAACCCCTTAGAGACGATCTTATCGATATGTTACAGGAACGACCATCCTTAAAGGAAAGATCATCTACTTCAGAACGACTGAAGAACATCGTTATGGACTTTGTTGAAACCTATATCACAGGTGTCTTCGTTTAGGACAAAATCCGGAAAAATATTTTTTTCTTGAGATCGATAAACCCCCCGGCGGAGGGAATTCCCTCCCGGGAGGTGGGATACCTCATAATTATCATCAGGGAGGGGGTGGATAATAGCGTTTACCTTAAAATCACACCCTTTCGATAGCGATAAAGTATAGGTTTTATGAGGCATACGCGGTGAATCGGCGTTAATTTTAGACTGGTAACATAGTAAGTCTAAAATTCATGGGCATTTCAGTTTTGTATGTACGTATTTCTTCACTTGATGGTAAAACGGATCGTCAACGGGTCAATGAAAAAGAATTTGACCGAGTCATTGAGGATAAGTGTTCAGGTTCAGTTCCAATTTTTGATAGAGAAGGAGGACACCAAATAAAAAAATGGATTGATGAAGGGGTGATCTCTTCCATTTCTATTTGGCAAATTGATCGTAGCGGCAGAGACCTCCGCGATATCCTCAATTTCATTCATTATACCACAGAAAGAAAGATTCCAGTTCATTTTATTTCTCAAGGTCTAAAAACCATCGATGAGAATGGAGAGGAGAATCCCATCTCTAAAATGGTCATTTCTATCCTTGGTGTTGTGGCGGAAATGGAACGGAAATTAATTCGTGAACGACAACGCGAGGGGATTGAACTGGCAAAGTTGAAAAACAAGTTCTTAGGACGAAAAAAGGGGACTACTGAAGATCGACTTACCTTTTTATCTAAAAGGAGAAATAGAACCGCAATAGAACTCTTAAAAAAAGGTTACAAGAATATTGAGGTCTCAAAAATAACTGGACTCCATCCGCAGACAGTTTCAAAAGTCAGAAGGATGATCTGATGGAGATTATTTTAATCGGCGGAGGTCTTTTATTATTCTACAGGTTTGAGAGGTTTCTTCAACGACCTGAGATAAAATTGAGTGTCCCGATAGAAGACTTTTTAGAGGACATTACCATTTGGATGAAGGATATGTATCCAACGAGGAGAAAGTCCCCCAGGATCGTTATTTCAGACCAAAAATCAGAGTTGGCGGGGGAATACAATTACTACTCTAACGAGATCACTATTTACCTCAAGAATAATCGAACTATCAAGACTTTGGTGGACACACAAATACACGAAATGATACACCATATTTTTATCGATACAAGATCAAAACAAGAGTTGTATCAGAGTCAATTAGACAAATATGGGTATTGGGATCATCCGGGGGAAATTCTATCATTTACGTTGTCTAAAACACTCACACAAAGGTATATGAAGACAAGATTTGATAAAAAGTGGGTCTGGTTCTAAAAGAGGTCAATTCCCCAACACGATGTACACTGAAGGTGATGTATTACACGTTCTTTGAAATGTTTTTGATTAGAGGATATCGGGTGGAGTAAATAATGTGGTAATTGTCATAATGGATAGTCTTGAGGTATCATCAATTAACTACGACAAAAAGTATCTTTTTCTTCTCTTAATTCTACCTATTTGATACTTAATGGATTCTCTAATGAATTCTGATTTATTGATCTCCTCTTCTACTATTGTATCAATTAGGTTCCTATACTGTTGTTCTGTTATTCTAATTGTTATTGATTTTCTCTTATTGTTTTTCATACCCAGTAATTATACTAGTTCTTTTATTCCGGGGGGATTATTACTTTTTCTTATCTGGTTATTCTTGTTAATTCCCGTAGGGTTTACCTGAGGAGATTAGGGTGGTGTGATAGTCCCCCCGCTAGGGGGGCTAACACACCTGGGTTTCTGATCCGACCCGGTACCAAATCGTCAGTGAAAGATTTGGTTTATCGACTACTTAAGAGGACTCACTTCCCCTGGAGTTGGACCTTTCGATTTTGTGCTAGTCCTTGTTCTGTTAACTCCGTCCCGTGGTAGAACACCTGTACCGATAACCGCCACTGTCATTTCCTCCGTCCAGTTATCGAGGTTATCTATAAATATGTCATACAAATGAAAAAGTCTCATGGGGTACAATTTTTTTTTGAGGGTTGACCTTCTCGAAAATTTTCTGTATATTTTATATACACCCAAAATTTGGGAAAAGGACTGACCCTCCTTGAGTAACGGTGTCAGGGTATGTTACCAGTTAAATCCATGGGTAACGCCAAGATGGTATAAACTGTGGTCGTAAAACATCATAGATAGAGTAATCCTCTAACTCTTTTGGGAAAATTATCTACCTCGAAAGTGTCGGTCCAGACCTATCGAGAACTAACGGGTGATCATGACACAACCGAAGAAATCGTCATGGAAATCATTAATCAATTGTATAACCTGAGTTACATTATTTGTAACCACAATGATCTTAACTAAATGAATAAAGAATATTTTAAACGGTTTGTAAAAACTGAAACAGAAGAAATAAAAAACAATGAAGTATGGGTGTATACCCGCGTCTCTTCGAAAAATCAATTTGACTCCAACCACAGTATTGAGAATCAGATTTACTACGCTACTCGATTGGCGGAGAAAATGGGTTACAAAATCACTAGAGAATTTGGTAACACCTATGAGTCCGCTAAGGATGACTTTACTCGAAAGGAGTTTACAAAATTGATCAATGAGGTCAAGGATAGTAAGAAGAAACCTTTCGGGATCATGATCTACAAAATGAGTCGTTTCTCAAGATCAGGAGGTAGCGCCATCGGTTTAGTTGATGATTTAGTTAAAACCCATGGTGTTCACCTAATTGAAGTTTCTACAGAAACAGACACATCAACTGTTACAGGGGAATTAAGGATTATTGATTCCTTGGTTCACGCAAGAAGAGAGAATGTAGAGAGGTTGACCTTTACCATTCCAGGACTTAGAAGTTTTGTTAGTAGAGGAAATTGGTTGGGAAAATCCCCAAGGGGGTATGATCATTACGGTCCTCGCGTCAAGAACCCTAAGTTCGTTCAGGGGATACAGGAACTCAAAATAAATGAAGAAGGGAAACTTCTTCGGTTGGCGTGGGAATGGAAACTACAAAACATCCCAGACCATCAGATAATTGATAAACTCAAAGTGAGGGGATTAAAAGTGACCAAACAGTTTGTGAGTTCCATGTGGCGGAATCCTTTCTATTGTGGAATCCAAGTCAATAAATTTATGGATGGTGAGATATTGAAGGGTAACTGGGAGGGTTTAGTGTCTGAAGAGGACTTTAGGACTGTTAACGATCGATTAGAATCAAAACCGAAGAATGAATACAACCCATATACTAGTCAACTATCAAGACCACTTCAAAATCAACTCTATTGTGGTTGTTGCGGCAGTAAAATGACCGGATACAAGGCGAAGGGTAAATTCGATTACTACAAGTGTCTAAACTCAAAGTGTAATTCAAAAGACCTCAACGCAAACAGTAGTAAAAAGTCACTCAAAGAGGGTATCCATAATGTTTTTAGTGATTTGTTGTCGGGATTACAACTTAACGAGACCCTACAGGAGGTTTTCAAGGAACAAATGAGACTAACCATCAACGGACAGAACAAAGTGTTCTTTGAGGAGGAAAGTAGACTCAAGAACAGAATAGAAGAATTGAATCGAAAACTTGATGGACTTGATAGAAAATTCGCGTTTGACGATTTAGACAAGGACTTGTACAATCGATTTAAAAATGAAACTGTAGCGGAATTGAGGACTGTTGAATTAAAATTGGAGGATTTTCAAGTTCGGATATCGAACCTGGATAAAAAGGTTGAGGATTTGGTTGAATTCTCCCGTAAACTCAATGAAATATGGGGTTTTGGAGATTATGAAACTAAGGTTTCAGTCCAAAAATTGATATTTCCCAAGGGTATTGTCATCAATCCCGTAGAGAGGGAGTATCGAACCTCAGATCTCAACCCAATTTTTAGGTTAATCCATTCATTTACAGGGGATGACGGGGGTATAAAAGAAAGACGGACCGGTAGAAATACCGATCCGTCTTGTGTAGTAGCGGGAGCTGGACTCGAACCAGCGACCTTCGGGTTATGAGCCCGACGAGCTACCTACTGCTCTATCCCGCGATATGAATTGCAAATTTAAGGA
>Ga0209654_1002847_pt1 | contig 11263 bp, 10 predicted proteins | sample SaaInl1SG_22_DNA_FD_184646 | JGI IMG/M metagenome (GOLD analysis project Ga0209654, IMG submission 184646) | Marine microbial communities from expanding oxygen minimum zones in the Saanich Inlet - ESP_161SG_22_DNA (SPAdes) (version 2) | ecosystem: Environmental > Aquatic > Marine > Intertidal... | reverse complement strand
TGTTGTGCGAATGTTGTCCTTATGCGCTATTTCCAATACTCCACTGGAAAACTTGGGTCCAATTCTTTGAGCGCACCTCCCACATGTGCCCAATCCTTCTTGAACGCTGCCAATACCGTCTGATCCTCTGGCTGGTCGGCGACACGACCCCCACTATTGAGTTTCATGTAAAGTGGAAGCACTGCTTTTTGAACAGCATGAGGAATGAGCGGTTGAATTTTAAGGCCCAATTGGTGTAAAAAACCACTCTTGATTGCGACGCTTTCATTGCGGTGTTCAAAATCAAAATCCGCATAAAACGCGGCATCAATTCCTACATACTCGGAAATTTCCGCCATTACCTCTGCTTTTCGTGACATGAAATCTTCAAAAGCCCAGAAACGCACATGGCCTTCAGGCATTACCTCTCGCCAAGCGCGTACATGTTGCGCATAGTTCACGTGGTCTGTAATCTGAGGCCGCTGAATATAGTCTGCTAAAGGCATATCGATGCGCTTTGTGCGAAAACGCTCCATCTTGTAATGGCTGTACATTTGTTTCGAAGGCTCACGGAATAAGAAAATCAGTTTTGGCGGGTTTGGCCAAGAGGAAAACGTATTCCGGGCAGTTTTTTCATACAGGTAATGCGCCGTAGCCTCAAAGCGCACTTTTCGAGCTAAACCACCCTTGAAAAAGCCTTCGTACGCTGCCAATTCGTGTTCGTGTACATTAGCGGACGCATTGAATCTATTTACCTTATCCGCAAAAAAGAACGTCTCTTTTTTTGGGCTGCCATAGACATCGGGATGGGCCGACAACCAAAAATACAGGCTGCTTGTGCCGCACTTTGGGGCACCGCCAATAATGACATTAGGAAGAGAGGCTTCGTTCATGCCTGCAAGATAGTAAGATTACGCGCTAGAGTGAAGGCTCACCTTCTTTTCTAAGTTAACGATTTTTAATTTTTGACCGTTACTGTTTAATGGGAAGCCTTCATGAGGATTTAGAACAACTCGGTATTATAGCTGAAAAGTGGAGGTACGACTACAACTTTTATCATCCACACAAAGCTTTAGACTACAAAGCACCTTGCCAATATGCCAGTAGATATTCCAAGGATCTAGATCCTTGGAAGGAGGAAGAAAGTGAGAATATTGTTAACTTTATGCCTGTCTGAAAAAGGGTAAGTCTACAAAAAGGGTTCGTCTACAATCTTAACACAAAATAATCTTATTAATTTAAATGCTTTTGCAACTGAGTTAGGGCGTAATTAACTAGCTAGTTTCTTCTTGCTTTAATTTGAAACGCTAAACGTTGAGAAACATCTAAAGCGGATTCATAGTAGAGATGATTCCCATCTATGTAGGTATGTTCAAAAATTGAATCCGTCATGTTTATGTAATATTTCTCTTCTGCTAACAATTCGGGAATTCTATCATCAAAATCATTCATGTAATGTTTTTCAATGTCATACATTCTCTCATGGACAGGTAATCTTACTAAGAATACTTTACCTTTAGAATTCAGAAGTTGAATGAGCTTCTTCAAGGATTCTATTCGCTCTGATGACAACTCCATTTCCTTAGACTTTTTCAAATACTCACCAAAAGTTCTATTCTCTTTAAGAGCCACAAAAGATGAATCGAGAGAAGGATAAACTCTAAGATATCCATCGCGGTTGACCTCGGCAAAAGACCCATTAACCTGCCTATTAAAGAATCTATGATTTGATTTTAAAACGAATTTTTCAAATTTCCTATAGGCTATCATTCCCCAACCGCTGGAATACTTAAACCACAAATATTCCAAATTCGGTTTTCTATCGAAATGTTCAATTTCACTTAGAATACTTCTCGAATCGGCCATTGCAACTGATTTACCCTTCCATTTACTTATGGACCAAGGATCTACTGCAACTATAAAGTAACCACCAGAGTCAATTGTACTAATTTTATTCTTAATGGCGTTAGTATAGACTTCACCAAACGGAGAACTAAGTAAGGTAAACGCGAAATTTTGAAAGTCATGTTTCCCTAGACACTCATTTAATACAGTTGGATTTAACCCTTGTGAAGCTCGAGAAGTGCCAAAAATTAAATTTTTTGAATTTGGCAGAATGAATTTTTGGTAATACTGATCAGTTGTACCATCCGCCAAAAAAGCAAGTATAATATGTGTAGCTGCAACTAATACGAACGCAACTAATGTCTTATATATTGCTCTCTCCATTTCTAAAAAGCGAAGTAAATAAATTCATTTTCACCATAAAAGCCGAATGTAATTATGAGAAGGAAGACGATATAATAAATTGACCATCGTACTTTCCAACTGTACATTGAAAGTTCTAGAGGAAATTCCTTATTGCGCGAACACCACTCAAAAATTATAAAACCAATGAGCAAAACTATTGTATATGCGAACTGAGCCTTTGGTGTAGGAACATGTAAATCAAAAAACCAACCTTTAAAAAATAGTAACCGTACATAATCTAAAGCTTCTGATATTGTAGGTGCTCTAAAAAATATCCAAGCAATGGTCACTACAAAAAACGTCTTTAATATGCCAAACATCTCTTTACCTTTTTGAGGCAAACGCATAAAATGTCTCTTTAACCGGTTATCGATTCTGATTGAGGATAGTTGATAATAAATGGCATGTAACATTCCCCAGATAAAAAATGTCCAATTCGCACCATGCCAAATCCCACTTACAATAAAAACAAGCGAAATATTTCTTTGCCGTTTAAAACCTGATCCTCTACTACCACCCAATGGAATATATAAATAGTCCCTAAACCAACTACTCAGAGAAATATGCCAGCGCCTCCAAAATGCTGAAATACTACTTGAAAAATAAGGATAATCAAAATTTCGCATCAACTCAAAGCCAAAGAGTAAAGCGGTACCTATAGCTATATCTGAATAACCTGAGAAGTCACAATATATCTGGAAAGCGAAAAGAAATGCACCAATGAACAGGGTGATGCCTTGATATAATTCATAATTATCAAAAATTTGATTTACGTAAATAGCAGCATTATCTGCAATGACTATTTTCTTAAATAAGCCCCATAAAATCAGTGCTGCACCTTTTGAAAAGTTTGAATAATAGAATACCCTCTCTCTACCAAACTGAGGTAGCAACGAAGAAGCTCGCTCGATTGGACCGGCAACAAGTTGAGGAAAGAAACTAACGAAAGCCATAAAATCGACAAGAGATTTTGTCGCATTCATTTTTCTGCGGTAAACATCAATAGAATAACTCATTGTTTGAAATGTGTAAAAACTAATTCCCACAGGCAATATTAAATTCAGTGTTCTTAGATTTATTGCAACACCCAAAACTGAAAGAGAATCCTGTAAGCTGAGTATAAAAAAGTCATAATATTTAAAAGTGGCTAGTAAGCCTAGATTGCCAATAAGACTAATAGAAAGAGCAGCCTTACGTAATTTTGGACGCTTAGAACTTTCAATAAATTTTCCTGCAAAAAAATCTAAAATAGAGCTAAATAAAATTAAACCCAGAAATCGCCAATCCCACCAACCATAAAACATGTAACTCGCACCCACAAGCAAAAGGTTCTGAGCTTTTCGGTTTTTAGGAAAGATAAACCAATAGAGTACGAAAATGAGTGGCAGAAAAATCGCGAACTCAATGGAGTTAAATAACATCTACGTCAACGAGATTTGATTTGATAGGATGTCGCTAGCTTTTCAAGCGACTGCTCCAAAATATTCTCATTATCTAAGATTTTCTGAACGAAGTCAGAAAACGCCCCAAATCCACCTTTGGAAGGAGTGATAAAATCAACAATCGCTTTTGTGTAAGGAGGAGCACTATGAGGGCACGATGAAAATCCAACAACTTTTAATAGTGCATGGTCGTTAATTTCATCGCCTATGAATGCGACTTCATCAAAGCTAAGTGATTTCTGTTTTACGAGTTCTTGGACAAGAGCTAACTTGTCCTTAGTTCCTAAATAAGCCTCTGTAAGATGAAGTTTTTCTAATCGATTTCGGAGAGCAGCTATATCTTCTCCAGAAATTACAACAATTGGTATTTCCGCGATTTTAGCTAAGGCTACTCCTACTCCATCAGATGTTGAAAATCTCTTTCCTTCAACTCCGTCGTTGAAGTAATACATGCCTCCATCAGTCCAGACTCCATCGATATCAGTAAGAATTAATTTGATTTTCATTTTAAAAAATGCGGATAGATGATTTCGTTTGCAGGAATTGGCTCAAGTAATTCCTTACCTAAAATAGAGCTTCTTTCATTCCACGTATATCCGTCGCCGGGACTCAACATACAGAGATCGTTCTCTTCTATTATATGACCTGCTGCTAAATCTCGCTTGGTGGCAAGTGATCGTTCTAACTTTTTTTTCGCTTGATGAGTGGATTTCGAGATAAAAACATCCTTAATACCTAGTGATTTTTCTAATAACCGTATATCGCGAATCATTTTTTGTTGACCATCTATACCTAGACTTCCTTTTTGATCAGTACCTTTCATATCCCTATTAATGGTGATATGTTTTTCAATAATTTCAGCACCTTTAGCGACTGCAGCTATTGCAGCTGAAATACCAATCGTATGATCAGAGTATCCGATTTGATATTTCGGATAGTTCTCCTTCAAATAGTCGATCGTGTTCAAGTTCACATTATCTGGATGTGTCGGATATTCGGAAACACAATGTAGGATGGATACATTATGGTGATGAGAAGTAATCACTTCAAGGGCTAAATCGAGTTGTTTTTTGCCCGCCATACCTGTGGATATAATCATAGGAATTCCTGTTTTCGCCAACTCGTCTAATAGTGGGAGATTAGTTAAATCTCGACTAGCAACTTTTAAATAATCAGGTTTAAACAACTTTAAAACTGACATTGCCTTGATTGAAGTTATTGTTTCAACAAATTCCAGTCCTTTCCCTTTAGCGTATTTATAACACTCGAAGTGATCACTATCTGATAATTCTAAATACTCCCTATGCTCACCATAAGTCACACCAAATGAGTTAGGGCTGTTGTAAGGTTCTTTCATTTTTGTTTCTGATAACTCTTCAGTAAGATCTCTTTTGGTAAGCTTCACAGCATTAATCCTTGGGAGCTCTAAGTCAAATAAGTTGTCACGAACAGGTCTGCTCGCAAAATCAATAATTAGTTTTGCAATGTCCACAGAGCCATTATGGTTTTGCCCTATTTCACCAATTATATATGTCATTTGCTATTGTTTTTAATTTCTTTATCCATCGAACGCAACATGTTTGGCTGAGTGCGAAGAAAGTTAATCAGCTCAATGTAGGTAAAATCCGTTTCAATTCTTTCTAAGTACCAATTTTGATAAATATTTTGAAGCAATAACCAATCTGCTGTTGTATCCAAGGTACAACGAAGAGGTAAATCTTCATCTACATGCAAGGGAATCAACCTTGTTTGAAAGCGGCTCGGATTCTGGTAAATACAATTTGTCACATGCTCTATACATTTACTATCAGCACTGAGTGCTACTTTTTTAAGTGCTCTGATGTTTACTAACTCCGCAAAAAAGCCATAATGTGTTAGTATGCTAGGTGTGCCATTGATTGCAAAGGATAGGTAATCCTCTTGTTCATAGTTTTTAACCAGATACTCTATGCTATCTATATCTATAAAAGGGTTGTCTGAACAAACCCTTACTATAAGTTCTGCATTTATCGACACTGCACATTCTATAAACCTATTGAGAACGTTGTTTTCAGAGCCCCGGAAACAGTTAATGCCAATCTCATTACATCTTTCAACAATCACATCATCACAGTCGTTCGTTGTTGTTGCTACAATAATCGGTAGGTCAATTTTCTTAAGCCTATTTAACTGAACCTCCAAAAAGCTCTTGCCATCGTGCAGAGGAGCAATGATTTTTCCCGGCATACGACTGGAATTGGTACGGGCTTGAACGATGATATGAACTTTTCTAGTTTGCACCGATAGACTCTTTTAAGTTTGAAATAGTCGATTTATCCGTTAGATAAAAATTCTGGATATAGGATTCGTTGATAGATTTATCAACTGTATGGCTGTTTTTTCTTAAAATCTTCTCCAAGTCTGCTTTTTCATAAACTGGAATACCCACCTTATTATGTACCCAACCCATTAAATCTTGTCTGTTGTAATCAAAAACAATCATAGGCTTCATTTGAGAAATGAACTCAGTTCCTACCGTTGAAAAAGCAACAAGAAGAATGTCACATAATTCAAAATGAGTTTGTAAATCAGTGGTTCTATCAATAAGGAAATTATCAAACCCCGTTTCCGTACTTGCTTTGAAGTAAATAGAATCATTTTTTTCCTTTGGATGTGGTCTAATAACTAGCTTTTTCTCGTACCCTATCTTTTTTAAAACATCCATGATGTCCCTTACTGTTTGATAACGCAGCTCCTGATCTCTCTGGGGTTGACTAGCATAAAGTAAAAAACCGGTCAATTTCTTTAGTCGCGCATCTTGCTTCTTGGGCACAAAAGGCAATAACCTACCCAGCGTAATCACTTGGGATTGGTTATATCCTCCCTTGTTTACTAATAAATTCGTAAAATAAGTCCCCCAAGTAAAAGTGATTGTAGGCAATTGAGGTCTGTGTATATATTGTTTATAGATGTATGCGGGATGTAAATCGTGGATGTTACCGTGCTGGAATGCATATATCTTTACACCACGTGAAAATGCCGCACACTGAATAACGCGTTGTTGAGGACTATTTTCGTCACTGAGAAGTATTGATCCAATATTACTTCGCTTGAAAAATAGTTCAAACGCTCTAAACTTTATGTACATCAGAAAGAAGAAGGTTTTTTGCTGGATGAAATGTTCCTTTAGATATCTATGAGGCTCCGTATCGCCTGTAACCTCCAGCTTGTTTTCTATTTGTTTAAACTGACTAAAAAAGCCGATAGAATCTTTGATGAAGCTTGTAGATAAAAGGTAAGCCAGCAAAAGGGCATCTGAATACACCTCATGCCTTTTTAGTGCATAATTATTTTCACTAGGATTCTTTAGATCGAATAAAGGTCGATTATGTAAAGTCGGGAAATCTAAACCATGGAAACGTCTATTGCCATAGGCATTTTCATCACGAGCGTTCGAAATTATCAGATGATCGCACGAAACCTTCGTCGAACCTCTAACGCCGCGTAAAAGAACATATAATTCTTTACTAATTTTTTTTACACGATTCAAAGTGGAACCATAATGGACACCTTGGTCTCCATCATAATTTGACCTGTATAAACGATTACGACAAATAAAATAAGCTCTGAAATGATCTGTAAACCACAGGTCAATACCCAATGCCTCTTTAAGTTCCTGGAAAGCGCCGTAATTCGAATTATAGAACCCAGCAAGGTGGTCCAAGGAACGCTTAGCAATTATACCCTTCTCGTTATCCATTTGCTGTAAATACTAACTCGTCTTTGTGAAAAAAGTAGAGGAACCCTATCAATCCAGCGTTTACAATGTTCATTAGGAATAAGTTAAAAATTTCTGTAGGTTCTAATAAGACTGAATATCCTAATATTACCAAACCATAACCAAGTATCTTTACGTGTAATTTAGTGAACGGAGAAATTCGAATTTTTAAATAAATATAGATAGATCTAACTAAATTAAAAATAAGATATGATATTATACCCGTTATTGCGACACCTTTTAACCCATATATCGGTATGAGTAGAAAACATAATATCACCATTGAAACAACAAACAAGAATGTAACCCCAACATTAAAACGATAATAAGGTCCGTTAGAAAGTATTTCACTATTCACGCCGAATGAGTAATCTATTAATCGAGTCAACAAAATCAATAATACTAATGAACTCGACCCTTCAAAACGCTGAGAATCCGGAATTAATCCGTACAAAAATTCTAGATTAGGAATTATAAATATCGCAGCAGCCATTACAATTGCCGTCAGAATTTTCGATGTCTCTTTGTATATTTTATGTATCCTGTCATAATTCTCTTCATTCCAGCATTCAGCGATTATAGGGGTTAAGCTAACAGAAACTGGCCTACGAACACTTTCAACTAAATTTCCAATAAAGTATGCTAAACTGTATACTCCCAAAGCTTCAAAACCAATTTTTGTAACGATGATCTGACTATCTAAAGTGGACATACTCATGGTTAATATTCCCATTACTACACCACTACTTGAAAAAGCAAGAAATTCCTTTCTTGTGAGGAACTCTCTAATTTTTGGTTTAACCAAAGTTGTTTTCTTTTGGTACATTCCGTAGGAAAGAACAGAAATTCCCACTACTAAATGTATAGCTGCTAAAAGATACATCCATTCTAAGAAGCTAAATATCCCAAAATAAACAAATAAAACGCCAATAATAAGTGCCATTCGTACACCCACATTCTTTATTAGAAAAGGAAACGCAATTTTTTTGTTGGTTGAAGATACGGATAATCCAAAATTATATAATATTGAACCAAATATTACCAATCCTAATACATCCATTTCTGGAAAATATTCCATATTAAAAATATAGGAAAATTGATTCGTATAATTTGAAAATATTAAGGCAAAAATTATTGCTAAAATCAAAATAATAGATAAGGTGTTAGATAAAAACAACCTAGCTAAATATCCAGTGAACTGACTCTGAAAGCGAACGTAAGTCCTATGTAATCCAAAAAGTGCAATAACCATTAACAAGGAAGACATTCTTTCAACCCAACGGTATACGCCTAATTCCTCAAGAGAAAATACTAACGGAAACAACCAGATATTACTCAAGATTCCTAAGGCAACACCTGTTAGATTACTTAATGTTCCTTTAAAAATCTGACCAAAGATCATAATTGTTCGAAAATTGTACCCTTGTTAAATTACTATGTAGGCGTTATCACAAGGTAACTAAAGAAATTAAGAACAGGACTTATACAAAGCTGTAGTTATTTTCTTTTTTTCGAATGTATGTAATGGGTGTATTAAAAGTGAGCGACTCAAGTATAGACTACCTTTAATTGAAAACAAGCACCAACACATTTCTGCGTAAGTGCTTGATTTTCAGCGTGGGCCCACCAGGGCTCGAACCTGGGACCACCTGATTATGAGTCAGGTGCTCTAACCAACTGAGCTATAGGCCCTTAATTTTCATCAACATAGAATTTAGTACTCAAACCTAAACTATGTCATAACTACAGATTTTTCATCTGTAGTTTGTCCAGATAAATAAACGGACGGCAAATATACTCAAATATCGCTTATAAAGACAAAATAATCAATACGCAACGTATTCTTACACTACTTTATACATTCCTAACAGCTATACCTTGAAATGAGGTAAAGGCGATCAAAGCCTGAGATTTGGATTGGCTCCAAAAATTGTGATGAACGCCATAGACCTTTCACAGGCCATCGCACAAGATTCCACAGATCCAACTCTAACCGCAGGAACGCCAAGTTTCACTTACCTCGATGCCAATTTTGGTATGAGCTACTTCATTTCAAAAGAAATTTCATTCGGACTTTCCGTAGATAACTTTGTCACTAACGTTTTTGCCGATCGAGCAGACAGAATAAATTATTCAGCTACGACCTTTAATTGAGATGTGAGATTTTATGCGCCAGACTTAAAAAAAGGAGCGCCACGTCTCTTTATCGACGCGACGGTTCAGCATCGGTTGGGCTTACAAACTGAATTCTCCGGCTATGCACGCGTAGGAGAATTAGATCAAAACATAGGTGTGGGCTACCGCAGTTCCAGTGCATTTATGGCCATATTGCAGGCCTCTGTTTCTACCGTGAGTATTGCCTACAGCTTTGAATACAGTTTTACTAATATTCAAAGTTATTCCGCTGGAGGTCAATTCATTGCCCGTACGAAGGCTTACTAGGCCAATTAACCTTTATTATGTAACTCGTCAGCATAAGTTCGACGAAACGCAGTATTCGCTCAGGTTAAGAAGGAAGTTTTATAGGCTCAATCTATCGACGTAATAAATACGTAAATATCATTATGCAAATGTGGGATCAACGCAGGATCAACTTTGAATACATCCATACTTATTCTATTTCAGAGCTACAATAATATTCAAATGGGAGCAATCAAGTTAACCTCCGGTTGGTCTTAAACATTAAAGAATATTGTTGTATTTTACGCTATCAAACTAAGATTACATAAGAAACCCATGAAATCTAAGCTACTCTGGATTTTCTTGTTGCTTTGTCCTTTATTCAGCTTTGGTCAAACGTGTAGTGGAAGTGCATCAACGCCCGTTTATAATGGAACTGGTGTATTGCCTGTCCAATATTGTTTAGGGGAGAGTACGACACCACTGTCGGCAAACAGTTCTACGCCTGGTATATTAGTGTGGTTCACTGAAGACGGGACTCCAACAAATACACCGTTTGGCAACGGGGGAGCCCCAACTCCAACAACCACCACGGCTGATATTGGAACTACTAATTACAAAGTAGTTCTGGTGCCTACTAATCCAACTTTATGCATCTCTGATACATTGATAATACCAGTTCTTGTGCATGATAATCCAATTATTACGACTTCTGGTATTACTACAATTTGTCAAGGAGATGGCACGGTATTAAGTGCATCCGGTGCTGGATCAGGTGGTTCTTATTTTTGGAATGGTGGATTGGTTGATAATGCAACCGTGACATTTACACCATCAACAAATACAACATATACCGTTCGTGGGACAGATCAATTTGGTTGTCAAGGCTTTGCTAACGCTGTAATTACAGTTAATCCATTACCTTCACCCCCAACGACGGACCCATCGAATGTTACGGAGTATTGTTTGAATGATGCATCTCCTTCGGAGTTGTTAGCGACTCCTTTATCGGGTCATACGTTGATTTGGTATGACGCGAGCAACACTGTATTATCGACTACGTCCTCACGTACGCCCTCAACCGGAACAGTAGGTCCTACGTTGTATAAGGTTACCCAGACGGATGCGAACGGCTGTGAGTCATCGACATTAAATATTACGGTCACGGTGAGTGCGGATCCTAGTGCCCCGAGTGTCAGCGACATTGCCTACTGTAAGGATGCGGTTGCTAGTGCGTTGAGTGCGACGGCGAGTACGGTAGGTACGTTGGTGTGGTATGATACGGACGGTACGACGGTTTTGAGTGGTGCTCCGACGCCATCGACGGGTACGGTAGGTACGACGACGTATTATGTAGCCCAGCAGACGGCTGGTGGTTGTGAGGGTCCGAAGTCTTCGATTACGGTGACCATTGATCCTTTGCCATCGGCTCCGA
>Ga0209654_1002845_pt1 | contig 11263 bp, 16 predicted proteins | sample SaaInl1SG_22_DNA_FD_184646 | JGI IMG/M metagenome (GOLD analysis project Ga0209654, IMG submission 184646) | Marine microbial communities from expanding oxygen minimum zones in the Saanich Inlet - ESP_161SG_22_DNA (SPAdes) (version 2) | ecosystem: Environmental > Aquatic > Marine > Intertidal... | reverse complement strand
TTGCACCCTAATGATGCCTTAGCGGCAGAGCGTCATAACTCTTTTGGTAAAACAGAAATGTGGTATGTGATGCAAGCAGACCAAGATTCAAATCTAATTGTTGGTTTTAATCAAAAGGTAACACCAGAGAAATATCTACAGCATTTAAAAGACAAAACACTTACTGATGTTTTGAATTTTGATAAAGTAAAAAAAGGCGATACCTATTTTATAGAAGTTGGTCGAGTTCATGCTATTGGTGCAGGTGTAATGTTAGCTGAAATTCAACAAACAAGTGACGTTACTTATCGCATCTATGATTGGGACAGAGTAGATGATAAAGGTAATGAGAGAGAATTGCATAATGATTTAGCTATTGATGCCATTGATTTTAATATGAAAGATGATTTCAGAGTTTCATATGAAAAATCAAAAAATAATACAAACCAAATGGTGAGTTGTCAGTATTTCATAACAAATTATTTAAATATAAATGCTGCTCTCAAGAAAGAGAATACAAAAGATTCTTTTGTTATTTACATTTGTATTGAAGGCGAGCTAGAAATAGAAACAAATCATACTTCAGACATTTTAAAAAAGGGCGAAACAATTTTAATTCCTGCAGCAATAAAAAACTACATATTGAAGAGTAATCATGCAGAAGTTCTAGAAGTCTTTGTTTAACCATATCATATTTTAGAAAAAGCGATTGTAGATTATAAGTATTTAGTACTTTTGTGGCTTAAATAAATAATCATGGCAAATAAAAGAGATTTAAAGAAAGATATTAACTACGTTTTAGGAGATATAATTGAGGCGGTATATGTTTGGGAATTGGCAAATGCAGAAAAGCCAACTAAAGAGAGTGATGCTATTATAGAAGAGGCAATTACAACATTTGATGATTTAATCACTAAGGTTAACAATCGTAATGTAGATAATAAAAAGGCCCACTTTAAAGCGATAAATCAAGAGCTTGAAGATAAAGGAAGAGCGCTTATTGATAAAATCAATAAATTAAAATAAAATTGATTTGCAGATTTAAATTTCTAATTTAAATTTGCGCGGATTGCGCCGATGTAGCTCAGCTGGCTAGAGCAGCTGATTTGTAATCAGCAGGTCGTGGGTTCGAGTCCCTCCATCGGCTCTTAAGATTGAAAGTCTAACATAAACCTGTTAGACTTTTTTGTACAATATTGTTTACAGTTTAACTAGTTTTCTAAATTATTCTTAGCCTCTTCAAAATCTTTGAGAGCCTTTCCTAATTTTTTTCCATAGTAAGATGTTTTAATGTCTTCAGTTAAATTTTCATAAATACTATCTAAAAACTTAACATTTGTATTTGGTATTTCATAAAGTGCCAAATAAGGAGCAACTTCACTATCATTGTTGTTAAGTGCAAAGTTAATTGTAGATGCATATTTTAACTTAACTAATCTGTCGGCTTGTTTCTTTAAAGAATCAGATGTCGTTAAATCATTAGTTTTAGCAGCTTCAAAATTGGCTTTTATTAAATCTAAATTTTTGTCTTTGAATTTTGACATTAAATTCAGGTATTCTTCCAAAACCACATGTTGTCTTGAGCCAATTATTTTTGCATCCACACTGAAGTTTTTTAAAGAAGTTTTTAATTCTGTAATGCCCTTATCAGCAAAAAAAGGAATAAAGTATTCGTTAGCATCGTTCTTGTCTAACTTTAAATAGAGTAATATAGGCTCTTTAATATTAGTTTGAAGTGTAAATTCTGACTGACCTTTTATCACTACAGAATCTAAATTTATAATTCTTGATTTCCCATCTTTTTGAAGATAAACAACCCCTTTTTTTAAGCCTTTTATACTCCCTTTTAAAGTGAAGTTGGCTTTAGTATCTTCTTCACAAGAGAAAAAAAGAGAGGCAATAATAAATGAGTATATAAAGTGTTTTAGTCGCATTTTTGTATTTAAATTATTTACAAGACAAATATGCTATTTTAGTTTGAAATAACAACTACGCTCCAGCGGCAATTTGCATTAATATTGTACAGCCTATTGCAGCAATTGTACCTACTGCATATCCAAACACAGCTAAAAGGACTCCGACAGTTGCTAATGACGGATGAAATGCAGAAGCGACAATAGGTGCAGATGCAGCGCCTCCTACATTAGCTTGGCTTCCAACTGCGAGAAAGAAATATGGGGCTTTTATAATCTTAGCAACAAGGATTAGTAATAAAGCGTGTATGGTCATCCAAATCATTCCAATAAGAATGAGCCATCCATTGTCAAAAATTAAAGATAAGTCCATTTTCATACCAATAGATGCAACTAAAATGTAAATAAAAACACTGCCAAATTTGCTTGCTCCGGCACCTTCATAATTTCTAGCCTTAGTAAATGAAAGTCCAACAGCAATTAACGTAGCAATACTAATCATCCAGAAAAATTTAGACCCCAAAAAAGTGAAAATGTTTCGTGTTGTAGCATTTTCTATACCACTTACAACAGTATCAAAATAGGGAGCCATATAATCTGAGGCTAAATGCGCAAAGCTGACAGTACCAAATGCTATTGCTGCAATAATCATAATATCAGTAAGACTTGGATTACGTTTTACACTTTCTGAAAATTGAGATACTTTTTGTTTTAAATCTTCAATGGCAGTGGTATCTGCTTTTAGCCATTTGTTAAATCGGTCTCGTTTACCGATGCCAATAAGAATGATAGCCATCCAAATATTAGCTACCACGATATCAACAAAAACCATCCCTCCATATAACTTTTGATTATATCCATAAATCTCTAACATAGCTGTTTGGTTAGCACCGCCGCCAATCCAGCTTCCAGCAAGCGTAGATAATCCTCGCCACACGGAATCTGGACCTGTAACACCAATCAAATCAGGATTAAATTGGGCTATTAAAAGTAGAGCTATTGGCCCACCAATTACAATGCCTATAGTTCCTGCGAAAAACATCACTAAGGCTTTCCATCCTAAATTAAAAACACCTTTTAAATCTATACTCAAGGTCATTAGTACTAGCGCAGCTGGTAATAAATAACGGCTTGCCATATAATACAAATTAGAACTTCCTTTTACAGATTCCCCAGATGACGATATACTTTCCCATTCTGGAGCGATTAATCCTATGGTTGTTAATAAAGCAGGAATCATATAAGCCATAAATAAGCCGGGTACTATTTTATAAAATTTGCTCCAAAAGCCTGTTTTAATAGATTCTGTGTAAAAAACAAATCCTAATGAAAGCATTAGGAGTCCAAATACAATTGCATCGTTAGTAAATAAAGGTTGATTTTCCATCTAATAATTTAGTTTGTACTGCAAAATACAAAAATTGAAATACAAAAAGAGCCACTTAATAAGTCACTCATTATCCTTTTTTTTTGGTTGTCGTTTTTGTTCTTTAAGGTATTGCATGAGCATCCATTCTATTTGGCCATTGGTGCTACGAAACTCGTCTGCAGCCCATTTTTCAATTGCCTTTAGCATATCTTCATTAATACGTAATGCAAATGCTTTTTTCTTAGCCATTTTGTAATTTGTGTTTATAATTTATAAGTGTATTATGAGCTTGTTCCCTTAACTGTGTTCCGATAAGAATTTTTTTCCCACTAATTAATTCTAATTGAATACCAATATCACCTTTTATATTTACTGCTATACCATTAGATTTATTCCATAGGCGCCCACCTTTTAATCCCCATCCTCCATATTCTATGATGGGGTCATATTCTCTAATATAGGCAGTTTTAATATCGGCCCAATTAATAACTCTATATCTTATATGAAAAGGGAAGAATTTATAGTGTATTCCTTTTTCATCAATACGCGTCGATAGTTTGAATATAAAAATAATCGCTGGCGCTAATATGATTACGGATAAGGAAATAATTATCTCACTTACCTCCATTTTATCAACGTCCTTAAGAATTATAATAAGAGGTATAAAAATACTGATGACTAAAAGTATTATTAACCACAACTGCGTAAATCGTTGTTCCTCCTTAAAAATTTTCATTTTATCTGTTTTTATCACGTTCAAAAACAACACTTGTCCAGCCTTGACCTATAAATTTTACAGTCCATCCTTCTCTGGCATGCTGGTTAAGAATATCTTCAAAATTTTGAAATCTATTTCTAAATCCAGTTTTCGGCTGTATAACTTTATATTCTTTCATTTCAATTATGTTTTATAATGATTCTTGAATTTCGTTTTTTAATATCCTCTATAAAAGGATGCAATTGATTTTCAAGCTTTCTAAAAGCTATTCTTTTCTCTCTTTTAGAATTAGTAATTAGTAATACGTCATGTTCAAAATCATCTTCACTATCAATTTCAATTTTATTAGGGTCAACCATTTCTATATTATTTTGCCATTTGTTTTTCAATAATAGATGGAGAATAATATAAATTATTGCTATTAAACCAAGGCCTTGGATTCCTATTGAGATATAATCTGAAATTTTTTCAGAAAAATCTTTTGTGAATTTTCTGATTATGTTGCTTGTTAAGACTATTCCAATAACAATCAGCCAACCAGTATTTTTACTAAACAATTCGTTTTTAATTCGCTTTCCTTTTTTATCTATTATATTAATCTGATTATTTGATATTTCTAAATATCGATCAACTAATACAAAACACTCACTAGATTTATTCATTTTCATTTCGTGAATCTCTAAAAACAATTAAGGCTAATACGACTCCTATTAAAATGCCTATTAAAGAACCGTAGACAGTCCCTATGGCTACATTACCAGATACAGCTCCAATTGTAGTGCCAATACTAGTTCCTATTGCACTGCCAATAGCAATGCTATATATTTGATTTTTATTCATTATTAATGACTTAAAGTTCCGGTGTTTAAAACTGGTGAGGCATCCTTATCTCCACAAAGTACAACCATAAGGTTACTTACCATAGCAGCTTTGCGTTCCTCATCAAGATTTACAACATCTTTTTTGTTAAGCTCATCGATAGCCATTTCTACCATACTTACAGCACCTTCAACAATTTTATGTCTGGCAGCAACTATGGCAGTGGCTTGCTGACGTTTAAGCATTGCATTCGCAATTTCTTGAGCATAAGCCAGATAACCAATACGCGCTTCTAAAACTTCAATTCCGGCAATAGACAGTCTCTCGTCTATTTCTTTTTCAAGAGCATTACTGACTTCGTTTACGCTTGAACGTAGTGTAATATCTTCATCATGGCCTTCATCCGCAAAATTATCGTATGGATACATGCTCGCCAATTTACGAACAGCAGCATCTGTTTGAACTCGAACAAAATTTTCATAATTATCTACATCAAAAGCCGCTTTATAGGTGTTTTGAACGCGCCAAACAAGAATAGTACTAATCATTATAGGGTTTCCTAATTTGTCATTAACCTTTAAGCGTTCACTATCAAAATTACTAGCTCGTAAGGATATTTTCTTTTTTGTGTAAAAAGGGTTTACCCAGTAATACCCATTCTTTTTTACAGTACCTACATACTTTCCAAAGAGTAATAATACGCGAGATCCGTTAGGTTGTACCATTAAAAAGCCAAAAGCAATAAGTAATGAAATTACGATACCTATGACTGGCCAACCAGTTTGGTATATTGGTATTAGGGCTATACTCCCAAAGAATAGGATTAAAAAAACGAATAGCATAAGATAGCCATTTGCAGGGACAATAATTTTTTCTTCTTTCATAATCTAAATAATTTATAGTTGATTTAATATGATATTAAAATAATATCAAAAAGATATAATTTATTTTATGAGTATGCAAATGATTTCTTTTGTTACATAAAAAAATAATTTTTATTTAAAATAAAGTTTGGCACAAGGTTTGCTCTTCTTAAGTTGTAATAATTAATGCGATAGTCGGCTGGTTACCGACATACTACAAACGCTTTTATTACAATTGGTTGGTTAGTTAGTAAAAAAGCCGTTTCAGAATTGAAACGGCTTTTTTGATTTTACTTATTTAATAATAAGATTTATCTATTATTTTTTATAAAATCCACAATGGTATCTATGAGTTCAGAATTTATTTCTCTAAAGGCTTCATTATATGATTTTGAATTTTCAAGTCTATCGCCTTCTATAGTAAATAAAACATGATTCATATTTTCTATAACCTTGAGTTCTGCGTTTGTATTTGCTCCAGCCAATAGCTTGGCTTCTTCGACTGATACTTGTAAATCTTTGGTACCATTAACTATTAAAATGGGGGTTTTTAATTTTGCTATAATTTCTGTTGGTTCGTATGCCATCCATGAAATCATAAAAGGTTGCGTTTCTGTATTGAACATTGCTGCTAAAGCAGGAGGGTAGTCTTCTGTGCTTTTGCCAGCTTTTAGGCTAGTCACGACTTTTTTTGTTTCCTCTACGAATTGTCTCGCAGTATTATTGATTTGTTCCACAATGACATCTCCTATATTTTGACCAGCTCCAGCAATAGAAATAAATCCGTCTACACCTTCATTTATAGCCAACATACCAACTAAACTACCTTGGCTATGTCCAGCAATATAGATTTTTGTAAACTGGTTTAGCTTGCTAAAGTGATTTATGATGTCCTTAGCGTCTAAAACAAAATCTTCAAATCGCATCGATTTTACGTCAACATTTCCAGTTCTGATTTGTTTTATGATACGTTTGTCATATCTAAATGAAGCTATGTTTTCTTCGGCTAAGGAAAGAGCTATTTTTTTTAAATTGTCGCTCTTTAAAAAATTTTGATTTCCATTTCTATTAGTGGGGCCTGATCCAGCTATTATGATAACCAACTCTGTGTTTTGGATATTATTAGGCATTATTAAATTGCCTTCAATTAGGTCAGAAATTTTAATTTCACTTTCAGTAAAACTTTGTTCTTGTGCATGTGCAATAACGATTGCTAAAAAAGCAATTAGTAATACTATTTTTTTCATTTTATGGAAGTAATTGTCTTTTACAAATATAACGTCATATACTTTGGTTTCTTATTTTTTTTAGTCTAAGTCTATAACAATGAATAAAATTTGTAGTGCATTTCATCGATAAAAAACTAATTTTCATAGATTAATGTTAAAATTTAATGTATTTTATCGATATTATAAGTTTTTAATCGTTATAATTAAAATACACTTATATATTTGTAGTGTACTAAATTAGTTTTTAGTTCAATGGATTAATTAATTAAATATTTGCATTATGTTGTTGGCTTAGGAAACCCGAATCTACTAACATAAAACAAAGCAAATTAGGAAAACCGAGATTGAGGGATCTCGGTTTTTCATTTTTATAGACCTACCAAATTTCTGAATGTAAGATTAATACGTTCTCCAATTGTCTTTTTTGTTTTTGGTATTTGGTGCAACCAATGTTCTTGCATAGTGCCTTTCATTAATAAAAGGCTTCCATGCTCTAAGGTTAATTTATGCCGCTCTTCTTTTATTGTACGATGTTTAAAATGAAAAGGGCGTTCTTCACCAAAAGTTACAGATGCAATTACTGGATGTCTACCTAATTCTTTTTCATTATCAGCATGCCAGCCATTACTATCGGAGCCATTTCTATATAGATTTAGCAAAACTGTATTAAAGTTTTGATGTGCTAAAGTTTCAACTTTAGATTTAATCTCTCTAATTTCTTTTGTAAATCTTTCAGGATGCATTGTAATACTGGAATAAGAATATGGCATATTAGTATTGCTGTATAATGCAGTAAGTCTCGGTTGTTTATACGTTTTGCCAAAAATGGTAATATCATCTTCTTGCCAATTGGTATTTTTATATAAATGATGATAGTAAAAATCAGCCTCTGACTTAGAAAAACAGTTGGGTAAATAAATTAATTCTGCATCGGGTAAAATAAAAGTCTGTTTTTCCTGTGAGAATAAATCCATCGATAATTTTATCTAAATTAGCATTAATGAAGTATTACAAAAATAATGTATTTCTATTGTTATTAGTGGTCTGTTTTATTAGCATTCAGCAAAAAGAGGCTATTCCTAAAAGTTTTGTGCAGGTTAAAAAGATTATTCCTGATTTAGATGTAGAGTTAAGATATTTTTCGCGTCATAATTTTGTAGGAGATACTATTTTAGGTTATCAATCTAATACGCTTTATCTAACAAAGTCTGCAGCGCAGCAACTAAAACTTGTGCAGGACGAATTACAGCAAAATGGTCTTTGTCTTAAGGTATATGATGGTTATCGCCCACAACGTGCAGTCAACGATTTTGTACGTTGGGCAAGACAGATAAATGATACAGTTAACAAAAGTCAATTTTACCCTAATGTAAATAAAAGGTCTTTATTTAAAGAAGGATATATTGCTTCAAAATCTGGGCATAGTCGTGGTAGTACTATAGACTTAACAATTACTGATGGAGAGACTGGAATACCTTTAGATATGGGTAGTCCATACGATTTTTTTGGTGAAGAGTCTTGGGTTGCGTATTCAAGTATTACAGATGAGCAGAAAGCGAATCGAATGTTCCTACAGACCGTAATGCTTAAACATGGCTTTAGGAATTATTCCAAAGAATGGTGGCACTTTACACTCAGAGATGAGCCATTCCCAAATACCTATTTCGATTTTGAGATTGTAGATTAAAAAAATTAATCCTTAAATACATGGAAGTCTATTCCTATGCCGTAATTGTTTAGTCCACTTTTTAGTAAAGATGATTGAAATCCACTTCCTTTTTCAAAAGCTTGCCAATCATTACCATTAATAAATACACGTTTTACAAAGGTTCTGTTCTCTTCAATTTTATCTGTAAATGGCAAAAGTGGTCTATAGTTGGTTGGTATTCTTACAATTCCGTTTTTAGCTTTAACTTCTTTATACTTCTTGTTTGGTAGTAGCTTTCCATTTTTGTCCGTATAGCCTAATACCTGTATAGAAATAAAAACACCATTATTAGGCATCAATATATTTTGACTAGAAATATCTAAATCGTGGTAATCGCCATCTTTTTCGGTAGCTCTAAATACTATGATTTCTTTGTTTATATTTTCACCGGGGTTCCCTTTTTTATTACTGTAAATATTGACTTTAAAAATCGTAGAGAATCTTTTTTTGTCCTTGTTTGCTCGCTTTCTTTTACTCCAATCTTTAGACTCTAATGCTATGGGAAATTGAATACTCGCAATACGTTTTAATTTGGTATCAGTTTTCGGAAAATAAACTGCAATTTCTGAGTCTATAGTTGGTAACCAGCATTTGTAATAGTCGTCATCTGTATAGGGCTTTAGACTTTCAGTTTTATATTTTTTGTTCAGTGTTTTGTCTATTGTTACACCAATAACCACTTCATCCAATTCTGAAACCTGTGATTGTAAAAAAAGTTGAGGTTTTAATTGACGTGTAGAAAGTGCTAAATCTTTATAGCCTAAAGCTGATATAAAAAGGGAGTCAATATCAGGGTATAATTTTTTAGTAAATAAAAAAGCACCTTCTTCATCTGCTACAATGCCATAGCCATTACCGAATGAAACAGACGCGTAGGAAACAGGGGTGTTAGATTCTTGACTTAAGATAGAAATTTGTGCATAACTACGATACGCAAAACTGATTATTGTGACAATACTAAGGAATTTCAACATGAATTAAAGATACATTTTTTACGAGATAATCTATATAAAACACTTGAAAGTTCATTGTTCAAAAAATGTATTTCATTTGCATTATAACTTAGTTGAGATTTATTTTGATTTTGTAGGTTATAAAAAAGCCATTATCTAAATAGTAGATAATGGCCTTTATAAGAGTCGATTGATTGTTAATTTTCAAGAGCTTTTTTAGTTTGTAAAAACCCTACATACAGTCCTACACCTGCCATAAAGAATATAACAGCAGCCATAGCACCTTCTTCTAAATTTGTATAGGTGTCTATTAAAGCAGCAAGGAATGTCCCTAGCCCAATACCCATCAGTAAAAAAGCTAAATTAATGACTACAACCTTCCAGGACGAGCCTCTTTTACCAATATTAAAGATACTGGCATCTGCACCTTTTTCGATAAGTGCTAAGCGCTCCTTATTTCTAGTTGAGAAATACAAATAGATAATTCCAAAAAGAACAAGGAAAAAACTAATAGGGATTAATAATTCTGCTGCGTCGTCCGAAGAACTCATAAGTAAACTGGTTATCATAATGTTTGTTTTTTTAATTGATTAATTTTAATGCGTTCATAGCTTATGACGATAAGTCTTGAATTTAGGTTACAAGAATTTTTATTTTTTTATTTCTGTAACCTGGAATACATTATAGTCGTCTTAAATAAAATGACCACTAACGACAATCAATTTATAGAACGTATTCTTAATGGAGACCAGTATGCCTATGGGCAATTGGTGGACCAATATAAGGACTTGGTCTTTACTTTGGCATTACGTATGTTACGAAATAGAGAAGAGGCCGAAGAGGTGGCGCAAGATGCTTTTATAAAGGCATTCAAATCTTTAGAAAAGTTTAAGGGTAATTCTAAATTTTCGACATGGATTTATAAAGTGACGTATAATACGTGTTTAGATAATATAAAGAAGAATAAAAAACACATGAATAATGTGTCAATAGACGAGTTTACAATTCATAAAATCGAAACGATTGATAACGCTTTAGAAGGCATGATTAAGGATGAAAAGTCTAGTTTTATTAAAAGTTGTATTAATAGATTGCCGTGTGAAGACAGTTATATTTTAACATTGTATTATTTTGAAGAGTTAACATTGGATGAAATGGCAAAGATTATTGAAGCATCATCTAATACAATAAAAGTAAAACTCTTTAGAGCTCGAAAAAAGTTAGCAGTAATTTTAGAGAAGCATATAAAAACCGAAAAAATGAGTAGTTATGGAATCTAATGATAAAAAAATTGAAGCATTTGTAGATAAGATGATGGCAAATGGAGGTTTAGAAAAACCATCTACACAATTTACCAGTCATATATTGAATAGCTTAGATATTGAATCAAAAGCTTTGACATATAAACCTTTAATTCCAAAATGGGTGTGGAGTATCTTATTAGTCGCGGTATCTTTTATTGTATTTTATGCTTTATTTAATCATGAAGCATCTAATGCGAGTTCAAAATTTTCGGAGTTTTTGAATTTTTCTCAGATTGATTTTAGGCCATTACAAAACGTAGACTTCAATTTTTCTAAAACGCTTATTTATGCTATGGTTGTATTTACCATAATGATTGGGTTACAGGTACCGTTGTTAAAATCTTACGTCAATAACCATCTCAAATTTTAATTCGGAAAATACCAAAACGGAACCCTTTCTACATAGAC
>Ga0209654_1002843_pt1 | contig 11268 bp, 10 predicted proteins | sample SaaInl1SG_22_DNA_FD_184646 | JGI IMG/M metagenome (GOLD analysis project Ga0209654, IMG submission 184646) | Marine microbial communities from expanding oxygen minimum zones in the Saanich Inlet - ESP_161SG_22_DNA (SPAdes) (version 2) | ecosystem: Environmental > Aquatic > Marine > Intertidal... | reverse complement strand
CCTTATGAAGCATTAAAAGGTCTAACTCGCAAGAATACTAAGATTACAGAGTCGACTATCAAAGATTTTATAGAAACGCTCAATATATCTGAGGCGATTAAAGCGGAACTCAGGGTAATCAGCCCTTTCAATTATACGGGCCAGTAATAATTACAAAGACATAAAAAAAGCCCCAAATGGGGCTTTTTTTATGTCTTTGTATCTTAAGAAAAACTATCTCTCTTGAATTCTTTCGATCATCGTATCAGACTTAGGATCGTACTCCAACAATGGATTGTATAGAATTTTACCTTCACGGAAGTCATATAGTGTCAGTGTTCTCAACTCATAGTATGCATCCCAGTATTGTCTTAAGGCATCGATATAATTTCTGATTGCTGAATCCTTTGTATCTCTTGCATTGTTCAACTCGAGAATCCCAACCTTACCAGCTAAGTAACGTCCGTTAGTCACTTCAAAGCCTCTTTGAGCGATTTCTTGTCGTTTTAAGGCAATTTGAATTTGACTTAAGATTTGATCAAAGTTTCGAACTGCATTGGCGATTGTTTGCTCAAAAGTTACTTGCTCCTGCTCGATATTAAACTCAGTTAAGTTTTGCTGCTCTCTGGCTTGATTCATTCTAGCCTTATTTCGACCACCATCCAAAATAGGTAAAAAGAAGTTCAAACTAACCCTAGACCCTGCGGCTACATTGTTTCCATCGTAAATTCCACTTAGGTTGTTTGTCTGCGCACTCACATATCCATAACTGGCATTTAAGGATGCACTAAAACGAGCGGCCCTTGCCTGTGCAATTCCTCTCTCTGCCTCCAGTCTTCTTACTTGAAAGTCTAAGTATTCCTCTCGGTTTTCCTTAGCATAACTTAGCGCCTCCTCATAATCAATATTGAATACAGGTGCATCAGCAGGCGGTACTAATTCAATTTGTACATCATCAGTAAGCCCTATGAAATTCCTTAAATCAAGTGTATTCGATTGTACATCCAACACAGCCTGGGCAGCATTACTTTGTGCTGTAATCAAGTTCAATTCAGCATTCAACACTTCATCTTCAGTTGTTGTACCAATGTTGTACCTACCCTGCTGAATCTTATTGATCGTGTCAGCTGCTGCTTCATTCTGCTTCTCAATCTCCAGATTTTTCTGTTCTATTAACAATTGAAAGAACAATCTCGATGCTGTTCTCGATGCACTTTCGATATCCTGTACATAGGCTCTCTTAGATTTCTCGTATTCTAATGGTTCAATCTGTCTATTCCATTTAAACTGATTTACAGCAAAAAGTGGTTGCGATATTGAAATTCCCACAGGATCACCTTGGAACAAAGTCTGTTCTGACCCGTCAGTATAATTATCGAATCTATTGACGTTAGTTTCAAATGAAACCGTTGTATTCGTCCAGGGCAATACTTGTTGTAAGCCCAAACTCAAATCAGAGTTATTCTGATTTACAGTTCTAAAAACCACGGTACCATCAGGTTGGTTAATTGGGATGGCTCTGTCCTGATAACTAGGTACAGTACCTCTCAGCAATAGCTGAGGCTGAAGGCTTGCACGAAACACTCTGTAACCCCAATAATTCAAATTTCTACTGGTTTCAGCTCTTTTAGCCGCTCTTGAATTAGCTTTCGCCAAGTCAATCACTTCATCGAGTGTTAATACTCTCTTTTCTTGAGCAATTGATATTTGAGTTAGGCAAAAGATTGCCAGAAATAAAAAAATGATCTTTTTCATATGTGTTTGATTATTCGTGTCTTAATGATGTAATCGGATCTTGCTCTGCAGCACGCTTTGCTGGTGTAATCCCAAAGACAAGTCCTACCGTGGCAGCCACACCAAATGATATAAGTATTGATGAAAAGCTTATTTCCGTTGGGAAATCTGCTAAACTCGATACTGCAAAGGCTAAACCTACGCCAAGTAAGACGCCCGCGATTCCACCACTCACAGAGATCACTACAGCCTCGAAAAGGAACTGCATAATGATGTCACTCTTTTTCGCACCAATGGATAGTCGGAGACCAATCTCCTTAATACGTTCTAGTACGGAGGCTAACATGATATTCATGATACCAATTCCACCAACAAGTAGGGAAATTGCAGCAATAGCAGCCAAAACAATGTTAAATATATTCTGGGTTCTTTGCTGTTGCTTTAACAACAGTTCAGGAATAGATATTTCATAATCTACCACTCCGTAGTGCCTTCTTTCTAGCATTCTAGCCATCACATCGGCAGTGGTATTCAGTTTTGATGACTCATTTACCTGAACAACCAATCGATCAATTTGGTGATAGTTGCTTGGTTTATCGTCATCAGCGGCTACTGTAGTTGTAATTGAGAATCCACCTCTACCGCCAAAACCAAAGCTTGTACTTCCAAAACTCTTCTTGAGCCCAGAACCGGTTACTAAATCCCTGTTGATATATCTAACCAAGACCGTTTGAATGGGTGTATACACATCCATATTATAGTCTCTAATCCCAAGGTTTGTAATGGCCTGCTCTGAGATATACCTCCCTTTTAACACACCTATTACTTCAAGCCACTGACTACCCACCTTGATTTTCTTACCGATTGGATTTTCTCTTGGAAAAAACTTCTGTTGTATACCTTTTCCGATAATACAAACGGGAGTTCCCTTCTCAAGCTGAATCTCAGAGAACATTTTACCTTCCTGAAGGTCGAAGTTAGCTACTTCGAAGTAGCTAGGCTCTACACCAACCAATTTGGCTGATTTCCTGATGCCGTTCTTGATAATATAAGTCTCTATTAATATCTCAGGGCTCAATTTCTTAATACCAGGAATACTTTTTCGAATACTCTCAACATCTAATAGTTTTAGACCAGGAGAGAAATTCGTTCCCTCTTCATCGTCTTCTCCAATTGTCTGCTCCACTTGCTCAACTATGGGCTGAACAATAATATTGTTCACACCTACTAGCTCTATCTGTTCTAGTATTTCTGATTGCGCACCATTTCCAATCGCGAGCATCGCAATTACTGCAGCTACTCCGAAAATGATACCCAAAGCTGTCAAGAGTGATCTTACCTTATTGGCAATCACCGCCTCCATAGCTATATAGAAATTGGACAGTAAACTCTTCTTATTAATATTCATGTGAAGAGTTCTTAATTAGTTGGTTGGTTTCCTCCTGAAGTTGCAGCACCTGAAGTAGCTGGTCTACCACTTGGTCTACCACCACCTCTTTGTCCACCACCACCGAAACGTTTCATCATTTCAGTAGCCTGAGTAGCATCCATGCCTCTATCCTTGAATCTTTGGATCACCTCTGGAGTCATTTGACTACCGTCAGGCATTAACCACTCCGAATCATCACTTAACAACTGCTCAGGAGCCGATTGATATTTTTGCATTCTAGTACCATTCAACTCAGGAATGAGTTTTGGTTCTTTACCTTCGATATTATCAGGAAAAGATAAGTAAACCATATCACCTGCTTCGATACCCATTTCAATAACTGCAGCATTGCTATTAGTCAAGCCTACCTTAACTTCTTGTAGCATACCACCTTTTTTGACAACGTAGTTAATAGAATCGTTGAACACTTGAAGACATTCAAGTGGTAAAAACACTACATCATCGAGCTTTTGAGTAACAATAATGTTACTTGTCGTCATGGCTGGTCTTAAGTCAGAATCAACTTGGTTCAACCTTACAATTACTTCAAACACTTTCGCATCAGAATTCGGGTTTTGTTGTCCTACTCTGGCCACTCTCATCACCTTTCCAGTCAACTCTTTTTCAGGGAATGCATCTAAACCCATTAGTACCGGCTGTCCTGGCTGAACTTTTCTAATGTCTACTTCATTGATATATGTAGTAGAAATCATACTAGACAAATCCGGCAACTCTGCAACGTTTGGTGAATAAGGACTTACTGACGAACCTTCTATGATCCTGTCTCCTCCGAAACCACCTTTGGTGTAAATGACCATGCCAGACTGCGGTGCCAATATTGTGAAATCAGCAATTAAGTCCTTCATTGTGTTGTAACGGTCTCTAACACGTTTCAAGTCCGAATTCGCTTCAATCATCTTAGATTTTGCCTGCGACTTTTTCAACTCGTAGTTTTCAATGGCTCTAAACTTATCTCTTACAAGCTTTTCAAACTCATTTTTATACTTTTCGATAGTTGCTGGAGGTTCGTACTGCGACTGCTCTAATTGAAGTTTTTTCTCTTCAATGTTGTAATCGAGGTTAACCAATTTATCTCTTTCCGCACTTAGTGTCAGAGCAGTATCAATTTTAGAGCTATTAAATTCAGCTATTTCACCATCTAACCTATCTTTCTCCGCATTAATCTTGTCATTCAATTCTCCCGGATCTAGTTGCGCTACGAACTCTCCAGCACTAACTTGAGTACCTTCATCCACTAACCTTTGTACCGTCATGGTACGAATACCAAAATCTCTAGCAGACGCTGGGCCTATGATTTTGGTTGATCTCTCGGCAGATAATTCGCCCGTTGTGGTTACCTCTACAGTAAACTCACCTCTTTCTGCCGCAACAAATAAAGCTGTTGAGTCAACTGCCGCGGCAGGATTAAAAATCTTTACAGCAGCGATGATGACCACTACTATGATGATTCCAGATATGATTAACTTGTTTCTCATGATTATTAGATTAACCTAAATTTCTTTTTAATTATTATGCGAAATTATACTTTATAAAACTCTGTTTCTCTCCGTCTAAAAAAGTTTGATACCTCTGGAATAATCTCTAACTATTCCAATAGTTCTAAATCTCTAAGCCACAGTCCTTAAACCCTAGCATTGTATAAATGTTTCACTGTCTGAAGAAAAACTACTCTATATTTAGATGTTCTGAAGGGGCTCAACGTTTAATGGTAATCTTGTATTTATAAGAACGGCAAATAGACACTATCATGAGGTCAATCATAATTTGGATGGTCGGGTATACTTAGTAAGGGATTTTTATCTTTGTCGAAATTAATTTCATGAAAAAGCTTATTAGCTTCATGCTGAGGAACGTTCCTCGCAAATACTTGCAGTATTTTAGCCATTATGGGCTAAGGTTTATTAGTATTTTCATGCGTGGAAGTAATGTTGAATGCCCAGTATGCGAAATCTCCTACAGGAAGTTCTTACCCTACGGAAGATTAAACTCCCGACCTAATGCACTTTGCCCAGATTCATTGTCTCTAGAACGTCATCGCCTCATGTGGCTTTACTTAAAAGAGAAGACCAACTTCTTCTTTGCCGACATCAAACTGCTACACATCGCTCCAGAATTGTGCTTCATCAAGAAGTTCAAGGCTATGCCGAACATAGACTACACTTCAGCTGACCTTGACTCTCCTTTAGCAGATGTGAAGATGGATGTGCACGAGATACCTTTTGACGATAATACCTTTGACGTAGTCTTTTGTAACCATGTGATGGAACATGTAGACGATGACATCAAAGCGATGAGCGAAATTTACAGGGTATTAAAACCTGGTGGCTGGGCAATCATTCAATCTCCGCAAGATTATAGTAGAGAGACCACGCTAGAAGACCCAACCATTACGGACCCTAAAGAAAGGGAACGCGTTTATTGGCAAGATGATCATGTTCGCCTTTTTGGACTTGATTATGGAAAACGACTGGAAAAAGCAGGGTTCAATGTGAAAGAAGATCGATTTGTGATGGAGTTGCCGAAAGAAACAGTAAGAAGGTATGCCTTACCTCCTAATGAGATTATTTATTTCTGTGCAAAAGGCTGATCCCCTCGAGGCCTAAACTTTTCTGAAATCAACCCAATGCCATAGGCAAATAACTGAGTAAAAGAGGTCAATAAGCTTGCTAGGCCAACTTTCAAACTTCTTGTTTGTAGTGAAGCGTGTATCAGGATAAGCAGAAAAAAAATAGAAAGCAGCCCTGCCCCAACCCAAAAAAGATCTTCACTCCAAGCAATCGTGCTCAGCCATCCGAAAAGGCCAACCGTGAACAATGCAGGTAAAATATGAATAGGCTTGAGCTCACCAGGGAAATAACGATTCACATTTATTCTAGCCCTACCAAAGAAATGAAGCTGCTTATAAAACTGAGATAGGCTGGTTCGCCTTTTATGATAGACAAAGGCATCCTCAATGAGAGCCGTTGTGAAGCCCCTGTTTATTATTCTAATACTAAATTCGATGTCCTCACCCATTCTTGTAAGGTTATACCCCTTCGTAGTCTCAAAAACTACTTTCGAGATCCCCATATTGAAGCTTCTCGGGTGAAATATTCCTATGTGATTCTTATTTCCTCTAATTCCTCCAGTAGTAAAAGGAGAGGTCATGGAATAACTAATCGCTTTTTGAAGTGTTGTGAACGACTCATGGGCTGCATCTGGACCTCCGAAAGCATCTACCTTGTTCCTTTGTAAAAACTTGTCTACCGTTTCAAAATAGGCGGCTGGAATTAGACAGTCGGAGTCAAAAACAACAAAGTAATCTCCTTTGGCTCTTTCAAATCCAAAGTTTCTAGTGAAGCCTTGCCCCGAATTTTCCTTAAAAAAGTACTGAATATTAAGGCTATCCTTGAGGCTATTTACAACCTCTTCACACCTATTGATAGAGCCATCCTCAATAATAAGTACTTCAAAGTTTTTGAACGTTTGTTCGGTGAGTGAATTAAGAAGTTCTCTTACTTCATCAGGGCGGTTATAAACAGGAACTACTACAGAATAGAAATTCATTGATCTAATCCGATGGTGTCGTCAAGAATGTAATCGTTCCTTTTATGAGAATTCATTACCATCATTTCGCCCACGAAACCTGCAAGGAACAATTGAACTCCAATGATAATCGCTGCAATGGCAAGAAAGAACAAGGGCTGCTCTACAATATCTCTGTAGTCGCTTGATTTAAGGATATAAATGGCTCTTACTTTCTCCCAGGTAATCCATAAAACGAAAAGAAAGCCTAATACAAAGGACAGGGTGCCCAAGGTGCCGAAGAAGTGCATCGGACGCTTCTTATAACGAGAGACAAAAGAGATAGATAGTAAATCTAAAAAACCATAGACAAACCGTTCTATACCAAACTTGGTCACACCGTATTTTCGAGCCCTATGCTCAACTACTTTCTCTGTGATTTTCGTAAACCCATTACGCTTGGCGATAACCGGTATATAGCGGTGCATTTCACCATATATATCGAGCGTCTTGACAAGCTTTTTATCATAGGCCTTTAGGCCACAGTTAAAATCGTGAAGCTTTATACCAGACAGAATTCTAGTTACACCATTAAATAATTTAGATGGAATAGTTTTGGTGATCGGATCAAAGCGTTTCTTCTTCCATCCTGAAACAAGGTGGTTCCCTGATTTAACCATCTCATAAAGCGCTGGAATCTCATCAGGACTATCTTGAAGGTCGGCATCCATAGTAATGATCACTTCTCCCACAGCATGCTTAAACCCAACATTGAGCGCAGCAGACTTACCATAATTCCTATTGAACTTCATGGCCTTAATAGGGTGCTCCTTAGAGAGGTCTTCAATGACAGCCCAAGATCCATCAGTGCTCCCATCATCGACCATCAGCACTTCATAAAGAAAGCCATGCGTTTTCATTACACGGCTTATCCAATCAATGAGTTCTGGTAGTGACTCCTCTTCGTTATAAAGCGGTATTACTATAGATATTTGTGTCAATTTCTAAAAATCTTCAGCTTCGTTTTTATTCACAGCGGAAACAATTGAACCCCAAATCAAACCACCAAGCATAACAAATACAATCCCTAAAACCAAAGTAATTTCTGGGTTTGATATACCAGCTGTGAATCCTGACATTTGCTCAATTTGCTCCTCTGACATTCCTTGTTCTCTCCAAGCATCAACAACTGCTTCTTGAATACGCTCCATTACCGTATCATCAATGAACTTGACGTAGACATAGTTAACCAAGTTTCGAATGACACCTGCTATAAGTGCCGCCAGCATAGTTATTTTAAAACCTTCTCCAAAGGTCATATAACCACCGTTATCTGTCTTGAACTCCTTAGTTGCCAATGCAAACATCACCACAGCAATAACAATGTTGACAACTGGCCACCATCCAGGTTGCACTTCAAGTATTAGGGGAACTAAATTGATAACAGTGGCGACAAGGCCGTAAATTAATCCCCACTTTTTGGCCACTTGGCCTGTAGTTAATTGTTCTTCCATGTTGGTCTTATAAAGGTTGACAAGTTGAAAAATACCTATTTTCTACAAGTTTACCTACTTATCAGTGAGCGCCAATAGTTTTTACTTAAGCGAGTTATAATCGGGATTAACGATTAATTTTCACCCTGGCGTGTTCTTAGTACGATTGAGAAAATTGGAGCAAGGAAAATTCCAAAAATCAGTTTTTTCAGAAAGGAGTCAAAAATGAGGCTTGACTTTGTGATTTTCTCTAATGATGCAAGCTGCTCACTAAAATAGACCTCCGGATCTGCTTCAATACCTAGCAGCATCATATCCTTTCTCAATTCCATATCCGACTTAGCCGTATCAATAAAGACGCTCAAGAAATCGGGCTCAATCCATTGCATAAATACAAAATAGAATACCGCAAAAACAAAAGCGATCGTAGTATAACATATAAACCCAAGGCTCATTCCGTGGTAAAACCTAAGTTCACCATTATTATAATTGGATCTAAAGTCCTTTATAGTGAGAAAGGAGAATAGCCCGATGATTAATATATCGATCAAGAAAGAGATAAGATTTCTCCACGGTTGTTGTCCTAAATAGAAAAAAACCAAAAAGGCCACAATCGCCATGACCCCTCCTGCCAGACCATATCGAAAGGCAAGCCTGGGTATTACCGGATTAATCTTCATAATTGTTGAGACGAAGCTCCCCTTTATTTATAATCCCAATGATTTTTCCGCTCATCGCTTGGTTGAAAGCTGGCGATGCGACTGATTTTGATTGATTAGTCTTTGAATTTAAAGTCCAACTAGCAGTCGGACTAAAAAGTGTTAAGCAGGCTTCAGCTCCTTCCTCAATCTGTGGTACTTCGAGGCCAAGGATATTTCGAGGCTTAGTCGTTATTCGTTGAATTATTTCATCAAAACCTTTCCCTAAGGCACCACTCGCAATACTATAAAATGGCTGCTGGTTAGCCGACCCAAAATCGGCTAGATCGAACTCAAGTTTCTTGCACTCTTCATCATGTGGGTTATGATCACTCACAACAACATCGATGGTCCCGTCTAAAACCCCTTCAACTAAAGCTTTCCTGTCTTCCTCTAACCTATAAGGCGGGTTCACCTTTAGATTAGTATCATAGTCACCTAAGTCTTGATCTGTATATTTTAGGTAGTTGACACCTACATCGCACGTGACATGTAGCCCTTTGGCCTTTGCCTCTCGGATCAATTCAACGCTCTCCTTTGCGGAAATGAGGGTGAAATGAATTTTACCCCCTGCATACTCAAGCAATTTCAAATCTCTTTGAATCATAATCGACTCTGAAAGAGATGGCATTCCTTTTAGCCCCAGCATGGTACTTACTTGCCCCTCATGCATATGACCGAAAGTAGTCAAATGATCATCTTCCGGTCTGTTAATCAAGAGGCCTTCAAACTTCTGAAGGTATTGTAGGGCCTTTAACAAAATATCGGTGTGCCAAATAGTTTTGAGACCGTCAGAAAAAGCAATCGCTCCTGCATGATGCAGGTCTATCATCTCAGTCAGCTCTTTGCCTTCGCAATTCACGGTAACTGCAGCTATGGCGTGCAGCGTAATTGGAGAAACACTATTATGCTTCTGATAATAAGTAACGCTATTTTTTGTGCTAACTACTGGGTTTGTATTCGGCAAAAGAGCCACATCAGTGAAACCACCCGCTAAGGCAGTCGCTGTCCCGCTATCCACATCTTCCTTATGCTCAAAACCCGGGTCATTAAAATGAGCCCGCATGTCAAACCAACCAATACTCAGCTTTAAGTCTTTGCACGATACCACTTGCCCGTCAAAGTCAATATGGTCTGAGATCTTCTGGATCCTACCATTTGAGATTAATACGTCCTTTGTGGATTTGTGAAAGGGTGAACCAGGGTGCAGAATTTCAGCAGCACGAATCAAAAATTCCATACTACAAATATCGGATTAATATTATTTCTAAAAAAAGAAAAAGCAATGCACCTAATAAAGCGTACTTCCATAGAGGAATCCCATCAATTCCTGAACGGATCTCCTCACCAACACTTTGACCACCTGCATTATTCAATAAAGTAACGTTAGAAGCGGCACTTAACTCTGCTAAGTAATCGAAGTCGATGCTGTGGATATCAGATTCCTCCTTAGGTATATTAAATGCCAAGGTTCCGATCGCAATATCGTTCAATACAAGTTCATAGTGACCCGCAGATATTTGATCCTTAGGAATTTCCATAATGAGGCGATTTTCTTCTTGCCGCTGATCTGGTATTAAGGAGACATCATCCCTTCTAAGGGCATAAATATTATTCTTGTTCTGCCCACTTATGGGGTAAACAATGGTCTCATCGTCAGTGCTATAATATAAATTAGACAGATTTGCTTTGCTACCAAGGGCAAGCTTATACAATACGGGAACAAAAAGCGCATGATTAGGGAAGGTTGTCAAATTCTCATCAAAACTACTTGTAAAGAAAAACAGACTCCCATCACTTAATACTTTCGAAAGGAATGATCTGCCATTCTTAAAAGTTAAATAAGAAAGCTCTTCATTCACCAGCCTGTATAGAATACTTGCGTCAGGCATTTCTAGATTTTGAGAGTTCTCGACAAACACTCCTTCAAAAAATGGATTCTCATAGTTCGGCACATCTAGATCCACCCGCTGTCGAGTATCACCAACTACGCTAAGACCCAACCTATTAAGCTCTCTAGCCGCAATTTTTTCTGATGGGATCACTAAAATGGTTTTATCGTTATCAATTGAACCCGCAATCGCATTTGATAATTGATTAGAATAGGCTGACAATTGGTTAATAATTATAAAATCAGCTGACTCTATTTGTTGATTGTCTAAAGCATTAGAATTACCTCTTTCAAATTGAAAGAGCTCATTATCGTCAAAAAGTGATGAAACAAAACTAGGTGTATTCGATTCATATAACTCTAATACTCTAATCTTATCCAATTGATTGATTACCAAATAGTAGTCATTATCAAACGCCAATCCAGGGTCATCTAAAGAAATCCTGATTTCATTAATAGCTTGATCTGCTATCGGGATCTCAAAATCATAGTCCACTATCAAATCCTCTCCAAAGCTTA
>Ga0209654_1002842_pt1 | contig 11270 bp, 6 predicted proteins | sample SaaInl1SG_22_DNA_FD_184646 | JGI IMG/M metagenome (GOLD analysis project Ga0209654, IMG submission 184646) | Marine microbial communities from expanding oxygen minimum zones in the Saanich Inlet - ESP_161SG_22_DNA (SPAdes) (version 2) | ecosystem: Environmental > Aquatic > Marine > Intertidal... | reverse complement strand
GTTACTTTAGGTGCCCCTGGCAAAGCCGTGTGGTGCTTCAACTACAATGGCGACTTCATTGCTGAATACCCATCCCTCTCGGAAGCCGCACTAACAATAGGCTGCCACATCTCTTCTATTGGCCACACAGTGGAGGGCAAGCACAATGCAGCAGCAGGAGGGTTCCAGTGGAAGAAAGCAGGAGATACAACCCCATTACCACCAGCTCCGAAACCAGTAAAAGTAGGGTGTGAGCAGTGGCTAGGCGACAAACTAATCGCCACTTTCAACAGCATCAAAGAGGCACAAGATGCTACTGGCATCATCGAAATCAGCCGTGCCATGAGAGGGGTGCGAAAAACAGCTGGCGGCTTCACCTGGAAAAAATCGGGCTCAAATAAAGACTTTTGCGGCACGCAAAAAACCAAAACAACAGAGAACATGGAAGGACACAGAAAGTCCAATAGAAGCAACCTAACACCCGTCTACGGGTCTAAAATAGCGCATTATGGCATTTGATTTTCCAAACGCTCCTACCGAAGGTGAAATAGTAAAAAGATTCGGAAAGCGATGGCAGTTTGATGCATCTTTAGATGTATGGAAAACATACCTTGTTGGCTCAGGATCTAATCTGGGAGATTTAGGAAATGTCATATCAGTTGATCCGGACGATGAGGAGTTCTTAACATGGGATGGCAGACGATGGAAACCATCAGGATCGGCAGATGCTGGTAGATTCCTTACTAACCTTGAATATTCTTCATCAATATCTGGAGGCAGGTTCTTTGTTACTAACGATTTAGCTGCTGAAACTGAGTTTGATTATATTCAAAAGGTGTGGTATGACGGTACAAATCTAAAGACAGGATCTGTTGATATCTTAATAGATGAAGTTGGATATGCTGAATCAGCATCTACAAGTATAAATGTAGCAACCGCATCTTCTTACCCACAAGATATTTACTTAACAGGGTTAAGTTTTGATAACACATCATCACTCCACTTTTCTCGTAGTTATGGAGAACCTACTTTAAGCCAATCATTCTCATTCGGTAAAGTAAAATCAGTAAATGGTGTTACAGGATCAGGATTAACTACAAATAATATACCTGTTGAGATTGCAAACGTATCTACAGGTTTATCATCATCATTCCCATCAACACCCGCAGATGCTGATGTTTACATCATCTCAGGTGAAGTAGGAACTGATAGATCAGGCTCGAACGGATTAGTGTATATTTACGCTGCATCAGCGTCAGCTTGGTTTGAAATATCTGCTCCAACGGATGGAGACAAGACCGAAAGGTATGTTAATAAATCCGGTGATAGCATGATAGGTACCTTTGCTATTACAGGATCTATTACACCAACAGATGATTTACACATAGTAACTAAAGATTATGTAGATGCATTAGCATTCCAATCAGGATCTAGAGCAATGCAAGGTTGGTATCAATACTTATCAACTTGGAGATGGATTGCAGCTTATTACACAGATGCACAACATAACAGAACTTTATATAACGACACTGATGGAAACATAGAATCACGTACTTGGGTAACACGATATACCGTACCTAATAACGTTAACTTTATGTCTTTCCAGGCAGGTTTAGAACAATCTAGACTAAATTTCATCAATATGTATCACGTACTTTTAGAGTATGAAGGTACACGTGAAGTACTAGCCAAAGCATCAGTACATAGCCCAGGAAGAGGACGACAAAGTTATTATAGTAACCCCGACCCACAATGGAATATTAACGTTACCCTAAACACAGGACCAGTACCTGTAGAGGCTAACTTAAGACTCAGAATGCATTTCCATGGGGATAGTGGAACAGGTACATTAGCTACTGGTTTAAATAGAGGTAACTTCTTTTCAGGATATGTTCATAAAACAACAAATCCCGATTCATTATCTGATATAAGAACAGAAGATGGATTATTAGGAGGAGGTACAGGTGGTACTTTAACAATCAGAGTAGATGACACTGTAGCTAGAACTAATACTGATAATGCATTTTCAGCAGATCAAATTATAGGTGGTGTAATGGGTGTTTCATCTGATACCACAACACAAGACTTTGACGCAACAGGTACATCAGTATTACCTGGAAAAATAATAATGGCTGGAGACATAGACTTCCAGACACTAGCTGAGTATCGTAATGATACAGAAGCAGCAGCAGGAGGGTTACAGGTTAACGAACTGTACCGAAACGGAAACTTATTAATGATAAGAATAACATAATATGGCATTAAACTTCCCTTCAGGGTCCACGGATTTAAAGTTCACATTCGCTAAGAAGAACTGGAGATATGATTCTACTATAGGAGCATGGAGAATGGAGCCTATTAGTGGGTCCTATCTTAATGATTTAGAGAATGTAGATGCTGCAAACCCTGCAGACGGAGCATTTTTAGTCCTTACAGGATCTAACTGGATACCTAAACTATTTACAGGTTCATTTACTGGTAGTTACTATGTAGAATCTGAATTTACTCAAAGTACAACTTCAAGTATAATATCATTCATTAATAATAATGATGTTAAAACAGATATAGTATTACCACAAAATGTCCTTGCTGTATTAGACACAGGATCAAGCTACACTTTATCTGATAGTAACCTTGAACAAATAAAATTTGCATCTGCATCTTATGCTACAACAGCTGCATTTGCAGACACAGCAAATGACATTGAAACTTATACTTTTGACAACTACGTAGAGGACATAAGTTTTAGTAATAATAACTTATACATGAGTATGAGTTATGGTGTTGCTGGCGAATGGGAAGTAGCATATAACTCAGCTTCTATATCAAAGTATAGAAATACAAAAACCATTGTAGGTAGATCACCTGATGAAAATGGTAATGTAAATGTTACACTAAACACAGTAATAACTGGTACATTAGCAGAAAGACCAACAACATCTGTTGATGGAGACTTATATGTACTTGCTAACGAAACAGGTAGTAGAGTAGGTAATAATGGTACAGCTTTTTTATATTCAGCAGAACCAAATGATTGGTATGAGGTAACACCTCCTTCACAGGAAGCAGCTGATGCACGTTATGCAGAACGTTCTGGATCTGTAATGTTAAATAACCTTAGAGCATTTGACTTACCTATAACAGGCTCAGAACCAGCAACATTAGCATTAACTAATGCAAAAGTACCTACAAAGGATACAAACTTAAGAGCTTTTAGAACAGTAACTTCCTTTGATTATAATCCACCTTTCAATACTTGGTCAGATTTACAGTTCGATACAACAGACACTAACGATACAGGAGGTACTATAACTGCAGGAGTATTCACAGTACCAGCTTCAGGAGTATCAAGAATGACATTCTCCGCAGGAGCTAGTGTTCGTCACGGAATGACTGGTAATGCAACTACTACTCATATTAGAATCATTTTAAATGACACTAGGGTATTAGCAGAACAATCTCACACTTTAAGCTATAATGGATTTAGAGGAGGACCAGCATGGAGAGATGAAGGTATTAACGTATCAACAGGTATCTTAGCAGTATCACCAGGAGATGAAATCAAAGTACAAGTAAAAAGAGGTTGGAACGATAGAAACAAAACTTTTAGTAGAGGTACAGCCGATCTGACTACTGGAAACTTAGCTAATAGATCAGGTGGTACATATTTCTGTGGTGTGATTAACGACACTCCTCCAGGATCTGGTATTACAGGAATGCTAGGTGGAGACGGTATAAATGTTACAGGTGATGTTGAAAACAAGATCGTTTCAACTGACGCAACAATCCTTAGAAGAGATACTGCAAATAGTATTACAGCAGACCAAACATTTTCTGGTAATATTACTGGAACTGGATCACTTGTAGTAGATGGTAATGCATCAATGCAAAATGTTACATTCTCAGGAAGTGCATTTTTAACTGGAGACATACAAATGGAAGGTATAGGTAACTATGTATCTGATGTAGAAGCAGCAGCAAACGGAGTTTTAATCGGAAGGCCGTATAAAAACGGAAACCAAATAATGATCAGAATAGCATAATATGGCATTTAACTTACCTTCAGGATCAAACGGACAAAGACAGGCCTTATTTAATAAGACCTATCAATATACAGCATCATTCCCTGCATGGGAAATGGATCAAATAACAGCATCTCGTTTAGAGAATATGTTAGATGTTGAAGACATTGGACTTATTAAAGGATATGGTCTTCAATACGATCAATCTATAGGAAAATGGAAGGGTGTAACTAAACCAGTTACAGGTCTTACAGCAACAGCTTTAGCCTCTGCCTCTATTGATGTTAACTATTCTAGAAGTATATTAGAAATGGCTAAGTCAGATGCAACTTCTGACAGCATTTTAATAGAACCTTCAGTAAACCTATTACCGGAACCAACAGGGTCTTATAGAAGATTCTTCACAGGTTCTAACGAAATACTTATAGTATCTGTATCTAACGCAGACGAAGCAGGTAACGTAGTAACAGCAGCATCAGCATCTTATTTTGCAGGTGATCAGTGGACTAAATACTTAAACTTCGATTCAAACACTGATTTAGTTAGTGTTACAATGTCTGATGATTCTACTTACTACAGTGCTTCATTAGGTATATTTTCAACTATCGATACAGTAAATGCTAGATATGCAGATTCAGCAGGTAATATTAACCTGTCACTTATTGAAACTATTACAGGACCTAATGCAGGTAGACCAGCATCAGCAGGTGATGGTGTATCTTATGTAGTGGTTGATGACCCAGATCCAAATCTAAATGGAACAACATATGTTTATGATTTAGACAACGCTATTTGGGTAAACATTACTCCAACATCTTTTGATGCTGATGATAGAATCTTTGTTAAAACAGCAGGTGATTCAATGAGTGGTAGATTATTTCTAGCTCACGATCCTGTAGCTGGGGAAGATATGGCTACTTTAGACTATATCAACTCATTCTCATCTTCATTAAATGTAAACCAAGGACTACAAGGATTTAACTATTACAAATCAGCAAACCAAACAATTGCAGGTTCCACAGGAGGAGCTTATAGAATACTTACTTGGGATGTAGAGGAGTTTAATGAAACCTCAGGTTCTATGGCAGCTAACGGTCTTTATACTGTTGGTCCTAATACAACTCAAATGATATTTGACGCAGGTGTAATACTTAGCGCAAATAACACAAATGGTAGGAGAGTACGTATACAAAAGAATGGTAGTGAGACATTAGCAGCAGCTTCAGATTGGGGTACTATTAACTCTCAACACGCAGTACAAGTACACTCTGGTCTAGTTAGAGTACAACCTGGAGATACTATACAAGTACAAGTTACTTCTGCCCCTACAGTAGATGCTATAGGTGGCGAAAACGTAGCTACATTCTTTAGAGGATATATAGCACAACCCCCAGAACCAATCGGAGTACAGTTTGTATCAGTAGGTTCAGGACTTGATGGAGGTGGATCATCAGATCCAGTATTAATGTCTGTAAATGAAAATATAGCTAGAACAGGTTCAAATACATTCAATGGTAGATTAAATATAACAGGTTCATTCTCAACAACAGGAGATATGACTCTTAGAGCAATACAAGTTAACGGAACAGCCTCTATTTCAGGGTCTTCTACTTTCAAAGGAAAGGTTATAGCTCAAGGATTACAGGAATATGTATCTGATGTAGAAGCAGCAGCAAACGGAATACCCGTAAATGGTTTGTATAGGAACGGAAATAGAGTATTAATCCGTAATAGTTAAGAAATAAAATAATATTTATAACAAACGAAATAAATAATGGCATCAAATCAAATACAGCAGACAGGTTCATTCTACCTTACAGGTAGTTTTTCCGCATCTTTAGGTTTCGACGGAACAGCATCTTACGCTAATAAAGCAACAAGGGTTGACGGTACAATCACAAGTGGTGACGGTATCGAAACTTTTTCATATAATGGAGGGGGTGATACATCAGTATCGGTTGACACTTCATCTGCTCATTTTTTAGCACCTATTAATGCAGTAACTGCATCTTTAGTAGATTCTGCTTCTATTAGCGGAACAACTCTTACTTTACATTTAGGTGACGGTAGCACACTTGCCAACGTAATAGCTTCAGCAAGCTTTGCAGTAACCGCTTCCCATGCATTAAACTCTGCTAATGCAGATACAGATGTATTTAACCAAGTAGATTTAAGAGTATTAAACTACGGAGGTACTGATAGATATGAGATTAACGGATTACAAGCACCAAACCTTACTTTAAACAGAGGAGAAACTTATAGATTTGACCAGTCTGATGCCACAAACGCAGGTCAAACTTTCGGTTTAGCTACAATAGATGGTACAGCTTACACAACAGGTGTAACAACTGTAGGTACAGCAGGTACAGCAGGAGCATATACTCAAGTAGTTGTTGGTTACGACACAACAGTATCATTAAGATATCGTTCATTAACTGATGGAGTCGCAGCTGGTAACTTCTTAACTATTAGTGATATGTTTGCAATGTCTGCAACTGGTTCACTACAAGGTACAGCTACAAACGCCAACACAGCTTCATTAGCAACACGTAACATTATTACAGCTTCTGTAGCTTTAAACACTATTACATTTACAAAGGGTGACGGTACAACGTTCCCTATTTCAGTAGCACAGAGTGGATCTGTAGCAACAGCTTCATTTGCAGAGACTACAGAGTTTGACGGAATACTTAACAAACCTACATTAGTTTCTGGTTCATCTCAGATCAGTTACACAGGTATTACAGATATTCCTTATTTAGTATCTCAATCAGCTCAGATCATATTAGAGGATACAGCATTCACAGATGGGTCTGCATTCTCAGTATTAAGAACTGACGGAGCAGGTACTATTGCTTTTGATTTCGCTGACAGAGCTTATTTCAATGTAAGAGCAGCTGAAAACTTAGCAAAAGGAGACCCAATGTATGTCTCAGGATATAACATTGCACAAGATAGAGTATTAGTTTCTAAAGCAGATGCTAATGACCCAGCTAAAATGCCAGTCGTTGGTTTAGCGGCTGAAGCAATTACAGCAGCTTCAAACGGTGTAGGTGTCATAGTAGGTGTTTTAGACACAGTAGACACGAGTACATTCACTATAGGCGATGAACTTTATGTTGCCAACGGTGGAGGTCTTACAGCTACAGAACCTACAGGTGATGATGAGATTCAAACAGTAGGTATTGTAATCAGAAGTGATGCAGCTAATGGTCGTATCGCTGTAGCAGCTCGTATGAGCTCAAACGCAGCAGCCACTGCAACTGTAGATACAGGAAGTTTAGTTACTACTTCTTCTATTAGTGGAACAACTATTACATTCACTAAAGGTGACGGAACAACTTACACTAACGAGATTGTATCAGCATCATATGCTTTAACAGCATCTCACGAGGTTGTTCACGAGGTGAGCTCTTCTTATGCTGAAACTGCTTCTTTTGCTGAAAGCGTAGAGTACGATAATATTCTTAATAAACCAACTCTACTTAGTAGCTCTGCACAAATTGCAAGCGACATCAGTGGAGCATTTGCAAGTGATAGTGCTTCATTTAGTACACGTATTACTGATTTAGAAGACTTCTCATCAAGTTTAGATGCAACATACGCAACAGATGCAGATCTTACTGCACTAAGCTCATCAGCAAGCGATGCAAGAAATGCAATCGTAGCTGGTATTAGTGGATCATCAGATGCATTGAGTGGTTCGGCAAGTGATGCAAGAAACCAACTAGCTACTGATTACATCGCAGCAGACACAGCATTGAGTTCATCAGCTTCAGACGCAAGAAACGCAATCGTAGCAGGTATTAGTGGATCTTCAAACGCTCTAAGTGGTTCGGCAAGTGCCGCAAGAAACCAATTAGCTGCTGACTATATCGCAGCAGACACAGCATTAAGCTCATCAGCAAGCGATGCGAGAAATGCAATCGTAGCAGGTATTAGTGGATCATCAGATGCTCTAAGCGGTTCTGCAAGTGATGCGAGAAACCAGTTGGCAACCGATTATGCCGCAGCAGATTCAACATTAAGTGGCTCTGCTTCAGATGCTAGAAATGCAATCGTATCAAACATTTCTGGTGCATTTAGCATACCAGCAGGTACAGTATCCTCCTCAGCACAAACTATTGCAAACTTACCAACAGGTACAGTTTCAGGTTCAGCTCAAGTTACTGGTTCAACACTTATAACTGGATCAGTACAAGGAAATACACTTACCTTTACTAAAGGGGATGGAAGCACATTTGATTTACTTGTAATCACTTCTTCAGGTGGAGGAGGATCTACAGATACAGGTTCATTACTTACAACAGCTTCTGTTTCAGCAACTACAATGAGCTTCACTAAAGGAGATGCTTCAACATTTGAAGTATACGTAACAGATTCAGTATCGGCATCATTTGCTTCTACTGCATCTTACGTAGCTACTGCTTCATATGCAGTATCTTCCTCAATATCCCAAGATGCAATATCATCAAGCTATGCTATAAGTGCATCTCATACCCAGATTGCAGTATCTTCTTCTAAAGTTGATAAGTTTAGTGCATTAACAGATTTAACAGAACACGCTGATGATGATAATGCAGCAGACGCAGGTGTGCCTATCGGAGGTCTTTATCGAAATGGTAACTTTGTATTAATCCGTATTGGAGGTACAGGAACAGATACACATTACTTAAGTGGATTTAGCAATACTAACTTCATTGATTTCAATGCAGGTTTATCAGGATTCTTAAGTTCAGGAGGTCCTTGGTCATTTGGGTTTAGATCTGTAGGGTTATTACCTGACTCAACAGATAACTTAGCTACGTTTAATAGAACTGGAGATGGGGTAGTATTCTTCCAACACCAATCATCTACCAACTGGAGCCTTGGTACAGCTAATACAGGTGGTTCATCAGGATCTTCAGGATGGGGAACACCTCCAACAGAAACATCAGTAGCATATTGGTTATTCATTCATGATGGTGCAGGTAGCCTTAGAGCTTACTACAATGCCCCAGGTAATGTAAGTGGAGCAGTTTCATTCTTCAGTCTACCAGCATCTCCAAACGGAGACATCACATTTGGTAATAGTGTTAGTGGAGCGGTAGAACCTTGGTCTGTAGGAGCATCTGCATTCTACTTTGCTAATACAGCATTACCAACATCAATACTAACAACAGCAGCTGCTAACAATGGTATTATTTCAAGTGACGCTAACTACGGAGATGTAGATTGTTTCTTAACAGTAAACGGAACAGGAGTAACAGATCAAAAAGGAAACTTTGGTTCAGCAGCAATCAATGGTACATTAACATTTACAGGAAAATAATAAAATAATATGGCACTTAGATTAACAGGATCAATAGATACTATAGGAGGGTATACAGCCTCTGATGCATTTGTAGGAACAGCATCATATGCAACTACAGCATCCAACGCTTTAACAGCATCCTACGCATTAAATGCAGGTGGTGGAGGTGGTGGAGAAACTGTAGACACAGGTTCTTTACTTATTACCTCTTCTATTACAGGTCTTACACAATCCTTTACTAAAGGAGACGGAACAACTTATACTAACCTATTACCATCTACTTCATCTTTTGTAAAAAGTGTAAATGGAGTACCTCCCAATAGCGCAGGTAATGTTGCCGTAGCTATCGGGTCTGTAGAAACAGGAGTATCATCTTCTGGAAACTTTCCAGCAAGTGCAGATGATGCAGATATATTCATTGTATCAGGAGAAACTGGATCAAATTCAGGCTCAAATGGTAAAGCGTATATTTATTCAACCTCATCAGCAGAGTGGTTCGAAATAACATCTCCAACAAGAGTAGAAGATGATGCACGTTATGTTCAGTTAGCTGGTAGTACAATGGCTGGTGCACTTATTCTAAGTAGCAACCCAACAGTAAATTTAGGAGCTGCTACAAAACAATATGTAGATGGGTTCTTAGAAACTGCTTCATTCGCTAATGATACTCTTACTTTCATAAAAGGAGATGCTTCAACATTTGATGTAGCTATTGCAAACACAGCATCACTATTAACAACTTCATCAATAAGCGGATTAACACAATCCTTTACTAAAGGTGATGGATCGACATATGAAAACTACATCACAAATGCAGAATCTGCCTCTTACATTGATGGTGTTTTTGGAGGTATTAACTTTAAAACAGGATTTGGTGGTCAGTTATCAGCTTCCTTAGGAGGTGAAGTAACTTTTGAAGGCCAAGGTGGACTATTCAGTCAAGTATCTTTCGGAGAGATAACTTATGGTATTTTATCAAACGCTGCTTTCAGTATTGAATCAATAACTCTTTCGGAAGCAACTACTTTAACCCCTAATGATCCACTACCAGCATCCCCATCAACAGGTGCACTTGCAACATCAGGTAGCCCAGCAGAACTATTCATGTATAATGGTAATGGTTCATATGCAGGAGGATGGAATAAAATTCAATTTGTATAATCAAAAAAAAGCTCTATATTATAATATATGACTAAGAGAGAGCTTATAGAAATAATCAAATCAGGGGAGAAGACTTATCTTTATTTCTACTCTCCTTTTTGTGGAGCCTGTGAGCTTACTGAGCCTTTATTAGAGAATATAAGTACTCCTGTAAGAAAGGTAGTTGGTTTCGAGGATGAGGATCTCTTAGACGCTTTTGGCGTTGAATATTATCCAACTATAGTTGAGATTAATGGTAACAAGAAGAGAACTTTTGCAGGCTCATCAGCAGTAAAGAATTTATTAAAATAAACTTGTAGATTTAAAATAAAAGTATTATATTAGTTATCAAATAGGTTTTAATGAATAAAAGTTATGTCACGGTTCTCACTCCTGATACAGTCAAGGAGATGATGCAACACATTTTAGATCATGAAGTCATTGCAGTAGATACAGAGACAACCTCTCTTAACCCGAGAAAGGGTAAGATTGTTGGTTGGTCCATATCAGCAGCAGAAGGAGAGGGGTACTACCTCCCAACGCTACTTTACAATAAAGATACAGACACATTAGAACAGGCAAAGATAGGAGGTCATTCAACACACGACATTAGCATCACTCTAATCAAGAAACTTGTAGGCAAGAAGCTTGTAATGCATAACGCATCATTTGACTGTCGTTATATAAAAAACTATTTTGGAATAGATTTACTCCCATACTTATGGGTAGAGACACAACTACTTGTTCACACAGTTCAAGAGGAAGGGGCATTTGGTTATGGTAGTCCATTCGGTCTAAAGTCACTGGCGATTATGAACCAGGACAAGTTGGGACTA
>Ga0209654_1002839_pt1 | contig 11281 bp, 9 predicted proteins | sample SaaInl1SG_22_DNA_FD_184646 | JGI IMG/M metagenome (GOLD analysis project Ga0209654, IMG submission 184646) | Marine microbial communities from expanding oxygen minimum zones in the Saanich Inlet - ESP_161SG_22_DNA (SPAdes) (version 2) | ecosystem: Environmental > Aquatic > Marine > Intertidal... | reverse complement strand
TGGCATCGTGGCCGAGTGGCTAGGCAGAGCTCTGCAAAAGCTTGTACAGCGGTTCGAATCCGCTCGATGCCTCTTTTTTATACCTTTACTAGGTATTCAAAATCTATTTGACGCTTCAATACATCAGCGTTCTTCACCCGTATTTTTACCGTCTGACCTAATTGAATAGTCTCTCCTGTCTTATGGCCTACTAAAGCGTATTGTTCTTGGTCAAAATAGTAGATATCATTACCAATATCTCTGATTCGAACCATTCCCTCACATTTGTTTTCAAAAAGTTCAACATAAATACCCCAATCAGTTACACCAGAAACAACACCTTCAAATTCTTGATTCACAAATTGAGCCATGAATTTCACCTGCATGTATTTGATAGAATCTCTCTCGGCATTCGCGGCTAAAACCTCACGTTCTGATGAATGCTTACATTTCATTTCGTAAGGTTCTGATGCAACACTATTACCGCCGTCTAAATAGTGCTGTAATAATCGATGTACCATTATATCAGGATAACGCCGAATTGGTGAAGTAAAATGAGTGTAGAAATCAAAAGCTAATCCATAATGACCTATATTATCTGTAGAGTAAACAGCTTTACTCATACTTCGTATAGTCAGTGTATCAACTAATTGCTGTTCCACTTTTCCATGAACATCTGACAATAACGTATTAATAGAAGAACTTATTGATTTACGGTCTTTTAAATTGAGCTGGTGTCCAAACTTAGAAATAACCCCATTTAATGCTTGTAGTTTATCAAAATCAGGTTCGTCGTGAATACGATATACAAAGGTCTTTTTTTGTTTACCAATAAATGCAGCAACACTTCTGTTCGCTAAAAGCATAAATTCTTCAATCAGTTTATTTGCTTGTTTGCTTTGTTTAAAAAACACTCCGACTGGCTCATTATTTTCATTTAAATGAAATTTAACCTCTTCTTTATCAAAAGAGATAGCACCTGAATTCATGCGTTGAGATCGAAATATAATTGCTAATTCATTTAAAGTTTGAATAGCATATACTACTTCTTTATCAACTGAATAACCACCTGAAGACCGGATAGAAATTTCTTTAGGTATTGCTAAATCACCGGTATCTATAATATATTCTGCTTCATGATAAGCAAAACGTTCGTTAGAATTAATAACCGTTCTACCAAACCACTCATTAACTACCTTAGCTTTAGTTGTAATCTCAAAAACAGCAGAGAAAGTATATTTTTCTTCATTAGGTCTTAGAGAACAAGCTTTATTGGATAAAATTTCTGGAAGCATAGGAACAACTCTATCTACGAGATATACAGAAGTTGCTCGGTCAAAAGCTTCCTCGTCGAGAATTGTACCTTCTTTTAAATAATGAGAAACATCTGCTATATGTACTCCAATTTCGAAATTACCATTCTTTAATACTTTAAACGATAGCGCGTCATCGAAATCCTTAGCATCTGTAGGGTCTATAGTAAACGTGAGAACATTCCTAAAATCTCTTCTCTTACTTATTTCTTTTTGTTTAATAGAGGTATCAATACTATCTGCATATTGCTGTACTTCTGGTTCGAAAAATAATGGAAGACCATACTCAGCAAGAATAGCATGAATTTCAGTCTGATGAATCCCTGTTTTACCAATATTTTCAATAATTCTAACCTCAGGAGCTCTATTAGCATTTCCCCAGTTAACAATCTCTACGATAACCTTATCATCGGTTTCAACCTTTTTAACAAGGCTTTCCTTAACGAAAAAATCTGTGTGTATCTTAGAGGATAAAGGCTTAACAAATAAAAACTTAGAACTCTTTTCAGCAATACCAACAAAAGTGCTTTGATTGCGTTCTATTATTTTTGTTACAATAGCTTCCCTTTTATTTCCTTTTTTAAAACTTTTATTTTCTTTGAATAATACTTTGTCTTTATGAAAGGCGCCTTTAAGGTTAGAATAATGGACAAACAAATCATCTTCTAACTGATCTGAAATAATGTATCCATTCCCAGAACTATTCAAATCAATAATTCCTTCATAAACTTCAGATTGATCATCTAGTAATTGATAACGTCCAGATAAAGGTTCTTTAATACGTTTTTCGCTTACTAGTTTTTTTACTCGTTTAAGTAGTTCGTTTCGGGTATAGGTGTCTTTTAAATCTAAAGCAGAAGCTATCTGCTTAAAGTGGTACGCCTTATCAGGATTACCTTCTAAAAATTCGAACAACTTTTTAGTCAATCCTGTTCCTTTACTTTTTCCTTTTTTCTTCTTTTTAGACATTTAGTTAATAACCCTTCTTTTTTTATTTAATTTTTTTCGAAGATATGGGGTTTATTATTGTTTGTTAGTAGCTACAATAATTATTTGATTAAAAAATTGACTTTATATCTTATCAGAAGTTTTAAACTAGCTATCAGAAAAAAATCTTTTGATAATCAATTATTTAGATTAGTTTTTAACGCTTTTAAATAGGCAATTAACAATTCTATTTTAATTCTTTTGATAGCATTTTAACGTTAATAACTCTAATATCTATATTGATTATTGGTAGAAAAAAGAGAATAAATAAGTCTTGTTTACTAGCTCAAAATATCGCATTACATTTATTGTTTTAATAATCATAATGATAGTTATTAAGATCTACTAACTACCTATCAACAATTAAAAACCTGTTCTTAACATGAAACTAGCCATTGGAAATGATCATGCCGGATCTGATCTTAAAAAAAAATTAGTTGCCGTACTTGAAGACCAAAACATAGAGGTTGTTAATTATGGCACTGATCAAAACGAATCAGTAGATTATCCTGATTTTGCTCATCCGGTAGGTAAGTCAATACAAGAAAATAAAGTCGATCTCGCTATAGTAATTTGTGGTAGTGGTAATGGTGTAAATATGGTAGTCAACAAATACCCTAAAGTTAGATCTGCTTTATGTTGGAATACTGAATTAGCAGCTCTAGCAAGAAGCCATAATAATGCTAATATATTAGCAATCCCAGCGCGTTTTGTTTCAGAAGAAGTTGCTATTCAAATGGTAGACACGTTTTTAACGACTCCTTTTGAGGGTGGTAGACATCAAAATAGAGTAGAAAAGATTTAGATATGGAATTAAAATCTTTTAAAGAATTAGATAGTACTGAACTCTATGAAATATTAAAACTTAGAGCAGAGGTGTTTGTTATTGAACAAGATTGCAATTATTTAGATCCTGATGGTCAAGACTACAGTGCCTACCATCTTTACGACACAAAAGGAGGTAAAATAGTTTCTTATGCACGCCTGTACGAATCACAGGAATATTGTCATATTGGTAGGGTACTTACCTCTGAATCTGTTAGAAGAGAGGGTTATGGAATTAGCCTTATGAATCAAGCAATTAAGTATTGTACATCGCTATATCCGAATAAAGATATTGTTATATCTGCGCAAGAATATCTTTTAAAATTTTACAGAGATTTTGGGTTTGTAGTTGAGGGAGAACGTTATTTTGAAGACAATTTACCTCACTTCAAGATGAGAATCAAGCTGTCCTAATCCTTTATTTAAAGCTGTTATAATTTTATCTGATTGTACTAAATCAGAAGTATCTAAATAACTAATAGCTAGGTGAACAGGATATTCTTTAAACCGTTCATGTTTCCTATATCCCTCTCTAAGAATTCGTTTTGCGCGATTTCGATCAACAGCTTTCTTGAATAACCGTTTAGGAGCAGAAAATAAAACTTTAGAATCCAGATTATCATTGATGATATAATGAAAACGTAAAGGATAAGCTGTAAAACTTTTACCTTCCTTAAACAAGAGGGTAATTTGTTTTTCAGATTTTAATCTTATCTGTTTAGGGAGTTTGGTAGACATTATTTTCTTTATCGATATCTGCCATACGACCTGTTGGGTCGATCTCTATTTTATCTATTTCAAGACCTTCTAAGGTGAAAGAATAAGAAGGTTTAGCCCAGCTCCAATCTTTTAAAATTATAACCTGGCCTGATTCTTTTTTTCCACGCATTTCAGTTAGAGGGATATAATAACTTAATTGAACACCATTTTTAAGAGTTACGATAACATCTAGAGGCATCGGCATTAAACCGACCCTCTTTAAAGTAACCACAGTGTTTTGACCACTGTTAGAAACGTTATCTACTGCATAATCAATGGTGTTTGTGGTTTGAGTCCAATCTTGTAGGTACCAGCCCAAATGCATACCACTTATTTTTTCAGCCGTTCTAATGATATCTGTTGGCGTAGGGTGCGAAAATTTAAAGTCTGAATAATATTTCTTTAATGTTTGAGCTAGTGCTTCTTCTCCAATAATGTAACCTAGTTGGGAAAGAAAAACAGAACCTTTAGAATACGCACCAATACTGTAGGTATAATTGAAATTATATCGATCAGAGTGAGTAGTTAAAGGTTGTTCGTTACCTGACTTTACTAAACTGTAATAACCCCTGTAACTTGATAAGTAAGGCTGTTCGTTTTTACGATCCATAATTTCATTCATACACCAGCTTGATATATACGAAGTGAAGCCTTCATCCATCCAAGCGTGTTTTCCTTCATTGGTTGCAAGTACATGTTGAAACCAGGAATGAGCTAATTCATGAACCATTACTCCAACGAGGCTAGAAAAACTTCTTTCACCAGTAATTAATGTCCCCATAGCATATTCCATACCGCCATCACCACCTTGAATAACACTGTATTGTTTGTAAGGATAAGGGCCTATATGCGCATTGAAGTATTTCATTGCATTAGCAGTTTTCGGCTGTAACGCCTTCCAGTTCTCAGCTAGCTCTTCTTTGTTTTTATAAAAGAAATGTAGGGTTATGCCATCCTCTGTGATTAATTGATCGTGAACATAATCAGGGTCAGCAGCCCACATAAAGTCGTGAACATTTGGAGCTATGAATTGCCAAGACAGCTTCTGTTGTTTACGTTTTATTTTAGGCTCAGCTTGACTGTAGCCATGACCGATTTCATCGGGATTTTGAAGATATCCACTAGCAGCAACAGTGTAAGATTTATCGATATGTAGAGTTACATCAAAATCACCCCATACTCCGTGAAACTCTCTAGCGATATATGGGTAAGCGTGCCACCCTTCAAAGTCATATTCAACCATTTTCGGATACCACTGACTCATAGATAAAGCAACACCCTCTTTATTGTTTCTTCCAGATCGACGAATTTGCAAAGGAACTTGGCCTTGAAAGTCGAATTCAAGTACTGTTTGCCCCCCCGGTTTTAATGGATCACTAAGGTTAACCACTAAAATGGTTTCTTCCTCTTCTATTTTAAGCGCTACACCCCCATTTTGAGTCATATTAGAAACGTGTAGAAAGCCTTTCTCATCGTCAGAAAGTTGGGCAATACGACTAAACTTATTTTCATCGACCATTCTAGAATCTGGGTCTTCTATTGATTGTAAGCGATGATCCATATCGCTCCCTGGCTGAAACGCATTGAAATACAAGTGAAAAAAAACACGATCTAACGTTTCAGGAGAATTATTGGTATAAACTACTTTTGAGGTCCCTGTGTAGGTGTAATCTTCTACATTAACATCTACATCCATTTGGTAGCTTATTTCTTGTTGCCAATATCCTGGTTGTTTTTGAGCCATAGAGACTAAAAATGTAACACTAAAAAAAAGAGCAAAAAGGTTTTTCATACTAGTATCTATTTTGAGCTAATAATAACGCGTTGTACAAATTTACAACACCTCCGGACTTGCTGAATCTAGCAAATGAATTGATTTCGTTGTTGTCGGGCGTTAACACACTAATAGGAAGTCTAACACCGCTATCCATAAGAATTTTCTTAAGATCAGAGCCCCGGTGTTTTGGGAAATAGGCAGCGATCCATGCTGCTACTCCAGAAACAACAGGCGCGGCCATTGAAGTGCCCCCTTGAAATGCAAATACACCGTCAGGCATACTAGAGTAAATGTCTTCTCCTGGTGCGAATAGATCGACTTTTTCTTTCCCATAATTTGAGAAGTCGGCAATTAATCCTTGGTTGAAATAGGGAGCCAGCGCTCCAACAGATATAAAATTAGAAGCCAATTCCGTATTAAAATCTGGCTGATCGTCAGGATAATTTGTGTTTTTAAGGACGTCTAAATCTTCTGACTCATTACCTGCCGCATGCACAATAAGCGCCCCTTTACTTTCAGCATAAGAAATAGCCTCTTCAACCCATTTACGATTGGGAGAAAAAGATTTTCCGAAGCTACAGTTAATAATTTTCGCACCATTATCTGCCGCGTATCGAATAGCTAGCGCAACGTCCTTATCATATTCATCGCCTGCAGGTATGGTTCTTAAAATCATAAGTTTTGCAAAAGGGGCTATTTGAGAAACGATTCCAGCTACATGTGTTCCGTGTGATTCTTCCATTACGCGGTTGATTACGTTTCCATTACCGTAACCCGTATCCGTAATATCGTAAGGGTCGTCTCCTATCACCTTTCTACCGTCATAATTTACGTTGAGATTGTAGTTTGAACGTTCGGTGTAATAGGTTACGCCCTCAAAAAGGTCTTTGATCAATAAATCTGCACGGTCGGTATAACTTAAAAATTGAAGAGCTAAGGCTTTTTGTTGAGCAATAAACGCCGATTCAGGCGTAAATTTTCTAAGAGACTCAGAGTTAAATTGATCGTTATTTAATAGAATAGACAGGGTGTCAACAGCGGTTTTCGCCAAATCATAGATTCGCTTGTATTGTCTTTTGTTTTCTTCTGCTTTTGGCAGTTCTTTTTCTAGAATGATGCGCGCTCTTTTTAACTGCTGCTCATCGCCAATTCTATTCGCGATCATTCTAACGTATTCCATTTGTTCATAGTAACCCTCACCTAGAAAATTATATCCATGAACGTCATCTACAAAACCGTTAACATCGTCGTCGATGTTGTTGCCCGGGATTTCGTCTTCATTTACCCAAAGTTTATTATCGAATACAGGGTGATTGATATCTACCCCAGAATCAATAATAGCTACGATTACTTCAGAAGCTTTACGACTACCAACAACCCCCTTCGTTTTTTCAAAGGAGATACCAGGCAGGGTGTCTAAGACGGGGTCTGAGAAAAACCAACGTTTTTTTACCTCATCACTTAAAGTATTACGTTCAGCTATTGAGGATACCTTAATAGGAGTTTCATCCTTAAAGATTCTTGTAGAAGAACAACTAACCCAGAGGGATGATGACGTTAAGACAAAAAAGTATCGCCAAAAGGTATTTTTCATTTTACTCAAAATATTTATTGAATCGAAAGGACTGATTTAAACGAATTCCTTTCTCTGTTTGTTTAAGAGAAATAAGCTCGTTATGAGCATCGTGTTCAAAAAGCAAAAGATAGTCGTTTTTCAAGGCTTCTTCCAAGAAATTAGATTTCTCTTTTAAGGTTAAGAGCGGACGCATATCAAAGCTCATCACATAGGGAATTGGCAAGTGTCCAGCAGTGGCGATTAGGTCTCCAGTAAAGAAGATTTTTTTGCCGCGATAGGGTATGAGAGGTAGTACCTGCTTCTCGGTATGTCCATCAAAGTATCTAAGTTCGAAAGGAAATCTCGTGTTATCACCTATAAAGCAAAGCTGTCCAGACTCTTTTAAAGGGATTAAATTCTCTTCTAAAAAGGAGGCTTTTTCTCTGAGGTTTGGTTTCATTGCCCAATTCCAGTGTTCCTTAGAGGTCCAATACTTTGCGTTTTTAAAACGCGGATTAAGCTCACCTTTGGTTGTTCGCAATACCGCTCCTCCAACATGATCAAAATGCAGATGAGTTAGAAGGACATCGGTGATTTGGTCGGGATGAAACCCTTTTTCAAGAATGCTTTTTTCAAGACTATGATCACCCCACAATCCGTAGTGGGAAAAGAATTTTTCACTTTGTTTATCACCCATTCCGGTATCTACCAGAATTAATTGATCACCTGTTTCAACGAGCAAACATCGAGCAGCGAGATCAATTTGGTTGTTGCTATCTGCAGGATTAGTTCTTTGCCAAATGCTTTTGGGAACAACCCCAAACATAGCCCCGCCGTCTAGTTTGAAATTTCCCGATTCGATGATATGGAGTTGCATGCTAGTTTTTCTATAAGTTCACGTCCGAAATAAACCAAAGCCTTTACTTCTGTAGGGCTCAGTAGCCGGTCTTTTTTAAGTATGAGCAGTTCATTTCCGCTAGATTCTATAAGGTAAACAGGACTGCTCTCGATTAAGAAAATAAGCTCTTTACTAAAGAGACTTCTGATTTTATCAGGCTGAGATCCACTCAGGTGAAACTTGCGATTAAAATAGTTGTGACCCTCGACGGTTAAATCCCCAAATCCTGCAATTGCATTTAAACGGTCTAAAAAACCTTCTTTATCTAACACGAAGGAGGGTATGCTGCTTTCTAGCTTGATGGTAAGTGCAGTTACTCTGGCTGATTCACGCGCAATAAATTCTCCCTCATTGAAAATAATGTCTTGTACCACACTGTTTGATACAGGATCAACAAGGGTATTATAAACCTGCACAATAGGTTTGGTTTCAAAAAACAAAAAGTGATACAACGAAGGGTCTATTGGTTGATTTTTAGCAGAGTATTCCCACCCGTATTCTTTGGACATTTTAGACAGGTTCTCTTGTCTGCGGCTAAACAGTTTTTCTATTGAACCAAGCGTATTCTCTGTTGCCAGGTTTCTAACAGCAAAAGGATGAGAAGAACTCGCACCGTGAAGATCGAGCCCAATTGTCGAAACCTTACCTCCTTTTTTCTCAAAAGAGGCAATATAGTTCTCTACGGTTTGCATAGCGCTGTGATCTACAAATTCACAAAGTGAAAAGTCGATAACAATTGTTTTTGTTGCACCAATAGCATCTAGTTTTAACTTGAGCTTGAAGAGGTTTAAAAACGAACAAAAGTATTTAACACTGACATAGTAAGAATCGGTATCCTTCTCTTTGAACGCAAGAACGTTGGGTTGAAATAGATGCCGTAAAAAAAGTAAGGGCCTTCTGGTGATGACAAAATGAGATAGCAGGGTGATTAGAGTCCCAAGAAAAATTCCCGTAATAATATTAGTGCTTAAAGTAATGAGGGAGGTTGCTACAAGAATGAGCAGCTGTTCTTTCCCCACTTTTGCTGCCGCAACTAACTTGAGGGGGTGGGCTAATTTATATCCTGTATAGACCAAAATAGCCGCAAGCGCAGAAAGCGGAACTCGATTTAAAAGCTTGCTAAAGAATAGGATAAACAAAAGCAGAAACACTCCATGAAAAAAATTGGACGACCGATTGTTGGCTTGCTGGGTAACATTTACCGAACTTCTTGAGATCACAGTTACCACGTTAAGCCCTCCGAGAAATCCACTAATCGCTGTAGCGACACCAAGCGCCCGAAGGTCTTTGTTTGCGTTAGACCTTCTTCTTTGAGGATCTAAGTTGTCTACCGCTTTAATTGACAAAAGAGATTCTACACTGCCGATCACCGCAATAGTAATGGCCACCGACCAAAGCCCCCAAGAATTGATTAAATCAAAGTTCGGATGGTAAATCATGCTTTCTACCGAATCAGGAAGCTGTATAAAGAGATCGGGTCGAATCGGGTTTTCTATCCCCCTCAACTGACAGTAATAACTATAACCAACCGCCAAGAGAATCACCCACATAGGAGAGGGAATTTGTTGATAATATCGGTTTCGAATAGATGAATTGAACAGCAGTATAACCAGAGAAACGATTCCCAACAACCCGGCAGCTAGCGTTGATGCCGAATTAGGTGCAGATTGAATAAACTCAGTAACGACTAAGGGGAGCTTGAACAATTTAATTAAAGGGTTTCCGCCCCCTGCTTCAAGCCCAAGCATTATGGGGAACTGTTTTACGAGAAGACTTAAACCAATTGCAGCCAGCATCCCTTCAATAGCAGAGGCAGGAAAAAACTCTGCCAGTTTACCCATTCGCAGAACCCCTAAAAAGGTGATGAGAACTCCAGCAATCGTAATCGCTGCAAGGGTATGGGTATAGCCTAGAAAAAGATCACCTCCACCCAGGGTGGTAACCGCAGTAAGAAGTACTACCACCAAGCTATATCCAGGTCCAGAGATGGTAACGTAAGACCCGCCCAGAAGCGCAACAACGACACCCCCTACAACCGCAGAAACAATACCTGCGGTGGCCGGCATTCCACTTGCCACGGCTAGACTTAAACCTAAAGGCAAGGCAATAAGAGACACTACAAACCCGGCGAAAAGGTTTTTGGGTAACGATGATATGAACTGATTTCTTGTCATTTTGCTCTACAGATCAGTAAGTCTGACGGCAGATCAGACAAAATGAATTCAATGTCTCGTGTTATGATTCGGCTTAAAAGAGAGGTTTTGACGGGAGCGTCCATCACTAAAAGATCAGCTCGGGTTACCTCAGCGTAATGACCGATTGAATAACCTCTTTTGCCGAAAATTGCCTGCTTTTGAATACTAATCGAATCGGTAAGTGCCGCTGGAAGCTGATCGATGAGCTCCGCAACTCTTCGATCCTCCTCGGCCTCTAAGACTCGTTTCTTTCTAAGACTTCGAATAAGACTTCGGTCATCATCAACACTTACTTTGACCGATTTGTTAGCAATTTCTTCAACAACGGTAGCCTTGTTTGCACCTAGACACCGGGCTGAATAGAAGGCCTGAAAAAGGGTGTTAGGGAGCGTGCTTGTTTTAAAGCCACTAATAACAACATGTTTACAAGCTACACGTTCTATGGCAGGTTTGATTAGCAGTAACACCGAACACTTAACTGACCGGGTAAGTTTACGTGCCACCGAACCCAAATAAAACCGAAAGAGGGACTCGTGCTGCACAGCTCCTAATACCAAAAGATCAATAGACAGACTTTCGGTAGAATCTAGAAGAGTGGTGTGCGGGTCACCGGGTATCCAGTGATATTCACTAACTCTTGATGGCGCCGCGGTCGCAGCAATAATTGAGGTTAGCTTTTTCTGCTTTTCTTCAGTTTTTTCACCCACATGCAGCAGAATGAGTTCAGAATCAAAAAACTCAGCGAGTCGCACTACCTCGTGCAAATTACTCTCAAGGCTTGGCGAAAACGCAAAACCAAAAAGCATTCGTTTAAAAGGGTTGTACTGGTGTAAGCTTTGATTCATAGCCCAATTTTAAGGGCTTAGAAGATACTAAATTCTGTACTTAGTCATTTAGTTTTAACACCGCCATGAATGCTTGCTGCGGGATTTCAACATTTCCGATTTGACGCATTCGTTTCTTTCCTTTTTTCTGCTTTTCAAGAAGTTTTCG
>Ga0209654_1002838_pt1 | contig 11282 bp, 10 predicted proteins | sample SaaInl1SG_22_DNA_FD_184646 | JGI IMG/M metagenome (GOLD analysis project Ga0209654, IMG submission 184646) | Marine microbial communities from expanding oxygen minimum zones in the Saanich Inlet - ESP_161SG_22_DNA (SPAdes) (version 2) | ecosystem: Environmental > Aquatic > Marine > Intertidal... | reverse complement strand
CAGAGCATTCCATCTAGCCATGCGCATATTCCAGTGCTGAGGGGCGTAAGCAATTAGCGGGCCGGAGTAATTCGCTGAGTCGATTACGAAGGTCCAGGTCAGAAGCCCAGGCGAGTCACCAGGACTCACGGCATTGAATTCGTTACCAATTATTGGGAGCGCAGCCCACGCTGTTCCGACTGAAATGCCACCATCTGTTGAATATGGGTCTTGATCCTCATCGAAGGCGATCAGGTTCGGTGGGACCATCATCTTGTTTGATAGGGTCACCCTCCCCATCACGTCGCAGGAAATTCGTCTCTCATAGAAACCCCAACCGCCACCGGTGTCGCTGTCACTGCTGTAGAGATGCGTGGCTGCAGACGCCATGTATTTCGGGTAATAACTGCGGCCCATTTTGTCTGCAACAAAAAGCCCACCCTCAATCGAATTGAAAGCTCCGTTGTGGTGCGACTCATCGCCTATCCACTGACCCCACTGACCAAACTGACCGATCGTTGGGACTCTATCCAGTAGTCGATAAACACGCAGGTACTGGGACACACCGAAGACATCTGGCCCTGCTGCCTCGCTGGTTACCACTTCGACGCCTCCCATGTTGATGTTGGAGGTATAGGGAGCAACGCAATTGTCTGCATCCAGTTCGCTAATGAGGTCCTCAAATACCTGCGTAGCTCCCGGCTCCACATATTCGCAGTGCTCGGGTAAATAAATTCCGGGGCGGTATACGGATTCGAAAGCTGCTGCGTCACCGGAGCCTTGACTTGAGCCTGATGCATCAGAGGCTGTGGTGTTTGACACGCCTGGCTCGACATCTATTGCACCTGCGCTGCAACCGGCTAACGCAAGCGAAACAGCGGCAGAAGTAGACAGCACCCTGAGGCCCAAGTGTTTAACCATGCCACGCATTTAGAACCGCCTTTCTGTATAGATACATTTACACTATGCTACGACTGGCATGTTCACGAAACTGCCACGCACCGTCCAATCGGGCTGGCTGACCTATCTGAAAACGTCTTTTAGATGTCACAACCGTTGCCCATGGTTCGCGAAAACTGCATGAATGCCGCTCTGTGAGCTTTATAGTTGCACTGATGTTATGTTATCTTAGCTCTGAGAATACTATTGTGTGTTCTTATTATCACTGGAAAGATTCAGAACATGTTGGTTTGCAAGAGTAAAAACATCAAGTTCGTTGCTCTGGGTACCTGGGCCACTGTTGTGACTCGGACAGATCAAGACTGTGTTCATCAAACCAGGGAGAGCAAGTGAGCATAGAATTCCACTGGGGGAAGGTCGGTGAGCCTTGTTGCAAATCGGAGGAAAGAAAAGGGAGAACTAGTCATGGTTAGCGGTCCAGTCAAAATTGGCATCGTCGAGGACAATAGTTTGCTGCGGCTGTCCCTAAACGCGTCACTTGAAAAAGAAAACGTGGAAGTAGTATTCTCCGTGGCTACCGCAGTTGAGGCGCTGCAGCAGCTTGAGTCAGCTCAAATCGATGTGTTGATTGCAGATCTGCACCTTGGTGAAACAATCAATGGAATAGATGTTTCGCTGTTGTGGCAGAAAGCCCACCCTAAGCTCGGTGTTGTGTATCTCACCAGCTACGATGACCCACGGTTGATTAGTGGCGGAAAGTCACCGGTGCTTGCAGAAAACTCGGTGTACCTGACCAAGGGTTCGATTTCAGAGATTGATCAGTTGGTCCAGGCTATTTACTCCACACTTGAAGGCCACAGCGAATCCCACGTCCGTACCGGACCCCTGGCATCCCTGACTGATGTGCAGATGGAAACCCTGTCGCTGTTGGCGCTTGGTCACTCCAATAAGGAAATCGCACGTATCCGCGGAATCAACGAGGAGTCGGTCGCGATTTCACTCAACCGAATTTCCAAGGTGCTCGGACTGCCTGCACAAATGGATAGAAATCAGCGCGTTCACTTGGCTCGAGTTGTCCTAAGGGGCCAAGGCCAGTGAGATGCGGTTTCTGAAGGAAACGTTTGAGTCAATAGGTGGCCCTTGGTTGCTTGACCGACTTCAGTCGGTTCTGGTTGGAATTCCGATAGTCGTCGTCCTCAGCGTAATTTTCCCCCGAGATTACACATGGGATCAGTACATCCTGACGTTTCTTAGAAATATTCTCATCTTTGGCTATGTGCTGATTGTTTCGGAGTTGGCAAGGCGCACTATCTTCTCGAGAATCAAACAGCAACCCGCCAACCCGATACTAGTGCTCAGCTTTGGGGCTCTATTGGGTGCAACCGTTTATCTGCTGACAGCGGCAACCGGATTACTTCTGGGTGTTCCGGCAGAGCCGGTTGGAGTTGGTCTAATTCTGATCTCGGCGCTAATCGGGTCATTTGCGGTTGCCATAGGGTCATTGCTGGAAAAACTCAGGCGTTGGTCCAGAATCAGACGTCGCCTGAACCTGGAGCGGCAAGCCGACGCTGTCGACAAAGAGCAAATCGCCGCACAGCTGTCGATGGTGTTTTCCGATCTCTCGGCCAACGTGTCCAGGAAATTCAATGAGCTTCGGATGAATCGCGCCATCACCAGCAAGGAAGGCCTGGAGCGAGTCATCACAGAGTGCATCAAGCCTCTTTCCAGGTCGCTAACGAGCTTGACGAGGCCAACTGCGAGGTATTTTGTGATCCGGGGCACAACCAGTGAGGCTCTAGCCTTGCGCCCGTTTCAAGCGCCCACTGCCGTGGCCTTTGTCTTCAGTGCAGGCTTCCTGCTGGTAAATGCCTTGTTGGGAAATGGGAATCTGGCCTTAGAGCCAGCGCTAATTGTATTCTTGATCGTAAGTGTCGTGCTCAACTTCTCCGAAAGGTTATGGCCAAAGTTTGGACGAGGCAAGGGGCTGCTCGCCATCGTGACTGTGGCCAGCGTACTAGCGGCCATTGTCACTCCCATCAATCAGTACTACTTGCTCTCGAGCTTTGAGCCTGTTCGGCTGCTGGCTGGCTGGCTTCTAAATTTGACAGTAATTGCGACCATTTTGGTTATCTCGGCGACGGTGGCTTATCGGCCGAAAAGCACTAACAGCGAGTACGCGCAAATTCTTGATGCGAACGCCGACGGAGCTCTGCGACAGGCCTTCAATGCACTTATTTATCGTCGCCTGTCTCAAAAACTTCACGGTGCGGTTCAATCAGATGTGCTGGCCTTGCAATTGTCGATCGATGATTCGCTGCTATCTGCCTCGACAGAGCTTGAGCGGAATGTGCTGGAAATTATCGAAAAGGCAAGGCAAGACTTTCTCTCAGAAACCGAAAAGCCATTAAGTGAGAGACTGGAAGAACTGGCCGAAATGTGGTCGTTCGTCGCCAAAATTGAAATATCGAATAGCTGTGAGAACCTCTCTGCACTTCAGGAAAACGTCTGCTTCTTGGTGATTCAAGAGGCGGTCACGAACTCTGTCAGGCACGGCTCGGCCGACCTTATTGAGGTCCACCTCAGCAGCGACGAGCCTGGCTGTTTTCAGCTTCATGTCATTGATAACGGAACCGGCCCAATCGGCAAGGGCTCAAAGCCGGGAGCTGGGCTAAAGGTTCTATCGGCTCTAACCGAGGATGAGTATTCGTTGGGGTTCAATAAAACTGGTGGAGCAAGGCTGAGTGCCACCATTTATGCCTAGTCGCAGCCCACCGGCTTTTTGTGCCCGCTGGCGATTCAGGTTTAGATTACCCAGGATTCTGTAAACGGCGAGATCATGCACTTAAGCTGGCATGGCTTTGAGTCGGGTTTGGTTGAAACCGCTACCTGAACTCAGGATTAACTAGATCGATGAGCTGCGGGCCTGCAACCAGCACAATTGCCAAAAAAAACAAGGCTAGTCCGATGCGTTTCCAAATTTTCTCTAGGTTCTTCGGGTCTTTTGGTTCGCTCATGACCTTCAGCCTAGGGGTAATCTTGGTTCAGAGCCAAAGGAGCATCATTGACCGCGCCCTCGAACAATTGGATTGCCCTGGAACCAAAGAAAGTTCCTGCTTACGTTGAGACAATCACTCAATCAGGCGGCCAGATTGCGGACCTTAGCGCTGAGGTCAAAGCGTTGATATGGACAGACTACTCAAACCCGCAGCTACTTCAGCAAACCCTTGATCAAAATCCACAACTGGAATGGGTTCAACTTCCCTTCGCTGGCGTCGATGCCTTCAGATTCGTGCTGGATCGCCCAATCACTTTCACCAGCGCAAAGCGCTCCTACTCCGAACCAGTTGCAGAGCACGCTCTCGCGCTTTGTTTGGCGATGGCAAGAGTGATTCCGGAGCGAGTGCGGGCAACCAGCTGGGGCAGACAGTTTGCAGACAGCCTGTTTGACGAGGAAGTTCTGATCATTGGCGGCGGCGGTATTGCTGAGCAATTGGCGAAGCTGCTTGTGCCATTCAGGTCGAATGTCACCGTATGCAGGAAGCGGCCAGCTGAGCCCTTTATGCCTGGGTTTAGTGGGCAAGTGGTCGGGTTTGAACAGCTTGATGAGGGGCTCGCTAAGGCAAAGTTCGTAGTTCTGGCTTGCGCGCTTACTGACGAAACCAGGCACCTGATGAATGCGGAAAGATTTGAACTGATGCGCAGAGACAGCTACCTAGTCAATGTTGCTCGCGGCGAAGTGGTGAACCAGGAGGATTTGGTGTCGGCGCTGAAATCGGAAGCCATCGCGGCAGCCGCGACCGATGTCACCTACCCGGAACCACTTCCCGAAGATCATCCGATGTGGCAATTGGACAACCTAATCATCACCCCGCACACAGCCGATGTGCTGGCGATGGTGACAAGGCTGTTTGCGGACAGGCTGCGAGTGAATGTGACTGCGTGGTTGGGTGGGGCGGAGCTAACCGGCCGTGTCGATTCGAAGCTGGGTTACTAAATCGTCGCCAACTCTGAAACGGATGTCAGGCTTCTCTTGGAAGTGCCGTCTGTGATCTCGATACTAAATGCGGGTGTTGATCCAGACAAATCAAACCAAAGCTTCAGCTTGGAATCCTTCCCCGTCCACTGAAGCTCCATTGCCGAACCCGTTAGTTGCTTCCAGCTAAATGTTCCCTCGAAGGCCGCGTGCTTGCGAAGCCTGGCAAGCCCAAGAATGGCCTGGGTAACGGGACCAGCAATCGCCTCGTCAATTTCGGCAGGTGTGTAGTGGTGGCGATTGACGTCCCTGCCCTGCTCGGTTTTTGCAAAAAGGTCCTGGTCGTCCTTGCCGTTGAAGAGGCCCACGTAGTAGACCTGCGGCTCGCCTGGCAAGAAGAACTGGACTGCCCTAGCAAGAACATGGGCCGTGTCATCGCCCAAGATGCTCGGCAGCGTGGCATTGATCTGGTGGGGAAGGTTAAACCACTGTGGAATAACGCTCGCAATCTTGGAATGCCCACCGGTGTTGATTTCTGCCTGCTTGAAGATGTTTGCCATTTCGGCATCCGAAATCAGTCCCTCTGCGCCACCAATTGGACCAGCATCGATGACGCCGTAGCCATCGTGAGTGTCAAGAACGTTCAGGCAGTTGGTCGGCCGCAGTTCAAACCACTTTGCGAGCTTGTCAACGGTTCCGGTGAAAATTGAGTGCAGTAGCAGCGGGGCAGTTTGAAAGTCATAGATCAAATCAACCAGCGGCGAAATCGCCAGCTGTTGCTTGTAGTGGGCATGTACTTCAACCAGCACTCTCATTCCCTCAGCTTGAATCAGCGCTGTGATTTCTTTGACGAACTCAAGGGTTTCAGGGGTCATGAAAGAGTCGGTGCCAGGTGTCTTCACCGCATAGCCAACGGCATCTAGCCTTACGACGTTTACGCCACCGGAATTCAATGCGGCAAGCACGCGCTTCAAATAAGCCATTCCCGCTTCGTGCTTGATGTCGATGTCGACTTGGCTGGGCATGAAGGTGGTCCAGACCAGCCTTCTTTGGCCTGCCACCTCATAGGCGGTGAAGGGAAAGCCAGGCCTTGGGCGATAGAAGCTGGTGATGCCAGCTTCGTCTGCACCATCTGGAAAGACGGTGTCGAAAGTCAGGAACATGCCAGAAAATTCACTGGCTTCGCCCTTTTCTTGCCAATCCAAGAATTCAGGGGAGAGGTTGGAGGCGTGGTTAATGATTAGGTCAGCCGTTAGTTCCCGATTATTCGACAGAGCTTTGAAATCGTCCCAGGACCCTAGGCGGGGGTCAACGATGGTGTGGTCGATTGGATCAAAGCCAGCATCATCGCCGTCGTAAGGGTGAAAAAACGGAAGAACGTGCACACCCGAGAAATCCTTCAGTGGCCCATCAAGGAGGGTCTGGATGTGCTTTAGCGATCCGCCCACGCGCTCGGCGTAGACAAGAATGCTGGCTCCAGACATCAAAAATCCCTTGCTTGTGTAATCGCTTACAGTTTTTGGCTAGACTCAACTCTAATCAGATTTTTGGTGCTTTGTTGGGGCTTTAGCGAAAAGGGCTAACCCCAGATTTCCGGGGTGGGAACGCTGACCTTTCCAGCATCTAGGTAATCAAGGCCGGGGTCAATGTCTGTTGCCAATAACAGTGGTCCGTCGATGTCGACAAAGTCGCAAAACTGACCAATTACATAGGCCGGAGCCATTGATAGCGAGGTCCCGGTCATGTTCCCAACCATCAGGCTTTTGCCTTCATCGGTTGCGGTTGTTGCAATCTCAAGTGCCTCGGTCAAGCCGCCGCACTTATCAAGTTTGATGTTCACTACCTGGTAGCGGTCTGCCGCATGCTGGTATTCACTCAGGTTCAGTGCACTTTCATCGGCCCCTAGTGGGATGGGTGAGGTAAAGCCCGCTAGTTCCTGGTCTTCTCCTCGAGCAAGCGGCTGCTCGATCATGTCAATCGAGAGCTTGCTTAGATCTGGCATGAAGGCGTTCAACTCCTCGAAGTTCCAGCCCTGATTCACATCCACAACCAGTTTGGCGTCTGGTCTTGCGCTCCTGATTGCCTCTAGCTTTGCTACCGGCTGTTCATTGCTCAGTTTTATCTTTAGGTTTGGAAACTCGCTAAGCTCTAGCGCCCGTGCGGCCATTTGCTCCGGTGTTCCAATGCCAATGGTGGCTACCGTAGTCAGTAGCTTCGGTTCAATTCCAAGTAGCTCCCAGATGCTGCCGTTAATCTTTTTGCACTCCAGATCCCACATTGCACAGTCAAGAGCATTTCTGGCGCCGTTTGTCGGCATTAGGGAATTGATCTCTTGCCTGGTCGCACCTTTTTCTACAGCGGGCTTGATTGCCTCTAGATCCTTGACCATCTGATCCTGGTCATCGCCAAGGTAGTAGATGCCGACACCCTCGCCTCTGCCGAAAAAACCTTGGTCTTCCAGTGTCACCCACACCGAATTCAGGTTTGTAAAGGTGTAACCAGTGATGGCGAATGGAGAGTGCAGCGGAAAGTTCTTCCGCTCAATCGTCATTTTCATTCTGAACCCAACAGGGCGTCAATGATTGCATCAGCGCCGGTTGCGATTGGGTCAATCGCCGGTAAGCCATACAGCTGGCTCAGGTTTTCCAGGTAGGCGGCGCGCTCGTGAGCGGGAAGCGTGCTGGTATTCACGCTGATGCCAACGCAGGCAATGTGAGGGTTCACCTGCTTCCCTAAGTCAATGGTGCGATCGATCACCGCTTGAATGCTTGGGAGTTCAAAGTCTGGCCAACCCTTGATGTGTGTCCTGAGAGCCTCGGTGCAGACCACAAATGCATCTGGCTGTGAACCCATTAGCAATCCAGTGCTCACCGAGGAGTAGCCAGGGTGGAAGAGGCTCCCCTGACCCTCAATCACGTCCCAGTGGTCAGCTGAATTATTTGGTGAAATCAATTCGGCTGCACCGGATAGAAAGTCCGCAACCACTGCATCAATTGGGATTCCGTTTCCGGCAATCATGATGCCGGTTTGCCCCGATGCCCTGAAGTCAGCGTCAATTCCGCGCTCCTGCATTGCTCTGGCAATTGCCAGAGCGGTGTACTTCTTTCCTAGAGCACAATCGGTTCCCACGGTAAGGAGCCTCTTGCCGGTTCGCTTGAGTCCAGTGCCAACTGGAATATCTTTGGGCGGCACCCGAACATCCACCAGGGATGCTCCAGATTCCTTGGCCGCAGCCACCAGCTCCGGCATGTCGTTTAGTTTGGTGTGGACACCGGCAACAATATCGAGTCCGCTTTCCAGCGCCTGAATCAGGGTCGGCATCCAAGCCGCAGGGATGGCACCTCCAACTGCAGAGGTTCCAATAACTAGCGATTTTGCCCCGGCTTTCGCGGCGCTGACAACATCATGCTTCGGCAGTCCTAAATCGATAGTTCCACCGGGCAGAGACAGCTGACCCATGCACTTCTCGGGGACCCAGTGGGCAAGACCAGCGGCAGTTTTTGCATAAATCGGCTCAGTTTCCGAGCCAACAAAAAGTAAGTAGGGGGCCTTCAGGGTGATTGTTTGCAATGTTTCCTCAGTTGTTAGCTTCTTGGCATTGAGCACTCGGGAGTGCCACCGGGCAGTCGATGCCGGTTGGCAGCGATCTTGTAATAGACGACTTTGGCGAGGTTTCTAATTAGCGGAAGCTTGATGATCTGGCCGGGAAGCGCCCAGATGGTCCGGGACTCAATCAGAACCTGTGCCATTGCAGCTGCAGCCACGTATCTTTTGGTGCCTGAAAGGTAGTAGACCGCCTTTGAGGTCAGTTCCTCGCTGAGATTCAGAGCGGCAAGATCCAATCGCTGGTAGGGCTCAATCTCAATTCTGTTTTTGGTCATTTTGCGCAGCAATCTGGCGCTGGTGCTGCAGATTGCGCAGTCGCCATCAAAGATAAGCAGTTGTCGGTCCCGACTCATGCAATAAGCCTAATGCGGTGTAGTGTTTTTGGAGTTGTGTAGGTTTTCTATTTGGAGGCGTAGGCTAATTACGTGAACCAACAAGGTCGCAAGCGATCCATGCACCCAACACAGATCGTGGTAATTGCGTTCGGTGCTGCCTCGATTGCTGGCACCCTTTTGCTTTTGCTCCCTTTCGCTACTGCTCCCGGAAACTCAACCAGTGTTGTGGCAGCATTCTTCACAGCGGTGTCTGCTGTTTGTATTACCGGTTTGACTGTTGTCGACACTGCCACCCACTGGTCTGGCTTTGGTCAACTGGTCATCATGGTGCTGATTCAGCTCGGTGGGCTTGGAATCGTTTCCTTTGCAACCTTGCTGGGTCTTTTGGTCTCTGGGCGAATCAGTCTCCGCGATCGCCTGAACACTTTGTCCGAGGCAAAAATAGTGGGAGCAGATAGCCTTCCAAAGCTCCTTAGCCGAATCCTGATTGTTTACTTCGGTTTTGAACTAGTTCTGGCAACCTACCTGAGCCTCCGACTTCACTTCAGTTACGGCGAAGGTGTATTCCAGTCAATTTGGCACGGAACCTTCCATGCAATTTCGGCATTCAACAACGGTGGCTTCTCGCTTTACACCGACAGCATGACTGGCTTCAACCAGGACATGTTCTTCATCGCCCCGGTGATGCTCGCGGTTGTGGTCGGTGGCTTAGGTTTCCCGGTTCTGATTGAGCTGCACGAGCGGATCTGGCGCTTGCGCTTGCAGCCGGGTGGCAAGGCAAAGCGCTTCTCTCTGCACACCAGGCTCACGCTCTGGATGACGGTTTCGCTGATTGCTCTTGGGGCGCTGTTTATTGGCGCGATTGAGTGGAACAACCCTGGAACATTGGGTGGCCTGAACACCTGGGACAAGCTAGTCAACACCTTCTTCACCTCGATCATGCCTCGCTCCGGTGGCTTCAACTCGCTAGACATTTCCGCTATGGACCCAGCCAGCTGGCTTGGCATTGACCTGCTGATGTTCATCGGTGGTGGCTCGGCCTCAACAGCCGGTGGCATCAAGGTCACCACAATCGCGGTTTTGATCTTCATCATTTACACCGAAATTCGCGGTGAAACTGCGGTGAACGTGGGAAACCGAAGGTTGCCTCGTTCTATTCAGCGCCAGGCGCTGACGCTGGTTGCACTCAGCGCAACGGCAATCTTGTCCACCACGCTGTTGTTTGCAGCAACTACCGACTTCAGCCTTGATGAGATTTTGTTTGATGTGATCTCTGCCGCGGCCACGGTTGGACTGTCCACTGGAATCACTGCCGACCTGCCTGCCTTCCACCAGATCTGGCTGGCGTTTTTGATGTTTGTTGGAAGAATCGGTCCGGTTGTCGTGGCCTCAGCACTTGCTCTTCGTGTCACAAAGAGGCACTATGAATTACCAAAGGAAAGGCCCCTAATTGGCTAAAGACAAGGCAAAGCGCCGCGTACTGCACACCAACGTGATCGTGATCGGCATGGGAAGATTTGGTTCATCGCTTGCCCGAGAGCTGATGCGCACCGGTCATGAGGTGCTCGGTGTTGACACTGACGAACGCCTAGTTCAGCAAATGTCACATGAGCTAACTCACACGGTAAAAGCGGACACCACCGACGAGGCAGTCCTTAGCGAGTTGGGCATCGGAGAGTTCGATGCAGCAGTTGTGGCCATCGGTGCCGATATTGAAGCCAGCATCCTGACCACCTCGCTGCTACTGCAGCTTGGGGTTCCAAATGTTTGGGCCAAAGCAAACTCACAATCACACGGTCGAATCTTGGAGCAGCTCGGTGCTCACCACGTGGTTTTCCCAGAGTATGAAATGGGCAAGCGAGTTGCCCACATGGTCTCCGGTGAATCGCTCGACTACGTGCCAATCGACAACGACTTCGTGATGGTTAAGGCGCTAGTGCCAGAGTCATTCAATGACCAAACCCTGGCCGATTTGAAGATTCGTTCCAATTACGGTGTGACTGTGGTTGCGATCACCAAGGGCGACGGCGAGTACAAGCCAGCCTTCCCTGACACTGTTCTGCACGCCGGTGATCAAATTATTGTGGCGGGTCAGGTCGAACCGCTCGATAAGTTCTGCCAGGTAATTTAGGCCTGGGTTTGAGTAAGGCATTGCAGCAAAGCCTCTACTGGCTGCTGGTTTCAGGAGTGCTGTTCGGGGTTCAATACCTTTACCACCCAAATCTCAACCTAATGATTATTGGTTGGGTTCTTAGTTTGCTGCTTACTGCGCTAACGGCATGGAGTGGCAGAAGGATTTCAAAGCCAGCCATTCCAATCAAGCTGCTACTGGTTTCCGCAATCGCTTCCCTGATGAACTCTCAGGCATTAGATGTTGCCTATTCACTTACCAGTGCGCCACTTGGCAATCGGTTTGACTTCGTGCTTGAGGTTTTCGGCTTCGCCTGCTTATTTTTGGTCGTCAGCCTTATTGGGAGAAGATTTTCTGG
>Ga0209654_1002836_pt1 | contig 11283 bp, 13 predicted proteins | sample SaaInl1SG_22_DNA_FD_184646 | JGI IMG/M metagenome (GOLD analysis project Ga0209654, IMG submission 184646) | Marine microbial communities from expanding oxygen minimum zones in the Saanich Inlet - ESP_161SG_22_DNA (SPAdes) (version 2) | ecosystem: Environmental > Aquatic > Marine > Intertidal... | reverse complement strand
AGCCTGCGTCTTGCACCGTGACCGCCGCCCCGATTTTTTCCACTTGGATAACGGGCGTCATGAAACCACCTCCAAGCGCGCACCGCCAAAACTGTCATCCCAAAGCGCATCAATCTCACTGCGCGCAGCACTTACAAACTGCACACGATCCCCCGCTTGAAACGCGAACGGTTCTGCTCGGTTCTGATCAAAACACTGAAACGCACTCTGCCCGATGTGACGCCAGCCTGTTGGTGTCTCATTGGCAAAGATGATCAATTGAGCAACCGCAACAACAAGCGCACGCGCCGGAACTCTTGGCGCAACACCGTCCATGCGCGCAATATTCCAATGCGACTCTAAATTGCCCAAATAGGGCTGACCCGGCGCAAACCCCAGGGTTAACACCCGAACCTGCGTTGCAGTAATCTGCGCGACAGCCTGTGTTTCATTTACCCCGGCAAGCTGCGCCGCCTCAGAAAGTTGCGGGCCATCAAAGCTGCATGGAATTGTCCAAACGCGCGATTGCAACATCGGCTCTGCAAACCAATCCCGCGCATGCACCTCTTCGGTCACGTTTTGGACGACCTGCACGATATCCGCATCCAAATCTAGCTTGAGATAAACAGCCGTTAATGACGGCGCGGCCTCTCGTATGCCAACCGGTGCGAAATTTTCGATATGCTTATGAAAAGCCAAGGCCGCAGCATTTGCCGCATCACTCATCTGCTCCGCAAAACGAACAAGCACACCGTCAACACCAACGAATATTATCTTCGGAACTCGGTTTGCGTGATCGCCGTTCATGTCGCTCATTTCATTGCTTGCACCAACCCATCATGGCACCCAAACAAGCGCAAGCATCAAGGAAATTTTACTCTGATTCGTGAGTGCTGCTCCAACTCGCGTATATTTAGGATGAGCCCGAAAATATACGAAATTGAAATAACTTATGTTTTTCAGCAGGTTAAATAAAAACCTTAACTTTGACCTCGAACCAATGCAGGCTCAAAACATAGAATGTCTTGCCATAAACATGGTATTCGCGGCATAGATAGTCTTAATATAACGTATAAGAGATCAGAATCGGTCTCAGAGGCAGAACACACTACAGGAAAGCTTCGCCGCTTTGAACACAGCTATCACTGTGGAGCGCGTGGAATAAACAAGATCGAGCGAGGAAGAATCATGTCCTAAACACAAAACACCTTTCCCGAAAAGAAAGGGCTTTGAATGGCTGCAACCACCCAAAGCCCATAACGAACAGCTTTCGCTATCACGTTTTTCCTGATCCCCTGATAGCAGAATGCCAGAATCACCGCAAGCTTTACGCTTCGGGGAAACGGAATTTTATGGCCTCTTCTCTCACTTTTGACCCCGCTAAAGGGTTTATCGCCCTGCCCTGTGACGTGATGAACATCGACATGTCACCCGGTGCTTTTCGTCTACTTGTTGAATTGTGCCGCATGGCCAATCGCACAGGGGAATGTTGGCCCTCCCTCGGTCAACTCAGCGACCGCATTGGCAGATCCAAGGCTGCTATCTCGGGTTACATCGCTGAACTTCGTGACACTGAACTCTTGGAAACGACAACTCAGAAAATGGCGAACGGCTACAATTATCGCCTCAAGTACTGCGTGACTTTCTGGAAATCTTGGCGCGATAACTTAAAGCGACCTCAGGCTATTGATCCTGTTCAGAAAGAAGAACGCAGCGTTCAATCTGCTGAACGCAGAGTAAACTCTAAAAATCATAGTCATAAAAAACAACTCCCGCTAGGTCGTGTTGTAAGTGAACTTTATTCAACTTGGAAAATTCACACCGACAACGCGCCGTTCCCTAGTTTTCACGGAACCATCGAAAATAGTTTAGTCCTGAACACACAGAAATTGCTCGAAACTAAACAGCTCGAACCTCTTGATAGGACAGCGGTTGAAACAGTACTTGCTGATGTTTGGTCGCGTTGCGCAGTGGCTGTGTCGAAAGCAGAACTTTATGAACAAAGCACCAAATTAATCAAATCCAAGATAACCCAAGTTAGCTTGGACAGGCTCACAGTGACGATACAAACCGACTGGCAAAAACACTGGCGCAAGCCCCCAACAGCGGACCAGTTTGATACGTTCATGGGCAAAGCCCAAAGCTGCAATCGCGAAGAAGGTATGCTAAAAATGTTAGAGCAATTTCTAAAACGATGGGAAATTTCGCAAAAGAAGTTGCAACACTCCGACGCTTCCCTCAGTTTAGCGCTTAACCGAGCTGCTTGACGCATCTTTCAACTCTATATCCGCGGATATATCTTTATGGCTTACGGAAATTTCGAGCAGTTCATACGCAATATGACACGTGTCATGGGAAGCGTGAACACCAAGTTGCAACGTGACCTCACCTTGCGGACGCGCGTTGCAAGACGCTTTTCAATGACTGAAGTCGCTGAACTATTGTCTGTAGATGTAACCTATCTTGCACGCATTTCGAATGAAGAAGACGCCTTCCCTGACGGCGAAAAGATTGGACGCGAACGTACATTCTCGCCCCCTGAAATCATGCTTATTCGCTCGATTATAGGCTCTAACAAGGGCGCTAGGCGTCAGCATTTGCACTGGCGCAAACCTGGTGAGCCCGTAAAGGTCGTGACGTTTGGCGCGCAAAAGGGGGGCACAGGCAAAAGCCTGTCAGCTGCTCATTTCGCGCAATACATAAATCTCTTTTACGGTTTGCGCGTTGGTGTGATCGATGCGGACCCCCAAGCCACTGTCAGTCTTTATTTCGCGGACGAGGCGCTGCCCCTTTTTCAGCCAGACACCCCTACCCTTGCGGATTTTATGGGTGTTGATGACCCTGGCGCGGAGACCCTTCGCACCCCGTCTCCAAAAGAACTCAATGCAATTTGGCAAAAAACGCCTTGGCCTGGCATCAAACTTATTCCGGGTGGCGCAAATATTCAGAACGGGGATATCAGCCTATTCTTCCTGTCGCGTCAGTCCCAGATTCCAGTGTACCGCATCCTGAAAGAGGCCATTGGCCGATGGGATAGCGAGAATGGTGCGCGGACAAGTGCTGCGGATTTGCGCAAGAGCGACGACTCATTCGATCAAGCGACCTACATCAAAGCGCTAGAGGAAACGGTCGATGTCATCGTGATTGATCAGCAACCTTCTCTTACACTGATGCAGCTCAACGGCTTGATCGCCGCAGATACAGTTGTCATTCCACAAACCATGAAAGGTTTCGATCTCGCGACCTTGTCGACCTATGTGTCAAACATTGGTGAATACCTAGAATTCATCATGGGGTTTGAAGCGGATATCGAAGTGGGCCGAGGAGAGCATGTGGTTCTGCCGACGATTGTTCAGGAGCAAAATAACCAAGATACCGATCAGATTTTGGATCTGTATCGGCGTGCCCCCCGTGAGATTTTGCAAGTATGGTACAACCGTTCTGACGCGATCGCGAATGCCTCTGAAGAGTACAAAAGTATCTATGAGTATTTGCCGCCCAAGTCGCGCCGTACCTCAGCGCGCGCGTTTATGGCAAATGCAAACGCGGTGAACGATGCACTTGTGCAGCGTGTTTGGCCTGAACTGCCAAAGCGTGGTTTTGCAGATGCCTTTATTAAAGATCGTTGGAGTTAAGAGATGGCAAGAAAACGCAAACTTGATGCTGGATTACCCCCGATTGAGGAAGACGTAAGTGCCGCGCCAAAGCCTGCGATGGGCGGGATGTGGGCAGGCTCCGCGATGAATCTGCTCAAGCAACGCATCGAGGACACGCATGGCTCGCTGGTCTCGGGCATTCTGAACGGGACAGTTGCGCTAACGCTCGATCCCACTCAGATCGTTGATCAGGCGGGCAGTGATCGCGTTGGCGATTGGCAAGGCGATGTCGCGTTTGATGCGCTAAAAGCGAATATCGCACGGCGCGGGCAGACGCAGCCAATTCGTGTGCGTGCGGTGAATGCTGATTGGCAGCCAAACGCTGAAACGCCTTTGCAAACAGAGGCACAGTTTGCTGTGCAATCAGGACGTCGTCGGGTTGAGGCATGTCGCCAGCTTGGGCTTCCTGTGCTTGCAATTTTGTCGACCGAGCAAGGCGATGCAGCGCTAGTTGATCTTGAAGAGCGGTTTCACGAAAACACGATGCGTAAGGACTTGAACGGGTTCGAAGAGTTGCTCTCAATTGGGTTGCTTGCAGAGAGCCTGTCAGACCACACGCAGGAAGACATTGCAGAACGTCTGTCCGTATCACAAGGTGACGTGTCTTTGGGGCTGGCTTGTGTCGCTTTGCGGGACAAAATCGTTGCTGAAGTGGATATCGAAACAACGCCGAAGCGCGCATATCGCGCAATTATTCCAAAGCTAAAGCGCGGTGCGAAAGCAACGCCCAAGGCAAAGCCTAAGGATCGTTCAGGTGGATCAAAGGGCGAAGATATATCCGTGGATATAACGTCCGCAAAAGGTAGCGTGACTTTGGTTGCGAAAGGGCAGGGACTGGACGCGATTGATCCACAAGAAGTTGCAGATGACTTTATGCGCTACCTTCTTGAACGACGGAGGTTTCTACGTGATTGAACAATTTGGTCAAATGTCAGATGGGCGTTCAGTCGAGCGTATCAAGCTTGAAACGGACGATCTGAGTGTCTCTGTTCTTACGTATGGCGCAAGCCTGCAGAAGGTAATTTTCGACGGCCAGAATGTTATTTTGAATGGTGACACCCTTGAAGAGTACGTGGAACAACTGACCTATTTCGGTGCGATAGTTGGGCGTGTCGCAAATCGTATTGGACAGGGCAAAGCCGTAATTGCCGGTCAGGACGTGCAGCTGTCTGCGAATGAAGACAATGGCAATTGCTTACATGGTGGTCCAGATGGCTCGAGCCAGATGGTATGGACTTTGCAAGATCACAGTGCGACTCACGTCGTTCTAACATTGCATATGCCAGACGGGCATATGGGGTTTCTGGGTGCGTTAGACGTCATCGCGCGCTACGAATTGGATGGCGCAACGCTGCGACTGAAAATGAGCGCACAGAGCGATCAAGAGACGCTTTGCGCCTTTGCTTCGCACGGGTACTGGAAACTTTCTGATGAGGCGACGATTAACGCGCATGAGATGAAAATAGCTGCGAAAAGTTATTTGCCAATTGATGCGAATAAGATCCCGACGGGCGAACCTGCTGACGTTGAGAATACACAGTTTGATTTTACGCAGATGCGTGAGATTGGCGTTTCTGAAATGGATCACAACTTTTGTATCCGCCCTGAACGTGGCGCTCTTGAACCCTTGCTTTGGCTTCGGAGCAGGGCGAGCGGCATCGCGATGGAAGTTGCCAGTACAGAAAGCGGCGTGCAGGTTTATGATGCGACGCATATGGGGCGTACGGGTCTCGCGATTGAACCACAGGTCTGGCCAGATGCGGTGAACCATGCAATGTTCCCAAGCATGGTTTTGGAAGCGGGAGAGACCTACAATGCGGTCACTGAATTCCGCTTCTCAAAGAGCACGCATTCCTAGCCGCACAGCGCGGTTTGGGTTCTGCTTTAGGATATGTTCACCAAGTGACTTAGCAAGGTCTGTGTGCCCCTTGCTGACGGCTTTCTTGAAAAGTTCTCGCTGATAGCGTGGGGAAGTTTTGCGGGTGCGCAAGAGTTTGTAATATTCTTCGCTGGTCAAAGTCCCATCAAGCGCACCAAGGATAATGTGGGACAGAATACCCATCTGATTGGGCGACGATCCGAGGCGGTGACCAAGCAAAGGAGCACGTAGATGCTGGACGTTCTTACCAGTAAAGCGCGCGGCATGTTGGGCATCAAGCGGTTCATAGGGATCGTAGAGAATTGAGACTCTATTCGCCTTTTTAGAGACTTTTGCAGCATCCCCATACTTGCCCGAAAAGTCGCTATCCCAGACCACCTTGTAACGGCTCTCCCAAGGAACGATGGATTTGTCCACGGTGCTTTGAGGGGAGATGGCGACAACGTCACAGCCGGGTGCCGCAGCAGAGAAGGCGCAGGCAGCGTAACCGCCCATGGATGCGCCGTAAAACACCACGCGTTTGAATTGTTTGAAGAAGCCGTCCTTCTTTCACTGATCGAACTGATCGCTCACCCATTGTTCACGATACCATGTCCAACCGCCTGCAAGGACGCCGAGCATGGACCAGATGCACGCAGCGCGCCATGCCTGTGATGTCGGCCACGCTAGAGACTTCAGTGAGGTCGACGTCGCCGATCAAAGCGCCATCAAAGGTGGTGTTGCCACGTCCCTTGATCGGGGAGAGGGCAGGGTTGACGTTATGCTCTAGCACGAGGCGTTCCAGGTAGCTGCCTTTGGGGGCGAGGCCATTGTGGTTGTTGCCCAGCTGACGCTTGTTGGAGGCCCAAAGATGGAGCGCTGTGGTTTCATCAGTGATCAGGCCTTCGGCCAATTCGGCACGACGCATGAATTTGAAACACTCGGGGAAGGTGATGGGATAGAAAGCGTTGAGCGGTTGCACATGCTCTTCTAGGTTCAGCGCGTGTACAAAATGGGTGACCATCATCGGACCCCACACCCCCCATGGCTGCTCGGTGATGTGAACAGGTTTTCCTTTTGCTGCCATTTTGCGCATCGGCCTTGTCGTTTCCGAGGGAGAAACGGTGCGATGGAATAGCGATCATCGGTAAACTCGATCATCTGGCGCAAAATTTCGCTGTCAGCAGGCATACCAAGGACAGCGTTATTTACGCGGTGCTCACCTGGAAGTTCGTAGCCGAAAACATAGTCGCTTTCGTACGTCATGGGCTTGTGGCAATAGACGTCTGTGTCGATCCAGCTCAGCGGTCCGCCAATCCAAAGTGTTCCGACCTCGCGTGTGGGTGCCATCTGTCTGTCCTCGCCCCCGTGCAGGCCTTGGAGCGCCTGCGTCATTTTGGGTCACCCTAGGGTCTTGAGTGGTGTTTGTGTACCACCAGATTACAAATGAGTAGTGAATTTCTGATAGGCTGTGTCGTATGCGCTATGGCGCTTGCGTGGCATCGTTTCCGGGCGCTATTGATCACGAAATAGAAACAACTACGAAGTAGTGACCCATAAACGATGCAAACAATGAGCAGTGATACATATACCGTCGTCTCAACTATGAAGAACGAGGGGCCCTATATTTTGGATTGGGTCGCACATTATAAGACGTTGGGTTTTGATCATATTCTTGTTTGTACGAATGATTGTACTGATCCGACTGTAGATATTTTGCTGCGCTTGCAAGAGCTTGGATACGTCACCCAGCACAACACGATTGTGCGCAAAGCGGGCATCCATCGATCTGCACTGCGTCAGGCGTCACGGCGTTATGATATTGGGGGCACAAGCCTGTTCGTATGCCTGAGATCGAGCAAGACTCGGTGCCCAAGGGCAGGGGGCGCTGCGCGATTGTGACGACGATGAAGAATGAAGGTCCATTCATTCTTGAGTGGCTCGCCTATCATCGCGCTATCGGGTTCGATGATATCATCGTGTATACCAACGATTGCACCGACGGCACTGATACGATGCGGCAAATGCTGGAACGCAAAGGGATTTGTCAGTGGCGCGAGAACCGTTTCAAAGAGATGGACCTGAAGCCCCAGCACGCGGCGTTGCAATCGGCTGAAGAAGAAGATGTCATCAAGAACGCTAAGTGGGCGACCTGTATCGACGTGGATGAGTTTGTGAACATCAAGGTTGGCGATGGCACGTTGGATGCTTTGTTCAAAGCTGTGCCGGATGCCAATATGATTGCGATGACTTGGCGGCTTTTTGGCAATGGCGATGTGCATGAATATGTGGATGGCCCTATCACGGAGCAGTTCTTGCGCTGTGCCCCAGAGTTTGCGCGCAAGCCGCATCAGGCGTGGGGATTTAAAACGCTATTCCAGAACATCGGTTTGTTTAAAAAACTTGGCGTGCATCGCCCGAAGGGGCTTAATCCTCAGCTTTGGGAAGATATCAATTGGGTCAATGGCTCTGGTAATCCGTTGCCCTGAGAGATGTTTCGCAATGGCTGGCGTTCAACGATTGAAACATATGGATATGATTTGGTGCAGCTGAACCATTACGCTGTGCGCTCGGCAGAAAGCTTTTTGGTGAAGCGTGATCGTGGCCGAGTGAACCACGTGGATCGCGATCAGGGCTTGGCGTATTGGTTTCGCATGAACAATAATTTTGAGGAAGAAACGTCGATCCTTAAGCGTTTGCCCATGATGAAAGACGAGCTGGCAAAACTGATGAGCGATCCAGAGATTGCAGCCGCGCACGCGCATTCGGTGAAATGTCACCGCGCCAAAATTGATGAGTTGAAGGCGACGGAGAATTACTCGAAATTCTACGGTGAGCTGACGGGGGAGCGCCAAGAAAAGCTGGCGCGACTGCATGGGCATTTTGGCTCTAGCGTTTTTCTCTCTGGGCCTGCGGTTGTGCCTGATGAAATTGTCGAGCGGGACCCTGATGAGGAGTGGTTTTTCACCGTCGAATTGACTGGCGAAACAGCGCATTAAGGGCGCTATGCTTGACAAAACTACATGCACTGGGCCATCAGCGATGCACCGCTAGGAGAGCAATATGACCGAATTCCTTTTTCCAACACGTCCGACAACCTTCATCCCTGTTCAGGGTGAAAGCGCTGCATACCCGATTAACCGAATTTTTTGCGTTGGGCGCAACTACGCTGCGCATGCGATCGAGATGGGTGGCGTTCCGGAATATGGAAACCCTTTCTACTTCACCAAAGCGCCGACCCACGCGATTCCAAGTGGCAGCGAGACGCCTTATCCGCTGGGGACCGAGAATTATCATCACGAGATGGAATTCAGTATTCTCATTGGCAAGGATACGTTTCGTGTGAGCGAAGACGTGGCCATGGACTCGGTTTATGGATATTGCGCGTCTTTGGATATGACCCGTCGCGATCTTCAGGCTAATTCGAAAGACAAGCGTCAGCCATGGGATACGGCGAAGGATTTTGAAGATGGTGCTGTCTTTGCCGAGGCGCGCAAAGCAGCTGATTTTGGTGCTATCGCGGATCAACGGATTACGCTCGCGGTGAATGGGGAAATGCGTCAGGATGCAACGCTAGCGGATTTGATCCACTCGGTGCCGAAAGTGATTGCTGATCTTTCAAAGTATTATCAATTGAGCGCGGGCGACGTCATTATGACAGGCACGCCTGCGGGTGTGGGTGCGGTGGTCGCAGGAGATCATTTGCACGGTGAAATCACCGGCCTTGCGCCAGTGGAACTGCATATAACCGCGCCCCTTTAAGCCCAAACTGGCAAGTTCTGCCAAAGCGTTCCTAGTTCAGTTTCCAAGCGCTCGGCAATGTCGAGCGCGAACCAATCATCATGCATCGGGGCAACGAGCTGCACACCAAGCGGTAGGCCGTTTTCAACATGTGTTGGGATCGCGACTGAGGGCAGGCCGAGCAGGTTGACGACGAAAAGTGGGGATTGTGCGCGCAACAGGTCGGGGATTTTGCTGGGCTCTTTGAAATCAAGATCGTTCTCGAACGGAGGGATCAAAGATGTGGGCATCAAAAGCGCGTCAATCTCTTCGAACATCAGTGACCACATGCGTTGAAGTTGAAGACGCCGAGTGAGACTGGCAAAAAGCTGTGGCATGTTCAAAAGTTTGTAGTGCTCTGCGTAGCCAACAAGCGTGCGGTTGATTTCGGCTGATCCATGTTCTTCGATCAAGCTGCGCGATGTGTGATGGGTTTCCGTGAAGAGCAAATCGCCCCACAGCGCGGCACATTCATCTGCACAAGGCGGCGTGAATTCAACGGTTTTGATGCTTGCGGTTTTCGCGGCATCGTGCGCCTGGGTCATAGCGTTGACGACAGCATCATCCACATCTGACGCGAAGGGATTGGTGGCTATGCCAAGAGTGATTTGCCCATCGCGCGGTCGACCGCTGGTGTGGGCATTCACTTGCAGCGGATCACGGGGGTCGCGCTTTGACATAACTTCGAGCCCTGCGCGCACATCGGCAACGCTGCGCGCGATGGGGCCTTGAACGGACATGCTGAAGGTAATGGGCGGGCGATCTGCTGCCGCATTTGGGTTCATCGCCGCGATGCGCCCCATTGAGGGGCGAATGGTTGCGACACCGCAGCAATACGCAGGATAGCGTAGGGAGCCGCCAAGATCATTGCCATGCGCGATTGCCCCTATGCCAGAGGCAACACAAGCCGCAGCTGCGCCGCTTGACCCACCGGGGGTCACTGCGGTGTCCCAAGGATTCAGGGAAACGCCGTGCAAAGGATTAGAGGTGCTCCAACGTAACGAAAATTCGGGCGTGTTTGTGCGCGCGATAATCACTGCGCCAGAGGATTTGAGGTTTGCGACAACTGGCGCGTCGCCATCGCCTGTCATTTCTTTGAACGCGGGAATACCGTTGGTGTTGGGGTAGCCTGCCATGTCGACATTGACCTTTACCGTCACTGGAACGCCGTAGAGCGCACTTGCGTCGTCTGGAATGCCTTTGGCATCCATAGCAGCGGCGAGATCAACGGCCTCATCGATGAGATGGGTCACGGCGTTTAGTTCGGGATTTGCGAGGTCCAACCGTGAGAGATGGGCTTGCGTCACTTCGCTGATGGACACGTTGCACGCCCGAATATGTTGTGCGGTTTCAATGGCGGACCAGCGGACAATCTCAGACATATGTGGGTCCCTTTCAGGTATGGGCGAAACGTTCGTCTTATAGTTTGACCGCCCTCTTGGGCTATGCAAGGAATATTGTGATCGCGTGTTTGAGGAGGGGCAGATGACACCGCAAGACAGGGCTGAAAAAGCCAGTGAAGCGATGTGGGCGAATGACCGTGCATCCCCTTGGATTGGTTTGGAATTGGGTGAGGTCACAGAGGGCGGCGCGCGCATGAGTTTGCGTGTGCAAGCACATCATTGCAATGGACATGACATTTGCCATGGTGGCGTGATTTTCACACTCGCGGATAGCGCGTTTGCCTTTGCGTGTAACTCGCGTAATCAAAACACCGTGGCGCAGAATAACATGATCACCTTTATTGCACCCGGTCAGATGGGCGATGTTCTGACGGCGGAGGCGCGCGAGGTGTCGCTGACAGGGCGCAGCGGGATATATGACGTGCGTGTGCACAACCAAGATGGGGTTTTGATCGCTGAAATGCGCGGGCTATCGCGCGCGATCAAAGGTCAGCTATTTGAGGAAAACATCGATGACTAATTTGACGCCGGATCCTTCCATTCTTGACTCGATCGAGATTGCGAGCCGTGATGAAATTTCAGCGCTTCAGTTAGAGCGTATGCGTTG
>Ga0209654_1002835_pt1 | contig 11287 bp, 6 predicted proteins | sample SaaInl1SG_22_DNA_FD_184646 | JGI IMG/M metagenome (GOLD analysis project Ga0209654, IMG submission 184646) | Marine microbial communities from expanding oxygen minimum zones in the Saanich Inlet - ESP_161SG_22_DNA (SPAdes) (version 2) | ecosystem: Environmental > Aquatic > Marine > Intertidal... | reverse complement strand
TGGAGATGGAATCGAACCAGCTCAGTCGAATACCCCGGTTGCAGTGGTCTCAGTTATCGGTCGGGCGGACAGATTACGGGCTGACCCAGCGACTCGACTCGGATGAGTCGATGTATTTAGATATTGAACTGCAGTTGTTCTCAACTGCCGAGGAGTCCTACCACCCATCTCATCTAGCGATTCCATCACTACAGCCTGCACCTCAGCTGGAGCAATGGCTTGAGCCGATCCGTGATGAGTCGTTAGAGGATCAGATCGCATCGATTGGTAACTATTTTAGAGACACAAAAACATACTCAGTCACGCCATCAGTCGGTGACGTGCGAGATGTCGATCAACTGTGGTTCGATATCAACGAGGGTTACTGTGGCTATTTTGCAGGGATGGCCGCCGAGGCGTTAATGCGTCTTGGGTATCCGGTGCGTATGGTCACTGGTTTTTTGGGTCACGATCTGCCAGAAGGCCTCGGGTATGTGTTGGTCCGCCAGCAACATGCGCATGCGTGGATCGATGTGCATGACGGTGAACAGTGGCGAACGCTCGATCCAACCACCTGGGTTGTGGCTGAGTCTGGGGCCGGCTTTTCTCAATCGTTGGTTCAATCGTTCTTAGAGCAACGGTCGCAGGTGGCGGGCCTAAGCCAACACGCTCCCGATTGGTTGCCAACACCTGTTCGCGATGCGTTGATTGCCTGGGCAAGAATGAGCGAGCGGACCACTCGATTCTTGATCGATAACATCTTGTATTTTGATCGCGACAAGCAGCTTGCCCTGTACGCGTGGCTCCAGCGCTCGGTGGGGTGGGTGCTGGCTTTCATTGTGGCCTTGGTTGCGCTTGTTGCCATGAGATATCTCCCACAATCACGAGTACAAACAGACAAGCGCCTTCGCCAGTACGATGCCATGATTGCCAAGGCGGGAATCATCCGGTTACCGGGGATGTTGCCTGGGGACGAAGACTCAGATGTGTGTTTATCCGAGCGTTTGGCCTTTCGGGAGGCATGGCTTAGCCATTCGATCCGAGATACCCTCGATCAATCGCTCTTGATGACGCTGGACAACGCCCTCAGCCGTTTAAAAACCTCAGTATCATCGTTGCGATAAACGATAGGAGATCGATTCCATGGAGAGGCGAGACTTTGTGAGGTACTGCTCGACGCTGATCGCGATGGGGTTGACCCCGTCGCAATAAGCGCGAATGAGGGTATTCGTGTGATTCAGGGGAACCCTGATGTTGACCACCCCAGTGCGAGCAATGTTCGGGTTCGGTCAAAGAAACGACACATCGTGGTGGCAGTCAAAAAGAATGTCTTCTTGGTGTCGCCAGACAGTGAGGTGCACTTTGAACACGACGAATCGTTCTTGTTGAGTGCGACTCGATTGATCGCGGGCGGTATTCATTCGGTGTTCGACCTCGAAGAGACCCAACCGCGGGCTGTCTCCACACCGCACGTCACAGCCGCAATCCGGGGGACCGGGCACTACGCGGAGGTCCAGAACGAACTCGACCGGAGCTACAGTTGTTGCTGCTACGGTGATATTCACCTCAGATCGCATCACGTACATTCTGAGGAGTCACAGTCAACCTCGTATCACGACGCGCGAGTGATCGGTCGCGACGGACAGATTCTTCGAGCGCCCTATGATATCCCACTGAATTATTATGATGACTCACTGGTCTATCTCGAGGCACAAGCCGGACGGGAGCCGCATTGGGATCACCCAAATTCTCCGGGATTCCAGGCGCCCTTTGTGCTCTAAATCCACTGGAGCCGAGGTCTCATTTCAATCTTAGGAGCTTACGTTGTAAGCTCAACTCAACATTACTTACATAGAGGGTTTCATGATGCGGTTGGTTGGGTTGGCGGTAGCCGTTCTTTGGTCAGGTTCGCTGGTGGCGGCGAGCTTGGAGCCAAAGGCTGTGACAATGGAAGGCAACACACTGAAGGCGCAGTTTGATTTATCGCACCTCGGCCAAGACTGTGGTTTACGGGTCCGCTTTGGTGACGGAGCCGAGCAGAAAATACGCGTCGGCCGTGACGTGAACGAACGCGACTTCTCTGTTGAGCACGCGTATCAGGGCGACGGCGGCTTTATCCTCGAGGTTGAGGGTAAGACCATCAAGAAAGGGCTCGGGACCGTGTTTGGTTACCAGGGCGACGTGTACCGAAAAGCGATTTGTGTCGGTAAGTAGACTTCGGTCAATTTGGTTTCGCGCAGAGTTGTCGCAGGGCGGACAAATCTAAGTCCTCGACCCTGGCAGTAATCGCCAGGTTAGCCGGGTCATCGTCATTGATACAGTTTGTACCGCTCGTGCATCCCCCGTACTCCACATAGTAGCCACTGATGTAGTAAGCGGAGTTGGTATCGGTCGTGGTGTCGTCGTGTGGTAAATCGTTCCAGGTCCCGGAGTGAGTTGGCTGCCCGGTAATCTGGATGTAGTGCTCATTTCCAGATTGATTGGGCTCCGCCAAGATTGGATTGGTGTCGGTAGCTGACATAGAAACCCTACAGGTCCCGTCTTCCTCCATGAAAGTTGGGAAGTTGACAAACCAGTAGGTACTCGCCGTGCAAGCCGGGCCTGGTCTGGCGACACAGCGGTCAGCGTTAGGGTTCGGCAGCAGAACGCCGGTGGTGAATCGTCCAAAATTGGCGGTCTGCATGTTGGAGTCCGTCTCACCAGACAGGTAGCACTGGGTGACGTCTGCGTTGTCGTCACGAACCACATAGCGACCAGTGCGCCGAATATTGTCGCTCGTGTCTGAGGCCGAGTATCGCCAAAATACCTCACCGTGCTCGGGGCCATCTACCCATCGGTAGTTGCCTTCTTGTGTTGAGTCCCCGTCGTCTACAGCGGGATCTGATGCCGACTGGGATGCCCAGTTATGGTGGTCAGTTCCGCCAATCCAGCCGCTCGCAATGGAGCCGTCAGCGTTAGCGAAGCGCGAGTAAATAAAGTCGTTCTCGGCCTCAGTGCTGACAGATGTCAGGTAGCCCTGTAGGCCACAAAATTTAGCCGAGTTTGCTGACGCCGCGAAACGGGCCGAATCCCAGTGGATATTGGGGTCGTCTACAAATGCATAGTAGTGCGGTCGGTCGTCGGGATCGTCATCCGGGTAGAATGGGATTCGGTCACCGAGACTGAATAAGATCGTCCGATAAGGCTCATAGGGTGTCTCCTCAGAGATGCCGTCCTGAGTCGCATATCGGACCTGTTTTAGCACTTGGAACCAAGTCTCTGGATCGGGTGTGTTCCCATCCCCCGCGTCGATAGTGAGGGTTCCGAACTGCGCGTCATAAACGGCCCTAGCCTCTGACTCCAGAAGCGGTATGTTTTTGAATGTGTATTGCGCGTATGTGTTCCCGTCCGGTGCCACCGATGTCTTTCTGCAGCCGTGGACATTTTTTCCGGTGTCGAACGGTGGGTCGGTGACACAGGTCACCGACGTGTCTGATAGATCGAATGAGTTCCTGAGGTATCCATCGGTTGGCGTGATGTACAGCATATCGATAGACGGCTGCCATCCGTCCTGAATCACAACCGTGGCGTACCGCAGGCCACACGAACTCTCGGCTTCGCTGGGAATTGAGAAATTGACCGAGTCAGGAGCGATCTGGCACAGGGCGTCGTCCGCCAGCACTCGCGTCACACTGAGGCTCCCCGCAGCTGCTAGCCCCTGGCCTCCCCCAGATTTGAACTCGGAAGAAATCAGCAGTTGATAGAGATCAGAGCCTTCTAACTGGCTAAAGAACCTTGAGTTACCGGCGCCGTCTTCCCCAGGGAAGTATTTGAATTCAGTTATTCTCGTCCATCCGGAGTCTTTGGGGTTGGTGGTCTGCCCCGGGTCTGTGGCAGAAAGACAGAAGTTATCCGCCTCTGTATTGGAAAACAAGGCGAACGGACGGTCGGCCCAATCGAGGGTGGAATTAGGGTCCCTGGCAAACATAAAAGCCTCGCCAGAGGATCGTTCCTGGACGCTCGCCTCAAACATCTCCTCGAAGGAGTCCTTGTCCGTAAAAGAGCGGCAGATACGGATCTTGTCTGCAGGCATCGCTGAACCTGTGTCGCAGATCGCCTCGTAGCCGGTAAAGTTCAGAAACTCGAGGTCGCTTGCGGGCCGAGTGAAAATATTTGTGGTTCCGTAATCATCAAGCCTCATCGAAAGGTTAAGCTCGCCAAGCTCTGGGGCATAGAATCGCTTCGCTAGCTCGCGGATTCGGGCGTCGCTAATTTTTTCGTCGAAAATCTGAATGGGGCCGATTAGGCCAGAGAAATGTGCGTATGGACCATATGATCCGAATAAGAGGATTTGATTGATCAATATGTCTAGGTCTTGTGCGCTGATGGAGTTGGTCGGGGTGAGTTTGGAGCCGTTTACGTAGAGATCGAAGCTGAGGTCCTCGCGATCGGCTTCGGATCCCGTGGTACCGAAATCAAGGTCGTTCGATGAATCATGCTCTACCGTCAGGACGATGTGTGTCCAGATCCCGGAGTTCCATTCCTCAAGCGTACGTGGAGAACGGGTGATCGAGGGGTAGACGATGGACTCGTTCGCGGAGTGTCTCCGCTGTGTACCCAGCCGGAGTTGGAGTTGTCCGGAGTCATTGCGCGCGACCAGAGCGATCCGGTCGTTATCACTGTTAGAGCTATCCCACTCCTCGTTCTCGTCGATGGCACCGAGCTGGATGAGGGTGCACCCCTCGGGATCGTTGCACCCCGTATCCTTGAACCACATGCTAATCGAGAGATCACTCCCGTTGGGGATGGTCGACCGAAAGTCCATCGCAATGTGGTCGTCGCCATCGAACTCGACACCCCAACGCTCGGCGATGTTGTTCCCCCGCATGATCATACAGGAGGCGTCCCTTAGGAAGCCTGGCTCGAGCCCGCAACTGAGCTCCTGAGTGTCAGTCAACGAAGGGTCCGTCTTATACACGTTACAGATATCGACCTCGCTAGAATCAGCGAGCAGGGTGTTTAACCTGAGGATGGTCGAGTCGGCGTCGATGGCGCTGTCTGCTAGGTCTGAGATGCGTTTGCTTGAAACCTGGAAGGTAGACATTAACTGCAACCCGCCCAGTACGATCAGGCTGAAAACGGCCGAGTAAATCAGTAGCTCGATCAGGCTAAAACCGTTCTTAATGGTAGCGAGGGTCATGCGACTGATCATCAGTTAAAGATCGCCGGGTTGGGGCAGGTTTTTGCGGTTTGGACCCGCAACTCTACGGCGTTGGTTGAGTTACTCCAGATCAGCTCGTTGGTGTTGTTGCTCAACGAGCTGTCCCATAAATGCTGCGGGATTGCCACCTTGGAGTTGTCGCCCCGGTCGAGCCAAGCCATCTCATCGCTCTGTTCATCCGGCAGCGTCGCTGGGCAGTTTCCATCCGTGTAGTCACTCGGCTGACGAATGCTTCGAATCCGCCAGCTTTGGAGGCTATTGTATTCATTGACGATGAAACGAGGGTTTCCATTCACCGTGTAGGTATCGAGTCCACTATCAGCCGTCGCTACGGGCAGATTCAAGATGAACCCATCCGATCTGCCACCATTGGCGCTGTCGGTGTTCACGCGGCCCCACGAGGCAACGGTGGCATCGAGGCTGTTGCCGGTGTAGGTCGCTGTGGTCGCGAAATCACCCCCCTCGCCGCCAGAGGACTCTGGTTTGATGAACGGGTTTTTTGGCGTCCTTTGGGGTATGTTTTGCATCTCGATTTCGGCGTAGCATCCCCATCGAACGAGAGCCCCGTCTGGCTGATTCACGTCGTCGTCCCAGGTGCCTACGCCGGTCTGGATCGCATTCCAGGTGGACGACCCTGACTCTGCTTCCGTCACCGCGCAGTTGTTGTTATAGGCGTCATCGAAAAAGAACATGCTGAATTTATCAAACTCGTCAGCATCGTCGTGCGTGTACTCGTACAGAAACAGCGCGATCGCGTCATCCTCGGCTATCGTTTGTTGCTTGGTAGAACCTGTGCACGTACCACTCATGCCAATACATGATTGACCGTACCCGTAGAAGGTTTTGTGATCCTCTGATCGCTGCAAGGCGACGGTGGTTATATCGAGCGGCAACCCATCAGATGGTTGGTCGATAAATTCTCCGAGGCTGTCGCTCCACTTCCCAAGCCGAAACGTCACGGCCGTCCGCCCCTCAGTCTCACACCCGCAATTCGGGAAGACCTCTAATCGAATGTCGCCCGCGACGTCCTCAGCGTCAGAGCCAGTCGTTTGTTGTAGACTACCAAAGCTCATCGCGACGTTAATATCTATGTCCTCAAAAACTCCTGAATTGCCCGTAAATGCGAGGGTCTCCAGCGTCTCGTTAAGGGTAATCAGAGTGCCTTGGATTGTCAGGATGTGGTCGTTGGAGTCGCTGTCCGCCAAAAAATCATCCCCTGTCGTCACGGTTAGCCGCCCTAGGGCCGGGTCTCCATCGAGCTCCGATGCAGTAACTGTGAGGGTGATGTTTTGAGAGTAGGCCGCCAGTGAGTCGCTCTCGACGCGAATCTTTCGGTCTGGGTTGATGCTCCGGCTCACATTCTCCTGGACGGGAACACGACAGGTTCCGCCTGCGCAGGCATCCGTAAATTCGGTGTTCTCGAAAGAGTCATAGTAGTCGTCCTCTACGACCAGGGTGACCTGGCTCGGCCCGGTTACCCCTGCAGACTCGACTAGATATGAGATCGGGTCGCCGGTGTTCGAAGTCTCGCTCTCTCTGATCAAGTAGCGTGGGATCAAGACCTCTGACCCAACGACAACCGAGCCGCTATCAACGGGGATGCAGTCAGTGCTCGCAGTGACGTCATCACATGCGTCAGAGTCCGGGCACAAATGGAAGGTGCGAGACGCTGAGGTTACCCGGTGGACCGCGCAAATACTCTGCGCCCCAATGATATGAATGGGTGCTGGCTCGCTGATTGAATTCAAAACATCAAGGCCTGAATAGACCGACAATGGGCAGTCTGAGTCCAGTGTAAACGTCTTGTTAGTTAGGTCGGCGGACTCGATGGCGCACTCTGGGTTCTGGCCCGAGAACCTGTCGGCGTCGCCCAATACTGGGTTGATATACGCGTTCGCTGTGATGCCTCTCGATGTCGCATCGAGCGAGTCGTTGCCGTCGTTGATGTCGCTGTTAAATTCCTCGAGGTCTTCGGTGAAAGTTGAGTGGGCCTGGTCGATCACGTTAGTCAGTAAGTTCTTGGCTGCTTTCTGGTTGCTTGAGTCGACGGTTGTTTGCTCGAAAAATGCGATCGCCGCAAGCGTGCCCGCCCCAACCATGGCGATGATCGCGGCTGCAACCACTAGCTCAACTAGCGAAAAGCCACGGGCTACCAACTGAGGGGTCGTAGTGATACCTTGGCGTTGTGACATAAAACTCGACCGCAATGGCTAACAATCCAATGAACATTAAAGGTTTTCTCAGCGCGAAAAAAGAAGGGAGCGCAATCTTGCTGGCGATCGCGCTGTCCGCGATTTCTGCGATCGTGGTGATGAACATCGGACAGGTGGCCGTAACCGTCACCAAGTCTGCCGCCGAGGGGGGTGTTCAGAGAGGCAAAGACTTGTTCCGCGCCCGCGAGCTGATGGAGATCGCGTCCTACGAGATCAAGCAAGGCTCAGCTATACCTGATGCATGGGTTGATATCGCAGACTTCTTTACCGAAAGCGATGTGGTCGAAGGCTTTACCAACAGTGAGCTAATCGCGTCGTGTATGAGGCCCCTCGGTGTCTGGACAGACTCGTCCGGCTCTTGGCAGTTGGAGCCAGACAATGCCCGCGAGATACAGTCGTTCAGGCGCTATAGATTGACTGGGCTGAGCGTGTTACCGATGGATGGGGTTGGGGCTGTGGTTGCGGGATCCATGGTCGATGTCTCGAATAGCCTTGCAGCCAATGGCCTAGATGTGACATCTGTGGTTGCTTGCGCGGCACCAAAGCCGAACTCACTCCGTAGGGTGCAATCGAATCTCATTAACTTCCGGGGAGTGATGAGGACCGCTGAGATCCGAGAGATTTGATATGTAACTGTTGCCGACTGGTTCCGGTCCGTCTTGACTCGTTGTTAGAGTATACAAATACCCCTGCCTATGATGTGAAGACCAATAGCTATGGTCTGACAGTCGAGCGTCGCTGGTCTCAATATTAACCCCCAGTTATCGATCGAGAAAGCTCGGACACTTAGTGTTCCGAGCTCTTTTATTTTTGTATTAAGAGCGTTGTAGGTTTAAATTCTTTGAGGCACAGTCTCTATCTTGAGGTGACCCCTACAAAAGAAGTAAACTCCTTATCTAATTGATAATTCAATTAAAATCTCACTTTAGTGATACCATGTTGGTGAATTGATAAATGGGTGGTTTGGTCGACGTGCTCTTCAAGTCTTGTGTGTCTCAATCCAGGCGAGTTTTCTGGTCCGGAGTTATCGCTGCTCTGATGTCGACTGTCGTCATTGCCGAACCATCGTCTGCGCTAACTGAGCGTCAAGCCGCGTTTCTCACCGGTGAGTTAAATAGAGTCGATGAGCTCCCAAAAGAGACCAGCCGCGACGAAAAACTACTTCAGGTCATACTTGACCGCAACGCTCGTCTCTCGGAGTCCGTTGTTTGGAGGCTGATGGCTGCCAATAAACATGCGGTAGATTCGTGGTCGCGCATCGATCATGTCGTTGTACAAACCCTTCTAGACGAATCTGAGTCGCGGCGATACCAGCCAGTTGAGCAATCGCAGCTATCAGCGACATTGATCGCACAGAGCGCCAGGCACCTGCTCATCGACCAGATTCTTACGGCAGACCAAGCGCTGCAGTCGGATGCTCTCAAAGCCCTAGACACGTTGTCTGTGTACTACCAGATCCAACTGTATTCGAGCTTGGTGTCGCAAAGCCGAGTAAATGAAAAGATTGATTACGACAAAGTTAGGAAAGATTTCTTGGCGAACCGATCTATAGAGGATCTGAGTCTGTCGGCACTGATCGCTAAGCGGATTCTTGATCGCAGCCCCAGTGATACAGAAGTTCGGTCAGAGCTAATCTTCCTCCTTGACGAAATAAATGAGTCGACCTTGGCCGATGACCACCGCTTAACTCTTGCGCTCCTTCAACCAGAGCAGTCGATCGAGAATTTTAGGGTGGTCAAGGGTCTCGAGCGGCCGCGTAAAGTGGTGCCTGAAGCAGCCAGCGAGCCAGTAGTCGGCCAAGTCGCCGATGCGCTGTCGCGCGAGGATTTCGACACCCAGCTCGACTATCTGGCTGAGCAGATTTTTAACGACCCGACCAACCTGAACCTCAACCTCAAGTACTTCAAAGAACAGGTTGCATTAGGAGACCTTGAGGGAGCCGAGGTCACACTCGAGCGGATTTTGCTGGTTGATCCAGAGTCGAAGTTCGCAAAAATTTTAATGGCGGAGACGCAGATCAAGCTGGGTAAGCTTCCAGAGGCTCGGAATATTCTGAACAAGCTGCTTGCTGATGAAGGCTTGGCACCGGAGATGCGTGACAAAGCTATTAGCTACGTGTCTCAAATTGAAGATGTGTTGAACCCAATTACTTGGCGTCATTCGGTCGGTCTGACTGCGGGTGTTTCCAATAATGCACTGGGACGGACCGCGACTGGCACGGTATTATTTCAAGATCTATCGCTTCCGTCAGGACAATCGGATGTCGATATCTCGTTTAATGAGCTCAGTTTCGATAGCTCTATGTCGTATCAACTGCCCTATGAAACACCAACGATTATCACAGTCACTGGATTTGGATCGGGGCGCGAGAGCGATCACGAGGATCTGTCTCGAACATCCACCGTTGGTGGCTCGGCATCGATCAAAGAAATCGACGACGGAACCATCATCGATTCGTCGATCAGTGCGATTCAGACCCGGGTAGATGGCCAGCCATATGCGAATTTCGCGAGCCTGGCGGCGAGTCTGATGACCGGATTAACCGAAAATTTAGTGGTTGGCAGTAACGTCGCCTATTCGAAAAATATGTACCAAGAGTTCGAAGGTGTCACTAACAATACCAACAACTCGAGTGAGACCGTGGTGATAGGCGTATCACTGGTTGGGCAAGTAAAGCAGGTCGGCTGGTCAGTGACCGGGAAGTGGTCCGATACAAACGCCAAGGACCGATCGGTCTCGAACGATTTGGAGTCGCTGGCGATGGCTTTGAACTACAAATTCGACAATTGCTCAAATACCCTGTCGGGAGACCGGTCATGGGTCCAAGCCAAGGCAGCGAACACCTTTGTCAGCACGAAACCAAAGCGGGTCACTCAAACCAATTGGGCATATGGGGGCGCCTGCACTGTTGAGAACTTCTGGCAAGGGGTCGCGCTTGAGCCGAGTTTCCGTTTTGTTTGGCGGGACGCCGAGTCGAATATTCCCAACTACGCCAAGGAATCGAGTGAGTATTCGCTGGGTGTGAAGCTGAGGTTCTGATGGTCATTCGAGTCCTTATCTGCATCGTACTCATCGGTCTTGCTCATCAGGCGACAGCCGCGTCTCAGTCCGGTGTCATTGCCGCGGTCAAGGGCGACGTCACGATTGTTCGTGATGACCAGGAACTGGTTGCGGAGGCATCTCAGCCGGTCTTCCTCAACGACACGGTAATCACCCAGGCCGGTGCGCGGCTTCAGGTCCTCCTGAGAGACCAGTCCACCTTCAGTGTCGGTGAGAACGCCGAGATCACAATCGATGAGTTTGTATACACCCCGAAAGATAAAACAGGACGGATTGCCGCGAGTATCGGCAAGGGCGCCTTTCGGTTCGTGTCGGGGAAGATCGCCAAGAAAAATCCGAACAACATGAAGGTCAAGGCCGGTGATGTGATCGTGGCGGTCAGGGGCACAGAGGTCATCGGTAACGTACAACCGGATCAGTCCAGCATTATTTTGTTGTCGGGGGCCATTGATATCATGTCATTATCCGCCGACTGTGTGTCTGGCGGTGGCGGAGGAAACGCTGCATTTGAAATCGGCCCCGATGGTGATCTCAGAATGTCTGGCTCCCCCGTGGTCAATGCTCCAGAGAGCTGCGCCCAGAGTATCAATCTTCCCGGATTCGCTGTCTCGGTTTCAGCAAACGGTGAGGTCTCTGAACCACTGCGCGCGGATCTCGATGAGGTTGATGACGTGCTTGATCAGCTCGCTGTCAACGAGGACGCTGAGGAAGAAGCAGAAGCAGAAGCAGAAGCAGAAGCAGAAGCAGAAGCAGAAGCAGAAGCAGAAGCAGAAGCAGAAGCAGAAGCAGAAGCAGAAGCAGAAGCAGAAGCAGAAGCAGAAGCAGAAGCAGAAGC
>Ga0209654_1002832_pt1 | contig 11298 bp, 11 predicted proteins | sample SaaInl1SG_22_DNA_FD_184646 | JGI IMG/M metagenome (GOLD analysis project Ga0209654, IMG submission 184646) | Marine microbial communities from expanding oxygen minimum zones in the Saanich Inlet - ESP_161SG_22_DNA (SPAdes) (version 2) | ecosystem: Environmental > Aquatic > Marine > Intertidal... | reverse complement strand
ACCGTGTGGTGAAGAACTTCTTCATTGGTGAGGGTGAGCGCAACGAGGTGCCCTTCATTGACCAGCTGATTGCAAGGCTCATATACGGCATCAACTTTGGTTTGATGCTAGGTCTTGCCTCGGTCGGAGTATCTCTTGTTTTTGGTACGACAGGCCTTTCAAACTTCGCCCACGGTGAGATGGTTACCTTTGGGGCTGTAGCCGCACTAATTTTGGGCGTGTTCCTTGAGGTTCCGATTTGGGTGGCTATCCCCGCGGCAGTATTGCTCTCAGCCGGTATGGGGTGGTCGTTGGATGCCGGGCTTTGGCGGCCGCTTCGAAAGCGCGGCCTGGGTATCGTGCAGTTGATGATTGTTTCTATTGGTCTATCGCTAACCATGCGTTACATAATTCAGTTCTTCATCGGTGGTGGCACCGAGCAGCTACCTGGTTTTGACTCACCAAAGATCACGCTGTTTGGATCTGTTGCCCTAAGCATGAATGACCTCTATTCGATGGGCATCTCGATTGTGGTGATTGTTGGCTTTGCAATTTGGTTGCTCAAGACCAAGACCGGAAAGGCGACAAGGGCCATCTCGGACAACCCAGACTTGGCAGCTGCCTCCGGCATCGACGTTGACAAGGTCGTTCGGATTGTTTGGATTGTCTCGGCTTCGCTAGCAGGTCTTGCTGGCGTGCTTTGGGCCTACTTCCGCCCAGGAATTAAGTGGGACATGGGAACTCAAATCCTGCTTCTAATCTTTGCTGCGGTGACCCTAGGTGGTCTCGGCACGGCTTTTGGTGCTCTAATCGGCGCCCTAATTGTTGGCTTGTTGGTTGAAACCTCCAGCCTGTTTATTCCGTCTGACCTCAAATACGTTGGCGCACTCGTTGTGCTAATCGGTGTGCTGCTGTTTAGGCCGCAGGGCATCATGGGTCGAAAACAGAGAATTGGATAGGAGGTAATCATGGACTGGGGAACAATTTTCAACAACACCTTGGCCGGGTTACTAACACCGACCACGATTGCTTTTGCGCTTGCGGCCCTAGGCCTTGCAATGCACTTCGGATTCGCAGGCCTGTTGAACTTCGGTATTGCCGGGTTCATGGCGATTGGAGCTTACGGCTACGCGATTTCGGTTCTAACATTCGGGTTCCCCTGGTGGGCTGGAATGCTGATGGGAATCCTTGGATCCATTGGCTTCGCAATTCTTCTAGGTGTACCCACGCTGAGGTTGCGCGGTGACTACTTAGCCATCGCAACAATCGCAGCTGCTGAGATTGCCAGATTGCTATTCCTAACCACAGCGTTCACTGACGTGACAGGTAGCGCCGATGGACTGTTTGGATACAACAAGTCCGGTGGCTTCACAGCTGCCAATCCATTTCCTCCGGGCTCCTACGGCTTTGGCCCCTGGACCTACAACTCGGAAACCCTCTGGGTGTTGACCTTCGGTCTAGCGGTCCTTGCAATATGCGTTTGGTTCCTATGGGCGCTGATGCGCTCCCCTTGGGGAAGAGTCATCAAGGGTATCCGCGAGGACGAAGATGCAATTAGAGCCCTTGGAAAGAACGTTTTCGCATACAAGCTTCAAGCTCTGATCATTGGTGGAGTCTTTGGTGGAATGGGTGGAATCATCTACGCTGCCTTTGCTAACGTCTCGCCCGGTGTCTATGTGACATCGATCACATTCTTTATCTGGACATCACTGCTACTGGGTGGCGCAGCTACGATCTTCGGTCCGGTTATCGGTGCAGTCATCTTCTGGACCCTCCAGGCATTCCTGTCCAACATCTTGCCGGAATTAGCGCTCAATGGCATTCTGCCCGTGGACGGAACTCAGGCAGCAACATTGCGGTTCGTGCTCGTCGGTATCGGCTTGATGCTGCTAGTTGTTTACAGACCGCAGGGTATTTTTGGCGACAAGAGGGAGATGACCTTTGTCAAATAACGAATCACCACAAAAGACAACCGGCCTACACGTTGGCAAGGCTGAACCAGGCTGCAAGAAGAATGACCCGATGCTCGTCATCGATAACGTCAAAAAAAGCTTCGGCGGTCTAACAGCAGTTGACGTCGAGCACCTCGAGATTCCAAAGAATGCAATCACCGCGCTCATTGGTCCCAATGGTGCTGGCAAGACGACGTTGTTCAACTTGCTAACTGGTTTTGACAACCCCGACACCGGAACCTGGAGCTTCCTTGGAAACTCGCTTTCTGGTGTTCCTAGTTTCAAAGTTGCCCAAATGGGCCAGGTTCGCACTTTCCAGCTGACCAAGGCACTGAGCTTGCTGACGGTTTTGGACAACATGAAGTTGGGAGCTAAAGACCAGGCAGGTGAAAACATTTTCCGCAGTCTTTTTCCTGGCTTCTGGAAGAAACAGGATCAAGAGATTGAAGTCAAGGCTCTAGAGCTACTCAAGCGCTTCAAGCTTGATGCCAAGAAGTCAGACTTTGCAGCTTCACTCTCCGGTGGTCAGCGAAAGCTGCTGGAGATGGCCAGGGCGCTAATGACCGATCCAGTATTGGTCATGCTCGATGAGCCGATGGCTGGCGTGAACCCAGCGTTGACACAATCCCTGCTCGAACACGTGCTGGACCTAAAAAAGGACGGCATGACCGTGTTGTTTGTTGAGCACGACATGCACATGGTCCGTCACATCGCGGACTGGGTTGTTGTTATGGCCGAGGGCAAGGTTGTGGCAGAAGGTCCGCCAGACACCGTCATGAAGGAGCAGGCAGTTATCGATGCCTACCTAGGCGCCCACCAGGACACTGACCTGGGTGTTGTAACGGGACGAATTGACACAATCAACGAGGAGAAGAGCAAATGACCCGAGTTGTAGATGTCAAGGATCTAACCGCCGGCTATCTACCAGGCGTGAACATCCTGAACAGCGCCAACCTATACGCAGATAAAGGCGAACTGATTGGAATAATCGGCCCAAACGGTGCCGGTAAATCAACGCTACTGAAGGCAATCTTTGGCCTGGTAAAGGTTCGTGAAGGCTCCATAGATTTGAACGGCGAAAGCATCGTTGGCATGAAGCCAAACCAGCTGGTTGCCAAAGGGGTTGGCTTCATCCCCCAGAACAACAACGTCTTTCCGTCCTTGACTATCGAAGAAAATCTTCAGATGGGTGTCTTCCAGGAGCCAGAAAACTACGACGAGCGTCTAGAGTTTGTGGTTTCCATCTTCGAAGAATTGGGTAAGCGCCTAAAGCAGCGTGCCGGCTCACTGTCGGGTGGAGAACGCCAGATGGTTGCCATGGGCAGGGCATTGATGATGAACCCGGACGTGCTACTACTTGACGAGCCATCGGCTGGTCTAAGCCCAGTTCGACAGGATGAGGCGTTCCTGCGGGTATCGGAAATCAACAAGGCTGGCGTGACCTGCATCATGGTTGAGCAGAATGCCCGTCGTTGCCTTCAGATTGCCGACAGGGCTTACGTTCTTGATCAGGGCACAGACGCCGTCACAGGCACTGGTAGAGAACTTCTGAACGACCCACAGGTCATCGGCCTGTATCTAGGAACGCTTGGGACCTAAGGCGTGCCAGACCCAAAAAAGAGGCCGCCAAGCGCCACTGATGGTGCGGGGATTGGCGTGGGCATTGCAGTTGGCACTGCCATCGGAGTAGCAACAGACAACCTAGGTCTGTGGCTAGCTCTTGGAGTTGCCATTGGAGCAGCGCTTGAAATGAAGGCCCGCGGCCCAAAATAGAGTTACCAACCCCGTTTAGTTGGAGCAGAGTAATTCCCTCGGTAAGACCGAGGGAATTATTCATTTCTGGGCTACGCGGCCTTGCGCCACTTGAATCTTGCGCTGCAGCAATTGAGCGCGATAGTTACTAAAAGGCTCTGGCAATAAGAAACCCCCTCGGGCCTAAGCCCGAGGGGGTTTCTTGGTTGAAACTAGTTACTAGCCACGAATGGTGGAAGGAACGTTGTTTCCATCGAACTGCTGAATCAGGATGTTACCGTCTGTTGGGTCTCCAACGTCATTGAAGGTAATAGCGCCTGAAGGGCCGTCGTAGTCAGCGGTGCCACCACCGTTGATGATGTCAGCACACTCAGCAAAGCTGGTGCACTTGGTACCGTTTCCAGAACCTCCAGAAACTTCCTGAAGCTTCTCTGACATGTTTGCGCCCTCGGTGCTGCGAGCCTCTAGAGCAGCAAGTGCAAGCACGATAACTGCGTCATAGGTCTCTGGACCATAAGCGTTTAGCTCTAGAGGAGCATTACCTGCTGCCTCCCAGCTTGAGTACAGTCTGTCAATGAACTCTGCAATGTTTGCAGCGTTCACACCTGGGTAGGTTCCCTTAGAACCCTCAAGGGTTCCAGCGGCGAAGTCAGATGAGTAGTCAGTTAGGTTTCCGTCAACGAAGTAAAGCTTGTCACCAGGGAACTGGCTTGTTAGCTCAGGCACGATGGTCTTTGCCTCGTCGAAGGTTACTAGAACGATTGCATCTGGGTCTCCAGCAAGTGCTTCTGCAATCTGAGCGGTGAAGTTAGTGTCACCGGTGTTGTAGGTAGGGGCTGCGATAACCTCTCCACCAGCAGCTTCGAAAGCAGCGGTGGTGAACTCAGCTAGACCGGTACCGTATGAGTCGTTTAGAACGATCATTGAGATTCTCTGGTGGCCGTCTTCTGCGATTAGGTTACCTAGAACTTCACCCTGAAGTACGTCTGAAGGTGCGGTACGGAAGTACAGTCCCTTGTCCTCGTAGTCAGTGAATGCAGCTGAGGTGTTTGCTGGTGAGAAGTGAATTACACACTCAGCGATAACACGGTCGATGAACTGTAGTGATACACCTGAAGATGCAGCACCAACGATTGCCTCAACTCCAGCGCCCAAAAGACGTGGGATCTCGGTGTCGTAAGCCTTGTTGTCGGTGTCACCTGAGTCGCCATAAGTAGCGTCAATGGTGATTCCCTTGTTAGCAGAGTTGATTTCCTCAACAGCCAAAGCGGCACCAGCTTCTTCTGGTGGGCCTAGGAATGCGAGGTTACCTGTCAAAGGCAGTGCGGTTCCTAGCTTTAGTACTAGGTCTCCATCCTGCTCTGGGCCAAGTTCACAGCCGCCTGCGGTTGTTGCCGGTGCACAGCCAGTTAGGACAGCTGCACCAAGCGCCAAAACGCCTGCTGCTGACAAAACCTTACGGGCACGCGACCTGTTGTTCTTTACGGTCATTTTTGCTCCTTGAAATAGCAATTGAAATGCAGAATCAGGCAGGTAGCCCGAGTTGCTAAGTAAACTCTAGTGAAACCGAGGCCAATTAGGGGCTTCATTTGGTGTTTTTTCAAAAAAACTGAGGGTAGACTCCTTGGTTTCAGCGGCAAATTTGTAGCAATACGACTAAATACGAATCTAGATGTCCTAAAAGATAGCGAAATACTCCGTTATGCCTGTAAGACACACTCTGTAACAATTAGATTTCGAATCTAAAGCGCTTCCACAATTGGAATCCGAGGCTTCCTTCTAAAGGCATCGGTTGTCAAAATAACCAGCGAAACCCAAACCAAACAAAACCCAATCCACCTCACCGGAGGCATTTCCTCGCCCAGAACAAAATAGCCAACCGAGAACTGCAAGACCGGTGTCAAGTATTGAATGAAGCCGATCATAGACAGCGGAATTCTCGAAGCCGCGGCCCCAAACAGAATTAATGGCACCGCTGTCAGAACTCCAAACGCAATCAATACGCTGGCCTCCGACGGGCCACTGAGTAACATCACTGGACCCAAGGATGCAACCACTGCCAGCTGCCCCAGTGCAATCGGCATAACAAGCGCTGACTCAAGCGTGAAGCTCTGCAGCGCACCGATTTTTCCACCGACTTTATTCTTGGCCAGAGAATAGGTTCCGAAACTCAAGGCAAGAATGAAAGCGAACCACGGCGGCCTGCCATAATCGAGCGTCAAAATCACAACCGCCAGGAAGCCGACACTCAAGGCCACCCACTGCATTCGACGCAGTTTCTCTCCGAGCAGGAACACTGCGAACATCACGGTAACCAGGGGGTTTATGAAATAGCCCAGCGAGGTCTCAATCACGTTGCCTGTGACAACGCCGATTACGTAGACCTCCCAGTTGATAAAGATAAAGACTGCGGCAACGGCCACCCAGCCAAGTTTTTTTGGATTTCTCACCAGTGTGAAGACTTGATTCCAAGTTCGAGTGATAGTCACCAGCAATACGGCAAAAAGGAACCCAAATACCACGCGCCAGACCACAATTTCAAAGGCCGAGGCAAACTTGGAAAGTTGAATGATTAGCGGGAATGAACCCCAAATGAGATACGCAGATATGCCAAAGGTTAGCCCCACCGATGTTTGCGAACGCTTCTGCACTGGCTAATACTACGGCCCTTAAAGCAAAAGACGACCCGAAAAACGGGCCGCCTTTTGTTTGAAGTTTCTTAGCGTTCGATGACCGCAAGAATGTCGCGGGCTGAAAGCACAAGATAGTCCTGGCCGTCGTAACGAAGCTCTGTTCCACCGTACTTGGAGAAGATAACAAGATCTCCGACCTTCACGTCAACAGGAATACGATCCCCGTCTTCGCTAAAGCGACCTGGACCCACCGAAACAACTTCGGCTTCCTGTGGCTTTTCCTTGGCGGTGTCTGGGATTACCAGACCTGATGCTGTTACCTGCTCGGCCTCTAGGGGGCGAACAACAACGCGATCTTCAAGTGGCTTAATTGATACCGACACGTTGACCTCTTCTTTTGTCTAAAGTTTTTATGAATTAGCAGACTCGCATTGAGAGTGCTAATAGAACTTTAGGCGCAAACCGCTTCTTGGTCAAGGTCACAAAGCCAAGCCTGGCAACGCTAGATTGGTGAGATGCCTCATTCCTCCGATGCTCTGTTCAGCGCCGAGGCCAGCGCTGTTCTGGACATCCTAGGACTAGTCACTGCCAAAGCAGACATCATCAAACTCACCACCGACCTGCGTAAACAGGGGTTTGAGCCTGGCCTTGTCGCTCAGTGCATAACCCAGGCAAAGCTCAGGTATCGTGCCGTTGCAAAATTTGGACAGCAGGCTGCGGCGAAAATGCTCTTTACCGAGGAAGGCCTTGAGCAATCGACCAGGTCCGAGGTGTCCCGCTGGCACGCCAAAAGGTTCGCGCAAGCAGGAATCAAATCCGTCACCGATCTGGGTTGCGGCATTGGCGGAGACTCCATAGCTTTTGCGAGCGCCGAAATTAGCGTCACTGCAATCGAAATGGACCCAGATGCTGCGGCACTGGCCACCCATAACCTCGGTGCTTTTTCAAACGCAATAGTTTCTCAAGGTGATGCCGCCGATGCTCAAATTGCAACCGAAGCTATCTGGCTGGATCCTGCAAGGCGCAACCTGAAGGCAAAGGCTGTCGGCCGAGTGATGCTGAAGCCAGAGGACTTTTCACCAAACCTGGACTTTGCTTTTGAACTAGCCAGAAAGCACAGTGCTGGCATCAAACTTGCCGGCAGCCTCCCCCATGAACTCATTCCTGCAGACTGTGAAGCCAACTGGGTGTCACATAACAACGAGCTGGTAGAAACTGTGCTGTGGTTTGGACAACTTGGCGCAGCTGGCAAGCGTTCAGCGGTAATCATCGACAAAGATGCTCTTGAGTTTGCAGGTGAAGAAATCCAGGCGCCACTCAGTGCTCCCGGCAAATATATCTATGACCCCATCTCTGCAATGGTTCGCTCCCACCTACTGGGCGCCTATGCGATAGAAAACGACCTCTGGGGCATATCTAGTTCAATTGCCTACTTGAGTGGTGACCACAAGATCCAGTCCCCGTGGCTTCGAGGCTTTGAGATTCTTGAGGAGCTACCTCTTGACGCCAAGAGAATTGCCAAGAGAATGAGTGAACTCAACGTTGGCACCTTGGAAATCAAAAAGCGCGGCGTGGATGTAACTCCAGAGCAGCTCAGGCCAAAGCTCAAACTAAAAGGCAAAGGGTCGGCAACATTGATTCTCACCAAAATTGCAGACTCCAGAAAAGCCCTGGTTTGCAAACCAATTGATTACTAGGACTGGACTTTCGTAACCTCCATGGTTGACTCAGCGCCAAACCCCAGAGTGCTAGGTTCACGTCCTGCCATTACCAATTGGGCGCCAAGCGATGCAATCATCGCTCCGTTGTCAGTGCAGAGCGAGAACCTGGGAATCCTCAGCTCAATTCCTGCTGCATCACAGCGTTCTTTAGCAACTTCTCGCAGCCTGGCATTGGCAACCACTCCCCCGCCGAGCAAGAGCCGCTTGACCTCATAGCGCTCGCATGCATTGATGGCTTTAGTAAGCAACACATCAACCGCTGCCTCTCTAAAGCTTGCTGCAACATCTGGCTTTGATATGGGTAGCCCCTGGTCCTCTGCTTTTTCAACGTGCCTCGCGACAGCGGTCTTTAGCCCTGAGAAAGAAAAATCAAAACGATGTTTCATCATGTCTTTGGGAAGCGAAAGCCCCCTCGGGAAACGAATAGCTTTCGGGTCTCCGGTGGCTGCCAATTTGTCTATCTCCGGGCCCCCCGGATATGGAAGACCCAACACTCTGGCCACCTTGTCAAAAGCTTCACCCGCGGCATCATCGATGGTTTCACCCAGCAACTCAACATCATCGAGCAAGTCACGAACCAACAGCAAAGATGTGTGGCCACCGGAAACCAAAAGAGCAATCGTCGGCAGCGTCACACTTCCGCTTTCTAAAACATCTGCCCCGACATGTCCAACCAGATGATTCACGGCATAAATTGGCTTATTGTTCGCAATCGCCAGCGCCTTTGCCGCTCCGATGCCAACCATCAGGGCGCCAGCAAGCCCTGGCCCATTCGCAACGGCGATTGCATCAATCTGTTTCATTGATAGGCCGGCTTCTTGGAGGGCTTTATGGATCGTGGGTTGCATAGCCTCGAGGTGGGCACGGGCTGCAACCTCTGGCACCACACCACCAAATTTGGCGTGTTCATCCATTGACGAGTGCAGGGCGTTTGCCAAGAGCCGGTTTCCCTGGACAATTCCGATTCCGGTCTCATCGCAGGTGCTCTCAACTCCAAGCACTATCGGTTGGCGGATCTCCAGCTTCATCACCAGCGCATCAATACCTGCCGGGCGGTAATAGTTTTTTCGAACATCAATCTGAACGAACCCGAGCTTCTTATAAAGCGCAATAGCCCCCAAATTGTCTGCCCGCACGTCCAGAAAAACAGCCTCAGAACCCAAGGCTTTCGCCTTGGCAAGGAGTGCTTCGGCAAGCTGCTGCCCTAGGCCTTGACCCTGCCGAGACTGGGTGATGCCGATCGTTTGAATGTCGCTGGCAAAACTATTGGGTATTGAGCTAATTCCTCCATAGCCAATAAGGTCTCCATCGAACACCCCGAGGTAGTGCGTGAAGGCCCCATTGATTTCACTGGTCATTGAACTTGCCGTCCAAGCCTCATGACCGAATAGCTCCGGCTCAATCGCCATAACCGCGTTCAAGTCACCAATAGACAGCTCTCTGATTTCCACTAGCCACTCACCCGCTTGCCCTTGGAAGGCGATACATCCGGTGAGCGCAAATAAAGCGCAGAGGTGTCGCTTAAATCAATTCCTGAAGCCATCGCCCCGATGGCGTATTGGCCAATGAGTCCGGCATCACATTTACCATCGACCTGCTGGAAATCTCCAAACTCAGTGAGTTTTTCACTCGTTGACACTTTTGGTGGAATGACCTCGCGGCCGTCTTCGAAGCCCGCCAGAAACAGCTCTTTGCGCTTAGCGTCTGCCACAACCAGGACTTTGCCATCCGGGTGCTTCTTTGCCACCGCACTAAGCGTGATTACCCCAACGGCTGGAATGTTCAGCGCTGTTGCCAGGCTGACACCCGCTGCAATCCCGACCCTGAGCCCGGTATAAGGAGCTGGACCACGCCCAACCGCCACCATGGTCAAATCTGAGGCCTCGATACCGGCCTCTTCCAACGCTCTGGTGATTGCAAAACCAATGTTTTCAGCATGGCCGAATCGATCCTCAAAAGAAATATGCGAAACCATCTTCTCGCCATGAAAAACTGCGGCAGTTGTTCCGGCCGAGGTGTCAATTGCCAAAATCAAACTGAACCCCTTCCCATCTCTTTCCGTGGCCAGCAATCTCCACTTTGCGAATGTCGTCTTCGTTCGACCTGTCGATTGAAACCAGTAGCCAATTGTCAAAAAGATCATCAAGGTAATCCCGGGCCCACTCAACAATCACAATCGAGTTAGCAAAATCAATGTCTAAATCGTCCAGCTCTACCGCGGAGCCAAGCCTGTAAGCATCAACGTGAACCAAGTTGGGTCCCGAATCAGTCTTGTGGGTTCTAGCAAGAACGAAGGTTGGAGACTGAACCGTTCCGCTGGCACCGAGCCCTTCACCAATGCCCCTGGTCAGAGTCGTTTTTCCTGCTCCAAGTTCACCGGAGAGGAGGATCAAATCCCCGGCTGTTAGCTGGCCTGCGAGCTTTACACCGAATGCTTCCATGAGCTCCGGGGTTTCTATTTCGAATCTCATGCTTCCGAGTAAACCCTGTTTGCCCTGCCACCGATTCTGGTGACAATTTCATAATTGATTGACCCCGATGAGGCTCCGAGCGCTTCAGCTGTTGGTTCACCTCTACTGGCATCGCCAAAAATGATAACTTCATCGCCAAGCTGAATTTTTGCATCGGCAACATCGACCACGAACTGATCCATCGCGACCCTGCCAACAACCGGATAAAGGGCATTGCCAATTTTCACCTTGGCACCCTCAGAAACTCTTGGCATGCCTTCCGCATAGCCAAAAGGGATCAGAGCCAGCGTTGTCTCTTTGGCTGAGACATACCTGTAGCCGTAAGAAACACCTTGACCCGCTGGAACCCGCTTCAAATTCACAACCTTCGAGGCGACCTTCATTGCTGGAACTAAGTTCACTCCCGCAATCTGTTTGTCCTCAAAAGGGTTAAGTCCATATATTGCAAGGCCGCAGCGAACCATGTCGTATCTCAAGTTCGCGTAATTTAGCGCTCCCGCAGATGCTGCAAGGTGGCGGTATTGCAAGGCAACGCCGGCTGCTTCAAATTTTGCAAGCACCTCGTCGAATACTCGGGCCTGCTTTTTGTCTTCAACCTCGGAGGTGTTTGCAAGATGGCTGAAAACACCTGAAGCCTTCAGAGAATTGCCCTTGATGTGTTCAATTACTTGATCAAGAACCTCTGGCATAAATCCGTTTCTACCAAGGCCAGTGTCAACCTTGATGTGGATTGAAACAGTGCTTGGCACCGTTTCCAGTTGCTGCATTGTAGAAATGCCAAGGGTCACAT
>Ga0209654_1002825_pt1 | contig 11333 bp, 7 predicted proteins | sample SaaInl1SG_22_DNA_FD_184646 | JGI IMG/M metagenome (GOLD analysis project Ga0209654, IMG submission 184646) | Marine microbial communities from expanding oxygen minimum zones in the Saanich Inlet - ESP_161SG_22_DNA (SPAdes) (version 2) | ecosystem: Environmental > Aquatic > Marine > Intertidal... | reverse complement strand
TAAATTTTCTTCACCTGACTTTGCGGCTTGTGTTAATTTTAAAAGAGCGTTATTGACTGCACTGGTATTTCTGTTAGACTTTATATTATTTAAGCGCTCAATTTGCTGTAATCTGACCGTTTGGTTGTCAACTTCAAGTATATGAAGCGGGTCTTCTTCATCTAATTTGTATTTATTTACACCAACGATGATATCTTGTCCAGAATCAATACGTGCTTGCTTTCGAGCTGCTGCTTCTTCAATCCTTAGTTTTGGGATTCCCGCTTCAATAGCCTTTGTCATACCTCCTAAGTCTTCGACTTCTTCTATAAGTTGCCATGTTTTGGTTGCAATGTCATGGGTTAATTTTTCGACATAAAAACTGCCTGCCCATGGGTCTACTGTCTTAGTGATTTTAGTTTCTTCTTGAAGATAGATTTGTGTGTTTCTTGCTATGCGTGCAGAGAAATCTGTTGGTAGTGCGATAGCTTCATCTAAGGCGTTTGTATGTAAACTTTGTGTGCCACCAAAAGCTGCCGCAGAAGCCTCAATACAGGTGCGTGCTACATTGTTAAAAGGGTCTTGTTCAGTTAAACTCCACCCTGATGTTTGACAATGCGTTCTAAGTGCTAGTGATTTTTGATTTTTTGGGTTGAATTGCTTTACCAATTTTGCCCATAGCATTCTTGCAGCACGCATTTTTGCTATTTCCATGAAATGATTCATACCAATAGCCCAAAAGAATGATAAGCGAGGTGCAAAAGTGTCAATATCCATTCCTGCCTCTAACCCCTTTCTAATATATTCTAAGCCATCTGCTAGCGTATAAGCAAGTTCTATATCACATGTTGCACCAGCTTCTTGCATATGATATCCTGAAATACTAATACTATTGAAACGCGGCATGTTTTTGCTCGTATATTCAAAAATATCAGAGATAATTTTCATTGATGGTGTTGGTGGATAAATGTAGGTGTTACGCACCATGAATTCTTTTAAAATATCATTCTGAATTGTGCCCGCTAATTGTTGGGGTTTTACACCTTGTTCTTCTGCTGCTACAATATAAAAGGCCATTATTGGTAATACAGCACCGTTCATAGTCATTGAAACAGACATCTTGTCTAATGGAATTTGGTTAAAGAGCACTTTCATGTCTTCAACGGAATCGATAGCTACTCCTGCTTTTCCTACATCACCGACTACACGTTCATGGTCCGAATCATAGCCTCTGTGTGTTGCTAAATCAAAGGCAACGGATAAACCTTTCTGTCCAGCAGCAAGATTACGCCTGTAAAACGTATTGCTTTCTTCGGCGGTAGAAAATCCTGCGTATTGTCGTATAGTCCAAGGTCTACGAACATACATTGTAGAGTAGGGTCCTCTGAGATTAGGTGTAATTCCTGCTGCAAAATCTAGATGGTCTAAATCCTTTATATCTTCTTTAGAATAAGTAGACTTTAAATCGATGCCTTCTGCAGTTGCATATTTTTCCGTACTACTACAAGGTGTATCTTGCCTTTGAGCTGATTTAATTTGGATATGTTGAATGTCTTTGCGTTTCATTAAAAAATCATTTTCTCGATGTATTTATCAAAACTCAATTCTTTTGGTGTTATTAATGTTAGTAAAACAGATTTACCATTAGAGTTTATAAAATAGGAGTGTTGGTATTTTATGTTTTTTGGTCGTGTAAACTCAGCTTTAAAAACAGCCTTAAATATTTGTGCACCTGTGATGGATTTGAACTTCGCCGTAATGCGCTCAAATGTTACTTTGCTGTTTTTAGAAACCTCATTTTGATTTTGCCGAATGATACCCAATAGTTTTTGTGCATCTTCCTTTTTTATTTCCGAATAGGGTAGCGTTTTAATGTAATACGAAGAATTGTTTTTACTATTGAAAAAAACATAACTGTTACCATTAAGACTTCTCACATTTTTTAATTCTTCACGCTCAATAATAAACTTGGTTCTATTTGATTTTTGATTTAAGACTTCATAGTATTCAGCGATTGATAAACGTTTAAAATCTTCAGGTAATTGTAATTGAATACCGTCTTCTTCTAAGATATGTTTGCTGCCAATAAGTGTTGTTTTTTCTTTTTCATTGTTAAGAATACTATTTAGCTTTACATCACCTTTACAGGAATTTAAAATAATAGCTAATAATGTAATTGTTTGAACTATAGATTTTTTCAATATCATGTTTTACTCTTCTTTTAATCTATTAATTTCCAGATGTTCGGATAGTCTTTTTTCAATAATTGGTTCAATTAGTGTTTTTCGTTTTTCAATTTTTAAAAAAGGAGATTTTTCGAGCGTAGATTTCATTTTTTCGTCTTTATTTGGATGCTTATTTGTACCTAAAAGTATAAGCTCACCTTTATTAAAAGCTTCCTGCTCTTTTAGAGCACTTTCTTTTATTTTTATTTGTATAGTTCCTTCTTTTAGTTGCGTTAAAAATCCACTGTTTTTTTCTATTTCTTTAAATAGCTCAAGTGCCTTTGCTGCAAGTTGAGTTGTTAAACTTTCAATATAATAGGAGCCATCAGAAGGGTTGTTAACAGCGTCAAAATAACTTTCTTTTTTTAGTATTAACAATTGATTTCTAGAAATGCGTTCGCCAAATGCTGTAGGGTTTTGAAATAAATGATTATAGGGCAGATTATATATAATATCTACACCTCCTAAAATTGCACTCATGCATTCGGTTGTGGTGCGAAGCATATTAACGTTATAGTCGTAAATAGTTTTATTTCGTTTGCTTGGTGTCGCTAAAATTTTACAGTAAGGATTATAATTATATGCGTCTGCTAAGCTATACCAAAGTTGTCTTAACGCTCTAATTTTTGCAATTTCAAAGAAGTAATTACTACCAATGGATACCTTAAAAAAAAGCTCAATCTCTTCTCCATTATGGTTATTGCACTCTAGGTGATTTAGATATTCGTTTACGTGTGCAAGTGCATATCCCAACTCTTGTGTTACGTTTGCACCAGCATTTTGGTAATGGCTTAAATCTACAAAAATCTGATTTGTGCTTTTTACAACCGACTCAAATAAGTTGTGGTCTTCCTTTAAGTTATGATGCCAATTTCCTGTTTTTCCAAGATTTCCAATAATATCAATATTAAAAGTGAGTTGTTTTTTATTTTTGAATTGCACAATCTCATCAATAACGGAGTGCGATAATTTTTCAAAGTTACAATGGACAGGTTTTGCTATGTCAATTAATAAATCTTTAAGGCTGATACCTTCATTTTTAATATAAAATGTAATATGCTCTGCGCCATTTTTTAAAGCGTTTTTAGCTTCTTGGTTTGCTTTTGAAGCCTTTATAACCTCTATGCTTTGACTTATTTTCCAATCTCTTGCTTTTGTTTTTGAGACGTTTGGTAATTTTTCAAAATCATCCGAATGGTAAAAAGGTTTTACATCAATGCCTTCGGCGGTTTTCCATATTAACGTGTCATTATAATCTGCACCTTTTAGGTCGACCTGAATTTTTTGCTTCCACGCTTTGGAAGATACTGGTTTAAAGTCTTGAAACAGTGATTTACTCATCCTTAATGGTCTTAGGAATACTGTCTTCGTATTCAATGATATAAATTTCTTCGTTTGGTTTTTTCATAAAGTAGGTTTCTCTTGCTATTTTTTCTATGCCTTCTTCAGTACTTAATTCTTTGATGGCTTTTTCATCTTTTTTCATCTCATTTATATAGTACTGCTTTTCATTTTCCAGAGCTTCGATATCCTTGTTTAAATCCTTGTGCAAAAGCCACGAATGGGCATCAAAAAAAATCATCCAAATGACAAAAATTATTAAGCCTATGATGTAAAAATTTTTGAACGGTTTAAGGTATTTTTTACTGAATTTAGCCATGTTATAAACGTTCGTTAATAATGGTTTTTACAATGTCAACCGCTACAGTATTGTATTTATTGTTTGGGATAATAATATCAGCATACTCTTTCATAGGTTCTATAAATTGCTGATGCATAGGTTTTAATGTGTTTTGATATCGGTTAAGAACCTCGTCAATATCTCTACCACGTTCTGTAATGTCTCTTTTAAGACGTCGTATTAACCGTTCATCACTGTCTGCATGAACAAATATTTTGATATCAAATAAGTCTCTAATTTCAGGATTTGTTAATATTAAAATACCTTCTACAATAACCACTTTTCTTGGTTTTGTAAGTACTGTATCTCCAGTTCTGTTATGTTTTACAAACGAATAAACGGGCTGCTGTATCGCTTTATTATTTTTTAAATCCTTTAAATGCGTAACTAATAATTCAAAATCAATGGAACGAGGGTGGTCAAAATTAATTTTTACGCGCTCTTCGTAACTTAAATGTGAAGTATCCTTGTAATATGAATCTTGAGATATAACTACTACTTCACCTTCAGGGAGTTGGTCTATAAGTGTATTGACTACTGTTGTTTTTCCGCAACCGGTACCTCCAGCTATTCCGATTATGAGCATATGTGTTGATATTAATTAGAGATACAAAGTTAGCTAAATAAGCTTATTTTCCGATGATATTTGTCACATCTTCTTCAGTAATTAGGTCTGCGTAATTATTACCCCAGATGTTATTAATATAGTTCATAACATACGCTATCTCATCATTACCAAGGCCTAAAGGTGTTGAGTAGCTATTATAATTTTCTCCATTAACCACTATTTCTCCTTTCATACCTTTTTTTATGCCAATGATGCTTTTGTCTTTATTATATTTTAAATTCTCTGAATTTGCTAAAGAAATACTTTTGCAACACCTTTGCTATGGACTTCGTGACACACTACATAATAATACCTATAAATTTTTTCTCATTAGAATTACAGCCAGGTAGTGTTATAAATAAGACTAAGAACAAAATAAAAATTTCACTGTTTGTTCGTTGTGAGTTAAATATTTTTAAGCGTTTAAAAACATTTGTAACGATTAAATATCTATGTAAAGAATGTTTGATTACAAAATAAAATAGAATTAAAAACTTGTTTGTTAAACCTTGTATTTTGTATATATTTGCACTCTTAAATTGATAACCACAATCGGGGTGTAGCGTAGCCCGGTTATCGCGCCGCGTTTGGGACGCGGAGGTCGCAGGTTCGAATCCTGCCACCCCGACAAAATTGAATACCAATAGAAACTAAAACCTTGTAAATCTTAGGATTTACAGGGTTTTATGGTTTTTAGACCAACATAAGAATTGAATCAATATGATTTAATTTGGTTAACAATTCGGTTAACGGTTTCTAAATTTAAAAAACGTTAACCGAATTACATCTAAAGTATTGTAATTGAAATAGTTGATTTGACTTTCGTCTTTAACAAGTATTAACTTAAAGACAACAACTATGAAGTCACAAAGCACTTTTGCTACACTCTTTTGGGTATCTAGCACTAGAATTAAAAACGGGCAAGTTTCAGTTTATGCCCGTATCACGGTTAATGGAAAACGAGCAAATATTAGCCTCAAAAGAAAGGTTGCACTTTCTGAATGGAATACCTCTAAAGGTAGAGCTCGTGGTACTAAAAATGAATCGAGATTACTCAACAGATACTTAGACCAAGTACAAAGTAGAATTTATGAATCCTACGAGCAACTTAGAGCAGAAAAGGAACTGATATCGGCGCAAACCATCAAAGCAAGATTTTTAGGGGAAGATGACAATGAGTATTCTTTATTAACATTAGTTGATTATCATAACACGCAAATGTCTGAAGCTTTAAGCTACGGGACGCTAAAAAATTACTTCACGACTCAAAAGTATATTAGGAATTTTCTTATTGAGAACATGAGAAGAGATGATATCTATTTGTCTAAGCTTTCATTTGGCTTTTTAGTCGATTTTGAGAAATATCTAAGAGGTTATATTCCAACTGACCATCAGAAGCCAATGGGTAATAATACGATGATGAAACACATTCAGCGGTTGCGAAAAATGGTAACGTTGGCATATAAAATAGAATGGATAAATAAAGACCCGTTCCTAAAATTTAAACCGTCTTACATAAAAAAAGAAAGAGAGTTTCTTAGAGATTGTGAATTACAGACGATAATTGACAAGGAATTTGAGATAGAACGATTAGAGATTGTTAAAGATCTATTTGTATTTAGTTGTTACACAGGCCTGTCGTATATAGATGTAATGAACCTCAACGACGATAATATTGCTTACGGTATTGATGGTGGAAAGTGGATAATTACAAATCGACAAAAAACCAACAACAAAGTTAAGATACCATTGTTGCAAATTGCTGAAGAAGTCATTGGAAAATATAAAAATCACAAAAAAACGTTAAGGACACAAACGCTATTCCCAAATCTTTCAAATCAAAAACTAAATGCCTACCTGAAGGAAATAGCGGACTTGTGTGGTATAAAAAAGAATCTAACATTCCATATGGCACGTCACACATTTGCCACGACAGTTACCTTATCGAATGGTGTGCCTATTGAAACTGTTTCAAAACTATTAGGTCATACCAAGATTGCTACTACTCAGATTTATGCACGAGTCTTAGAACATAAGGTGAGTAAAGATATGAACAACTTACGTAATATTTTGAACGCTAAATCTTCAAGTGAAATACGTCAAATAAAGTCCAAATAGCACCCAAGATGCATCATTCAAATGGTCTTGACAGATGATGATATTTTACAGATTCATTTAAAGTTTTAAAAAATAAAACGATTATTAAAATTTAAGCTTACTTATAAGAGACACACATAGTAGTATTCCACTTTTGTATATACCAGAACATTAATCAAAAAGTATAGAGAGTATAGCGATTTATTTAATTCTACAAAGGTTATTACAATTTTAATAACCTAAAAATGAATTCTTAAAACTAATGATAGATGTTAAATTTTATTTATTTTAATATTTTATGCCTATTGTCGTCTTAAAATTGAAGATATAATAAATAAATTAAAACATGATTTTTTACTTTTTAGTCAAATTATCTATTTAACATAGTTTCAGTAGCAACAGTCCTAAAGCCTAAATGGTCTGTACCAGAATCTTTACTGGTTGACATCCTTGCAGAAATACGATAACTTGCGCAATAACTATCATGGCATAAGTACGAGCCTCCTTTCATAACCATTTCTACTTGATATGGATTTTGTGGATTGTAATAAGACGTAGCGCCTTTTGGGTTATCTAATACGTCCTCGCTGTAAATGGTTTTATAGTAGTTTTCGTTATAAATATCGCTAGTCCATTCCCAAACATTCCCTAACATATCGTAAATACCAGCACTATTGGGTTCGTAAGATTTTACAGGTGCTAAATACGAGAAACCATCGCTAGGAATGTTTTTTACAGGAAATTGTCCTTGCCAAGTATTAGCCTTGTTTATTATTTCTTCTTTTTCATTGCCCCAAGTATATATATTGTCTGTATTATTTCCTTGCGCTGCAGATTCCCATTCGGCTTCGGTTGGTAAGCGTCTATTTGCCCATTTGCAATAAGCAAGAGCATCTTCATAAGCAATATGTACAACAGGATAATTATCTTTGCCTTCGATGCTACTTTCTGGACCTTCGGGATGTTTCCAATTGGCACCAATTTTCCAAGTCCACCATTGCGAATAATTATTCATGCCTACAACACCTTCAACATTTTTATTAAAAATAAGACTTCCTGGTTGTAATATGGAATCATGAGGTTTTGGAGTATTAGGTGGTAATTCTTTTTTCATTTCGTCCCAATCAATGGGTCTTTCCGCAACAGTTATATAACCGGTTTCATCAACAAATTTTTTGTATTGTGCATTGGTCACTTCAGTTTTATCTATAAAAAAAGCACCTACCTTTACCATATGTGCAGGTTTTTCTCTGGGCATGGCATAAGCATCATCCGATTTTGCACCTCTTAAAAATATTTTTTCTTCAATAAGAACCATACCTTCTGGTGGTGTTATTGCTTCTGTAGCGTCTTTAATTTCTTTGTTTTTGTTTTCTGTGTCTTGATTTTCAGAAGGTTCTTGATTCTTGCAATTAATTAAAGCTAGAGAAAATAGTAATAGCGAGATATAGGTAAGCTTTGTGTACTTCATTTTAGAGGCTTATTTGTTTCAAAATAATTACATTTGGTTTAATTATTATCAAATATAGGGATTGAAAATTATTAGATATACATTATTGTTTACGCTTTTTTGCATTATAAGCATTAATGCCCAAAGTTCTATCGAATTTCAGCAGCTTATAGGTAAAAATACACCAACGCCAAGTATTACTTATGGTATTGAGTCTGATAGTATTGGGAATATCTGGATTGCTTCAGAAGAAGGCGTATTAAAGCATAATTCTAAATCTTACGTCACTTACAATTCTTACAGAGGACTTCCTTCAATATTAAATAATAGAATTAAGGAGATTTTTGTAGATTCTAAACAGCGTGTTTGGATTGGTACTGAAAAAGGTGTTGGTCTGTACAATAAAGATTTTGACCGATTTGATTACGTGCAAAGTGCATCCGAACTCAATCCATCATTGGTAGAAGTTATAATTGAAGATGAAGAGAAAAATATTTGGGTAGGAGCTTATAACGGACTATGGAAATATGATAACGAGATTAAAAAACTTCATCGAAAATTAGAAGGTCATAACATCGAAGCTCTAGCGTCTAGTAACGGAAAAATTGTTTTTGGAACTTCTAAAGGCGCTTTCATTTTCAATGTCGATAGGAGTTTAGATGAAATAAACGCCAACATTAAAAATGTAAGAAGTATAGTCAATATTGATAATGTGTTATTTATTGGAACAAAATCTGGTGAGTTGTTTAAAACAAATATAACTGCAAGTTCAGTAACCCAGATTCAATTTAATTTCGACCTTTCAGATGCTATAACAGTTATTATAAAAGACAGCGATAATACAATATTGTTGGCTACCGACGGGGAAGGTATTTTTAGACTAAATTCTGAATTTAAAAAAATAGCACACTTTACAGAAGACCCAAACAATCCGTTTTCAATTTCTAGTAATGGTATTTACGACATCGAATATGGTAAAGAAGATATTTTATGGATTGCGACTTATAGCGGAGGTTTAAACTATCTGAAATCTCGCGATGCTATTTTTGAAAACGTAAGACACAAAATAAATAATAAGAATAGCCTTTTAGCCAATTTTACGCGTTCTATTGCTGAGGATAACAATGGTAATGTATGGTTTGGCACCAAAAAAGGGATTAGTGTTTGGAACAAATCGACAAATAAATGGAAGCATATTACCAATTTTAGTAATAGCGACGATAGCGATGATGCCATTGTATTAGCTATGACCTTGCGAGCTAATTACATGTGGGTTGGTACATATAATAAAGGGCTTTATAAAATTGATGTTGAAAATCTTAAACCTATAAGAATTTCTAAGAATTCAAAAGCCGATATAATAGAAAAGGCTTATGCAGTTTTTAAAGATTCTAACGCCAATATTTGGGCAGGAGGTATTGAAAAAGGATTGACCGTTTTCTCTAAAGATAATCAGGTTTCAACCTATCCTATTCAGCAGATAAAATCCATAACAGAGTTACAAAATGGCGATATTTTGGCCGCAGGAAGACGAGGTGTTTATAGAATTAATCATTCTAAAGAAACATTTGGGCTTATAGAAAATCTTATTCCAGACCAAAATTTTTTAGCCTACGCGACGATTAACAGTGTGTTACAACTGTCTAAAAACAAACTTGTTTTGGCAACTAATGGCGAAGGCTTAGTTTTTTATAACTTAGACACTAAGAAGGTTCAAAAAATAACAAAAGAAAACGGAATGCCTTCAGATGTGGTTCAAGGTGTTTTACTTTCAGACAGCAATCAAATTTGGGCGAGTACTACAAGTGGTATTGTTAATTTAAATATCAAGGGAAAAGACACCATCATAAATGTTTACGACAAAAAAGACGGACTAGCGAGTACAGAATACAACTACGGGAGCTTTTACAAATTTAAGGATGGAAGTCTTGCGTTTGGAGGTGTAGATGGCGTGACATCTTTTAATCCAAAAAATATTAAGATGGAAGGCTATAAGCCAAACCTAGTTTTCGAAACTTTTAAACTATCTAACGAATTAATTCTTCCAGGTAAAGAACCCTTAAGTAAACATATAAATCTTACCGATGAAATTAATATTGAACACTACAACAACTCGTTTGAGTTAGAGTTCGCAGGAGTTTCGCAACGATTGTCTTCAAAATTAAAATACTCTTGGATATTAGACGGATTTGACGAAGATTGGTCAAAACCCGGAAGTAATAGTATAGCCACTTACACAAATATTAACCCTGGAAATTATACATTTAAAGTCAAAGCCATAAATAAATATGGTGTTTCTAGTGATATAAGGGATATTCAAATAACTGTTAATGCGCCTTGGTGGGCGACTAAAAAAGCGTATCTCATCTATGTGCTTTTACTAATAGGTTTGTTATATGCCATCGTACATTTTACAAGTGTCATTATTAAGAAGAAAAATGCCGACGAGCAAATAGACTTTTTTAATAACATTACGCACGAGATAAAAACACCACTTACAATCTTAATTTCTTCTTTAGATAATGTCACCGAAGATGTTTCCTCAGGAAAAGACAGCAAAAAAAGAATAAAGACCACTGTAAAGAGAATAAATTCTCTTTTTGAGCAGATGCTCAACTTTCAGAAGGTGACAACAGAAGATAATCTAAATCTCAACATAACAGAGATTGATGTTTTTGCAAGTATTCAACAACGTATCAATAATTTTAACCCTTTAACAGATGAGCACGATATCACAATAGAGTTTAATAATACGTGGAACGAATCTTTGTTTTTCGGAAAAGACAATTTCGATAAGATTATACTTAACCTCTTATCTAATGCCATAAAATATTCGCATAAAGGTGGTACAATTCAAATTAATACTTCAAAAACTGCCAATGGCGAATTTAAACTTGAAGTTATAGATAACGGTATAGGAATTCCTAAAGACCAACAAAAACATATATTAAAACGATATTTTAGAGCTCGAAACGTTATAAATAGTCAGCGTGTTGGTACAGGTTTAGGACTAATGATGGTAAAAAAGATATTAGAAAAAACCGAAGGTTCTATAAGTTTCACGAGTCAAGAAAATAAAGGAACAACATTCATTGTATTTATAAAAAACTTAAAAGAAGACTATAATAAAAGTCGTGTTTCCGCAGAAGATACTGTGGCTACAAATGATATTGAAGCAGAACCAAACCAAGATGAATTATCAGAATTAAGCGATAGTAAAATCTTAATTGTTGAAGATAATGACGAGCTACGTGATGTATTATCTAGAACTTTAGGAAATTATTTTCAGGTTTT
>Ga0209654_1002822_pt1 | contig 11339 bp, 10 predicted proteins | sample SaaInl1SG_22_DNA_FD_184646 | JGI IMG/M metagenome (GOLD analysis project Ga0209654, IMG submission 184646) | Marine microbial communities from expanding oxygen minimum zones in the Saanich Inlet - ESP_161SG_22_DNA (SPAdes) (version 2) | ecosystem: Environmental > Aquatic > Marine > Intertidal... | reverse complement strand
GCATCTCACCTTGCAACGCGATGCGCAGAAGTTGGGTATTTTCGTTCCACGGTGTGGGCAAGAGTGCCAGTGACGTCGCGAACGCCTCTCCCTTTGGAGCAGCATAATCATAGGGGAAATAGTTTATCATTTCTTCGACCCGCACCGCTACTTTGAGCGGCAACTGACCGTTTTCCAATGATGATCGCACGATCGAATAGCTCGCTGTGTCGACATCAATCGAGAAAGTGGAAACGGGATTTTCACGCGTGACCTTCAATGTGTTTTCAGGCGCGTTTGCGAAGCTTTCAGTATTTCCTTCGGGCACAAACATTGGTGCATCTGCAATCAAACCAGTAGTTGGAGCCGCAGGAGCGCTGAGGCGAGACTTTGCCCTGATGCTCGGCGCAGGCGCTGCAATTGGCGCGGCGTCTTGAGCAAGGGCACCAACCACCATGTCAGATGCGAGATCGGGGGCGCTGCGGTCAATAGTGGCCTCTTCCATGATCAAAGCAGGTTCGGGTTGCAGCATTTGTGGCGCACCATCGCGCATCACAGGCACGATCATCACCAAACCGAAAGCGGCTAAAGCTGTCGTCGCGGTCAAACCCGCCTTTAAAGAGAGAGCGTCAAACATAAAACGAAGTCCTTTTGCAAAACCACCCTGCTGTGGGGCGTCAGTCTTAGGACGTGCTTGGCTTTGTGATCCCTGGAATTTGACGAAACTATCTTTGGCAAATGCAATATGCGTTGCACGTTTCGCAACATCAGGCTTGGGCGTCGCGACAGGGAATGCGCTTTTGAGATCATCGAGATCATCGCTCATTGATCGTTCTCCTTTATACGCTTCAAGTGCTTTTTAACTTCGCTCATGCGCCAACTGACGGTGCCTTCAGAAATCCCCAAGACTTCGCCCACCTCGCAATGATTCATGTCATCCATCACTAAAGCGACCGTGTCGCGCAGATCGTCTGGCAAGGTGCCAATCGCGTGCATTAGCCAATTCTGGGCTTCTGCTTGTTCTTTGTTGGCCTCGGTTCGTTGCACTTCCCAATCACCCCATCCTTGGCTCGCTTTAGCGCGCGTTGCAGCACGACGACGACGATCATGGGATGCGTTGACTGCAACGCGGTAGAGCCAAGTAGAAAAGCTGGAACCGCCCTCAAATTTAGCGAGTTTCGCCGGCAATGCGGCACAAATATCCTGACACAAATCTTCTGCTTCAAACTGCGAACCCGTCAGACGGAAACACAGAGCAAATAAACGATCGTAGGAGCGCTCTAGGAGCGCCGCAAAAGCGTCGCTGTCACCACCAGCGGCCGCCATTGCCAAATCTATGTCGCTCGTTTTCATACGCATCACGGTACTATGACGCGCCTGAGGGGCCAATACTTGGACTTTTTTTCAGCTCAATTTCGCGGGCAACGAATTAAACCCTCTAAAACGGATGCGCCCTGTACGCATAGCACCTTCAGCGATTTCATATTCTGGGAAGCGTTGAAGGAATTTACCGACCGCTACACGCCCCTCCATCCGCGCGAGTGTGAGGCCAACACAGGTATGTGCGCCCCCCGCAAACGCGAGGTGTTTGTTGGGCCGACGATCCAGCTGCAGCGTATCAGGATGGTCAAACTGCAAAGAATCGCGATTGGCCGCGCCAATGCAAAGGTGCAGATCAGTCCCCGCAGGGATGTGCGTACCATGAAGGATCATTGGTTCTGCCGTAAGCCGATTGCCAAATTGATTGGGGCTTTCCATGCGCAAGAATTCATCAACTGCAGTCGTGATGAGGTCTGGCTCCGCACACAACTTGGCGCGCGCGTCCCGATCCGTATCGAGCAGCATCAACGCGTTGCCAATCAGGTTTGTTGTCGTTTCGTGACCAGCATTCAGAATGAAAATGCAGTTTTGATACAGCTCCACGGGGCTTAAACGCCCTTCTTCGGATTGGATTAGACGGGTCAGCACATCCGTTTCTGGATCACCCGGCGATGTGCGACGGTCCTCCATAATGTCTCGCAGAAAGTCGACGAAATCGAGCACCGCTTGATTGCCACGCGCTTCTTGCTCTGGCGTCAACTGAGGTTCTAGCGCCCCCAGAATAGCCAATGACCAATCGCGCAAAGGGCCACGCTGGTCGCGCGGAATATCAAACAAATTCCCTATAACTTCGATAGGAATAGCACCTGCGAAGCACTCAATCAGATCGACCTCTGTCTGACCTTGCAGTTCATCTAGAAGTCCGTCGACCAAAGTGATTAACCCAGGCTCCATCGACGCCAAAGCGCGCGGGTTCATCGCTCCAACCATAATTTTACGCACGCGCGTATGAAGCGGCGGGTCATTAAAAACAAGCGACGTTGTATGATGCTCGTATAAAGGCGCGGCAGTACCGTATTTCGGCGCAAACACCTTCTTTTTGTCAGAAATAAAGCGCGTCGTATCGCGGTAGATCATATCCAGATCAGCATGGCGCGAAACGATGAACGAGCCATCAGGTTGCTTGCACAGAGGTGCGTTATCACGCAGTTGCGCGTAATGGGGATAAGGGTCGTCATGAAAGCCGTTTGGCAAATCGATGAGCGTTAGACTCATGCCTTTTTGCTAGTGATTTGCGCGACGCCAAGCGTATCAAGCACTTTCGCCTCGATATCCTCCGCATTCAGCTTTGCGACAGCATACATATCGCGCGGGCTGGACTGATCGATGAATATGTCAGGCAACACCATAGAGCGATATTTGAGTCCCGTGTCGAACACACCTGCTTCTGCAAGTAGCTGCGCGACATGAGAGCCAAAGCCACCAACGGCCCCCTCTTCGATCGTGATCAATGCCTCGTGGTCCTTTGCGAGTTGCAAGATGAGATCGCGGTCCAAAGGCTTGGCAAATCGCGCATCTGCAATAGTCGGCGTAATGCCCTTCGCAGCAAGCGCTTCGCAGGCGTCTTCGACTTCCTTCAAACGTGTGCCGAAAGAAAGGATTGCAACGCCTTTGCCCTCTCGGATCATACGTCCTTTGCCGATTTCGAGCGGAATGCCCTTTTCAGGCATCTCAACACCCACGCCTTCCCCGCGCGGGAAGCGAAACGCGATGGGACCTTCATCATGCGCTACGGCTGTGGCGACCATGTGAACCAGTTCTGCCTCATCAGCGGCGGCCATGACGGTGAAACCGGGTAAATTCGCAAGGTACGCGATATCGAATGCACCCGCATGGGTCGCACCATCCGCGCCAACAAGCCCCGCACGATCAATGGCAAACCGCACAGGCAAGCGCTGGATTGCGACATCGTGCACGACTTGATCGTACCCGCGTTGCAAGAACGTCGAATACATGGTGCAAAACGGCTTCATTCCGCCAGCGGCGAGTGCTGCGGAAAACGTCACGCCGTGTTGCTCGGCAATTGCCACATCGAAACAACGGCTCGGGTAGCGCTCAGCGAATTGGGTCAGGCCTGTGCCATCTGGCATCGCCGCGGTGACGGCACAAATCTTGTCATCTATCGCCGCTTCTTTCAGCAGGCTTTCTGCAAAGACCTTGGTATAGCTTGGCGCGTTGGACGGGGATTTCTTTTGCTCGCCCGTCAGAACATCAAACTTTGCGGTTGCGTGCCCTTTGTCGCGTGCCGCTTCCGCAGGTGCGTAGCCTTTACCCTTCTTCGTTAGAACATGGATAAGTACAGGCCCTGTTGCACGCGCATGCACAGTGCGCAGAACGGGCAAGAGCTGATCCATATCGTGGCCATCAATCGGACCGAGATAAGAAAAACCAAGCTGTTCAAAAAGTGTGCCGCCCACTGTCATGCCTTTAAGCATGTTTTTTGCCCGTTTCGCGCCCTCGCGGAAGGGTTCAGGCAAAAGACTTACAGCGCCCTTGGCAGCAGTTTTGAAATCTTGGAAAGGCTCTTCAGCATAAAGCCGGCTCAAGTAAGAAGAAAGCGCGCCCACAGGTGGTGCGATGCTCATCTCGTTGTCATTCAGAATGACAAACATGCGTTTCTTAAGGTGACCCGCGTTATTCATCGCCTCGAATGCCATGCCAGCACTGATTGAACCATCACCGATCACGGCAACGGCATCACCCAAGCCGCCGGGTGCTTCGCCACCCAGATCGCGCGCCACCGCAAAGCCAAGGGCCGCTGAGATAGAGGTCGAACTATGCGCGGCGCCAAACGGGTCATACACGCTTTCGGAACGTTTGGTGAAACCGCTAAGCCCGTCTTTCATACGCAGCGTCCGAATACGTTCACGGCGTTCTGTCAAGATTTTATGCGGGTAACATTGATGCCCTACATCCCAAATAATTTTGTCCTTGGGCGTGCTGAACACCGCGTGAAGTGCGACTGTCAATTCCACCACACCCAAACCTGCGCCCAAGTGTCCACCAGTTTCTGATACAGCTGAGATCGTCTCTGAGCGCAGTTCATGCGCGACGCGTGCAAGTTCTGTGTCGGAAAACTGCTTTAGATCACTGGGCCTGTTTACACGGTCCAAAAGCGGGGTGATCGGGCGGTCAGACATGGCGAAGGTCCCTTTGGCAGTGTCCTAAGAGCGGCGTTCTACGACGAAACGCGCGACTTCGCGCAAGTTATCAGCATCGCTCCCGTAGATAGATAGAGCATCGCAGGCCGATTCCACCAGAGTTTCAGCGCGGCGCTTCGCCCCATCTAGGCCCAGCAAGGACACAAACGTGGCTTTGCCTGCATCCGCATCCTTTTGCGCAGCCTTTCCAAGGGTCTCCGCGTCGCTGGTCACATCCAGAATGTCATCTGCAATTTGAAAGGCAAGGCCAAGCGCGTCGCCGTAGGTTTTCAGCGCATCGGTGTCGGCTTTGGCAAGGATCGCACCTGCAGTCGCGGACCACGTAATAAGCGCCCCTGTTTTACCGTTTTGCAACTCCGTGATCTGCTCCAGCGTTAACGGCATCGCCGCACTTTCGGCTGCAATGTCGAGCGCTTGACCATAGACCATACCCGCAGCTCCACTTGCACGCGCTAGTGTCAAAGCTAGTGTGGAGCGCACAAATGGATCATCATGGCATGTCGGATCGCTTACCAATTCAAACGCGAGCGTTTGCAACGCATCACCACAGAGAACGGCAGTCGCATCGTCCCATTTGACATGCACTGTCGGCTGTCCGCGGCGTAAATTGTCATCATCCATACACGGTAGATCGTCATGAACGAGACTATAGGCATGTAGTGCTTCAATCGCACATGCGGGCCAAATGGCGCGGACGCGATCAACACCACTTACACGCGCGCTTTCCAGCACAAGAAAGGCGCGTAGGCGTTTGCCACCAGTAGTCGCATAGCGCATTGCTTGCACAACGGGCACGTCGGCGAAGCTTGATAAGACCTGCTTGAAATGCTGGTCTACCACACTCGAACACGCCGCCATTTCAGATTTTAGTGTCACAGACCCTCGACAGGTGTTGTTCCTTTTGGGGTACCATCACCATCAAATGTGATCGCAGCGACCTTTTCTTCGGCCTCTTTCAGCTTGGCCTCGCAACGCTTTTTCAACTCTGCGCCTCGCTCATAAAGCGTGATGGATTGCTCCAACGGCACATCGCCGCGTTCCAACTGGCTGACCACTCGCTCAAGCTCGCCCATAGCTTGCTCAAAGCTCATCTCCGCTACGTTAGTTTCGCCCATCCGCTGGCCTCCCTCAAAGCATCCACATGCGCGGCCACTGCTTCGGCCAGCGCATCCAAATCATAGCCGCCTTCGAGCGCAGAGACCACACGCCCTTGGCAAATTTCGTCCGCAATTTTGCATAGCTCTTGTGTGAGCCATTTGAAGTCACCCGTGGACCAATTGAGGTTCGCGAGCGGGTCATCTTGATGGGCGTCAAAGCCAGCTGAGATAAAGATCATCTCGGGCTTAAACGCGCGAAGGCGTGGGAAAACTTCAGATGTATAAAGCGCGCGCATTTGATCACCCCCACTTTCAGGGGCGATCGGTAGATTCACGACATTGTCGAACCCGCCTTTGTCAGAACGTTCCCCTGTGCCCGGCCAAAGCGGCATTTGCTGGCTGGTAATCGTCAAAGCGCGCTTTTCATTCCAAAGAAGGTCCTGCGTGCCGTTACCGTGATGCACATCGAAGTCCACAACAGCAACACGTTTGAGACTGTGATGTTCCAACGCATATTTCGCGCCAATCGCGACGTTGCCAAACAAGCAGAATCCCATTGGCGTGCTCGTCTCACAGTGATGCCCCGGCGGACGGATCGCAGCGAAAGCATTCCCCGCCTCGCCTGCCATTACCATATCCACCGCTTTGGTCACAGCCCCAACAGCGCGAAACGCAGCGTAGAGAGAACCGGGCGACATATGCGTATCCGCATCAAGCTGGCGATTTCCCACATTCGGCAAAGCGCTGCGCAGGTCAGTGATGTGGCTCGCAGGGTGACAACGCATAATGTCATCTTCACTCCCAAGGGGTGCTTTGACGCGAAGCAGGTCTTTGTCCTTGAGCGCATGTAAGATGTATTCCAACCGTGCAACCTGTTCTGGATGACCGTTTGGCGTGAAATGCTGAAGGCAGGCGGGATGGGTGATGAGGGCAGTGGTCATGTGGTTTCATCCTTTAAGCTCAGGCCAAAGGATGCAGTTGTCCCATGGCAGCGCATAAAATCAATCAGGTGCGAGCATATATCCAGCACCACGAACAGTCTGTATGTAGCGAGGTTGCTTCGGGTCCACCTCAATCTTGCGACGTAAACGGGTGATCTGAACATCCACCGCACGTTCTTGCGCTTGACCTCGATCACGGCCCAAGTCTTCAACCAATTGCACACGGCTCACAGGTTCGCTCACATGTTTGGAAAAGATGCGCATCAGTTGGGATTCGGTCGCTGTTAAACGCACGATATCATCGCCATGCCACATCTCGCCGCGCTCAATATCATAGCGCACTGGGCCAAGGTGTAGAACCTTAGGCGCTGTGTCTGTCACTTCGGCCTCTGGCATGCGGCGCAAAATCGCGTTGATCCGCAACAATAGCTCTTTCGGTTCAAACGGCTTGGCGAGGTAATCATCTGCACCTGCTTCCAACCCTTCTATCCTATTCTCTGTTTCGCCTTTGGCGGTCAGCAACAGGATCGGCGTGCTGGATGTCTTGCGAAGATCACGCGTCAGGCTCACGCCATCCTCACCCGGCATCATCACGTCCATCACGATCATATCGAAATCAAGGCCCGACAGTATGCGGCGCGCGTGACCTGAATCGCGTGCAGCCGTCACCAGAAATCCATGACGCATCAAAAATTTCTGCAACAAGCCACGAATGCGTTCGTCGTCGTCTACGATCAAAAGATGGGCGTCGGGATCGCTCATGTGCTGCCTTCCTTTAGCGCGCGCGATTTGCGGCGCATGTCTTTGTCCATCATTGCCTCAAGTACGGCGCGAAATCCAGTCACAGCCTCGGGACCAGCTTCACGATACGCGGCACGCATCCTTGCACGCTGCGCATCAGAGAGTTTGCGCTCCAGCTCCGAACCCGCTTGCGTGAGAAACAAATGTCGCTCCCGCTTGTCTATGCGACCTACTTTGCTCTCAACCAGACCGTCCTTGATCAGGGTTCTCAAGACACGGTTGAGCGATTGCTTTGTGACACCCAAAATCCCAAGCAGGTTGTTCACAGTCGTCCCGGGGGCACGATTGATGAAATGCACAGCGCGGTGATGTGCGCGGCCATAGGCCATCTCCGACAGGATACGGTCTGGATCCGCGGTAAAGCCCTGATAGGCGAAGAACATTGCCTCAATACCTTGTCGTAATTGTTCATCAGTAAGGAACAACAACATATCACTATGCTGGGCTGCACTTCGATCTGACATGATACCCCTTCCTATCGTTTCGCAAATTATATGTCAGCTTTGTTGACTTTCCAATAACAGACTGGTAGCGATCCACAGTTTCGACGCAATATTATGTCCACTTCGGCCATAACTTGCGCAACAAATGAAAATATTGAAAGGGGAGCACAATGGCTGGATCTTATGCAGATCGCGACGGAAAAATCTGGATGGACGGCAATCTCGTCGAATGGCGTGAGGCCAATGTGCACATCATGACCCATGCGATGCACTACGCATCCTCTGTATTTGAGGGCGAGCGTTGCTACTCTGGTAAAATCTTCAAATCACGTGAACACTCAGAGCGATTGATCGCCTCAGGCAAACTCATCGATTTTGACATCCCCTATACTGTGGATGAAATCGAAGCCGCAAAAACGGCTGCTTTGGAAGCCAACGGTCTCAAAGATGCTTACGTGCGTGCAGTTGCATGGCGTGGAGCTGGCGAAGACATGGGTGTCGCATCCTCCAAAAATCCTGTCCATATGGCTGTAGCTGTTTGGGAATGGGGCAACTACTACGGCGATGCTAAGATGAAGGGCGCCAAGCTCGACATTGCCAAGTGGAAACGCCCCTCACCCGAGACAGCGCCGTCCCAAGCCAAAGCCGCAGGTCTTTACATGATCGCGACAATGTCCAAGCACGCCGCAGAAGCCAAAGGCTGCTCTGATGCGATGATGTTTGATTATCGCGGCTATGTGGCCGAAGCGACAGGCGCGAACATCTTCTTCGTGAAAGATGGCGAAGTGCACACGCCCAAGCCCGATGCCTTTCTTAACGGCATCACGCGTCAAACCGTTATCGGCATGCTGCAAGAGCGTGGCATCACCGTAAATGAACGTGTGATCATGCCCGAAGAAGTGGAAGGGTTTGAGCAATGCTGGCTTACTGGTACAGCGGCTGAAGTTACGCCCGTTGGTCAAATTGGTGACTACAATTTTGAGGTTGGCGCACTCACGCGTGAGATTTCAGAAGCCTATGAGAAGCTCGTACGCGAGTAATCAGCCCAAAGCGGTAAAATTAAAATGCCGGCTCCCTTAGGATGCCGGCTTTTTTATTGTTCATGGAAGCCAAATTAACTCGGGCTCATACCGCGCAAGCGTTCGGAGCGACGGCGCAGCATTTCGACGATCGTTAACAAGATGATCGAGATACCGACCAAAATCGTCGCAGCCGCCAAAATCGTCGGACTGATCTGCTCACGCAGGCCTGTAAACATCTGCCAAGGCAGCGTTTGCAACTTTGCCGAACCAATAAAGATCACCACAACAACTTCATCGAATGATGTGATAAACGCGAAAAGGCCACCTGAAATGACACCGGGTAGGATCAACGGCATCTGAATCTTGAAGAAGGTCTTAACAGGGCCCGCCCCCATATTCGCGGCGGCACGTGTCAAAGAATTGTCAAAGCCAACAAGCGTTGCAGTCACCGTAATAATGACAAATGGAATACCAAGCACGGTGTGAGCCAGAACAACGCCCCAGTAGGTGCCGATAATGCCTATCTTTGCATAGAAGAAGTACATGCCTGTCGCAGAAATGATCAACGGAACAATCATCGGCGAGATCAGAATCGCCATAATCGCACGACGACCCGGGACGTGGCTCTGACTTAGACCGATCGCCGCGAGCGTACCAAGCGACACAGACAACAGGGTTGCGACAGGTGCGATGCGCAGCGAATTGGCAACGGCATTCGTCCACTCAGGGTTGGTCAGAAAGTCGCGATAATGCTTAAGCGAATATCCCGCAGGATCAAACTGGAGCATCTCTTGCGTGAATGTGAAGAAGTCCTGCGCATTGAAGCTTAGCGGCATGACGACAAGGATAGGCGTGATCAAAAAGACAAAGATCGCGCCACAAATCACCCGAAACGTAAAGTGCCAAAGCACTTGGCCGGACGTCAGATACGGTGGCACTTTCCCACGGTAGCGTCCTTCAAAAAGCCAATAGGCGAACCACCCGTAGAACCAACCAAAAAGCGCGCCAATAATAAGCGCGGGCAAACCGGCCAAGACAAATCCAGCAAGCGCAAATCCTACGGTAATGATCCACTTCATCAAACGCTCAGGCAGGATGTCTTGCATGACGATAACGGCAATGACCGCCAGCAACGCTGCGCCAACAACAAACCCTAAGATCGAAGAGCCTTGTGCAGCGCCAACGAAAATCCCTGCCAAAGCGCCAGAAGCGGCGACAGTCGGCACAACGAAGGACATGGGTTTGCGCGAAATCGGTGTAAGTGCGACCATGATCTTATCCCAGCTTTACGTTGTCGATGCCGACAATCTTGTCATAGGCCCAATAGAGCGCCATCACGACCACCAACAAAATAGTGCCCAGCGCAGCAGCGAGACCCCAGTTCAGCGATGACAAAATATGGAACGCAATTCGGTTGGAGATGAACACACCCTTCGTGCCACCCACCAATTCAGGCGTGATATAATATCCAATAGACAGGATAAACACGAGGATCGACCCCGCGCCGATGCCCGGAACAGACTGCGGAAAGTACACGCGCCAGAATGCTGTCCAATCCGTCGCACCCAACGACTTCGCCGCCCGCAAATAGGTCGGTGAGATCGTCTGCATGACCGAATAGAGCGGCAAAATCATAAAGGGCAATAAAATATGCGTCATCGCGATAATCGTACCTGTCTGGTTATTGATCAGCGCAAGCCGAGACTCGTCAGCAACAAGCCCGATCCAAACAAGGACTTCGTTCACAACCCCTTGGTCTTGCAACATGACCTTCCAGGCGGATGTCCGCACCAAAAGTGATGTCCAGAACGGCAACAGCACGAGGATCATCAAAAGGTTCGCCGTACGAGAAGGTAAGTTGGCCAAAATCCAAGCGACGGGATACCCCAGCAGGATACAAAGCGATGTAATCGCAAGCGACATGATCAGCGTACGAATGAACAAGGTAATGTAAATCTGTTCGTTCTCGGGCCGTGCTTCGGGGCCATCCGCGCCCTTTTGCATATCGATAGAGTTCAGAAAATAACCATTGGTATATGCGCCGCTATAGGTCTTGATCGTGCGCCACACTTCGACGTCAGCAAAGCCATCGTTCAGATCTATAAACTTTTCTTTGTAAGGCCCGTCATTGGGAATATCCCACTTTTTCACCTTTCGCCCCGCTTTGCGGAACAGCGATGAAATACCGGGTTTTTCGTAGTTCAGCCGCGACCCGATCCGCGTGTGTATTTTCTTTTCGATAGCAATCTGTAGATCGCCTGCGAAGGCCTCAAAGACTGCTTCATCAGGCAACTCACCGCTGTTGGCGTCCCAATCTTCCAACACGACCACCGTCTGTGGAAGGTTGTCAGAGATCAGCTGGTTCTCAACCGAACGGAACAACATATCAAGGATCGGTGCCACAAAAGACACGAGAACAAAGATCAAAAGCGGGGCAATCAACGCAAGTGCACGTAGCTTCTGACGGCGCAGAGCGCGGTTCAGAGATTGCTTAAGGGGCGTGCCATCGGCGGCA
>Ga0209654_1002820_pt1 | contig 11344 bp, 9 predicted proteins | sample SaaInl1SG_22_DNA_FD_184646 | JGI IMG/M metagenome (GOLD analysis project Ga0209654, IMG submission 184646) | Marine microbial communities from expanding oxygen minimum zones in the Saanich Inlet - ESP_161SG_22_DNA (SPAdes) (version 2) | ecosystem: Environmental > Aquatic > Marine > Intertidal... | reverse complement strand
GTGAAGAAAAAATAAACAGATAGGCTAAAAACAGAACTAAAGAGAGCCAAAGTAACCCTAGACTAACTTTGGACCAAGAGTCCAAACTCATAACTCCAAAAACGCGATTCTTAATCTGAGCTATTTGAGATTTGGGCAAAGGTTCTATGGCGTCTATGGTCATGTTTTGAGCAAAAGAACTGTTAACCTTGATGTCCTCATTTTTAGGATCTAGCATCTTTGCTTTTTCAAAATAATAAATACTTTCAGCTACTTGATTCAATCGGTAATAGGCACTACCTAAATTGTAATAAAGTTCAGCACTATGAAGACCCGCTCCCAAAACTTGCTTATACAATTCAACTGCTTCTGTATAATTTGCTTCATTATAGGAAGTATTCCCTTGATTAAATAAAGATTGAGGATTCTCCTGAGCATTCAAAACAAGTATACTCATGACCAAAAAAAAGCTGAAACAAAATCTTTTTTTTCTATATAAATATGATGTCATCTCCTGTCTCATAATTGTCTATCAATCGTTGCCATTACACGACCTGCTCTTTCATAATCCGCTTGGATACTTCCTGCAGATCCTGGAGAGTATCGAGCTAGCTCACAGTTTTCAATTACCTCAATAAAATCTTTTGCCAGCTGCTCCTCTACTTTTTTAGCTAATAAAAGTTCTTCAATTTTTGCTTTGCTAAGTTCCGATGTTTCAATCTTAAGCTTTGCTTTTAGATAATTATGAAGGGCTCTTTCGAGCGCTTCATAAAATTCAATTTGATTGTTAAATGCTTTTTTGGCAGAACTTAAGTATTTCTTTGCTAATCGGCTTGCTAAACGCTGCTTAGCACTAGAAGAATCCTCTGCTTTTTCAAAAACGAATCGTTTAAACAAGTATGCTAGAATAAGAATTAAAAAAGGAATTCCAAGGAGAATCCAAAAATTTAGGCTCATCCAAAATGCTTTTGTCTTTATTGGTATTAGTTTGGTTTCTAATTGAATAAATCTAAAAGAACTCTCTGCTCCTCCAACGGGCATTTTTGAATTCAAGCTCAATGTGTTTTGAGGTTTCGTTCCTGCTGTAGGACCATCAAAAACATCAACCAACAATTCCTGTGATCTTAAGGTCTGATAGCTTTTAGTACTTGGATTAAAATAGGAAAACTGTACAGGAGGTATTGGATATTTCCCTTGATATTGAGGAACAATCGTGTAGAGTTCTTCTACGCTTCCTTGCATTCCGGCTAAACTGGTTTTAATATTTTCAGTACGTTCTGGCTCGTAAACTTCCAACGTATTGGGGACATTAATTCTCGGAAGTGTAAATAAATTTAAATTCCCTTTTCCATTAACTTTTATTTTTGCTTGAAAAGACTCTGAAGCTTTTAACGCATCTTTAGATAAGATCACATCAAAATCAAATTGCCCTACAGCTCCTGAAAAATTTTCGGGTTGCCCTTCAGTAGGTAAAGGCCTAACATTCAAAGTTCTTTTACCCGCAGTAATCGTTTTTTGACCTTGGGTTAGTATCCTTCTTCCAAATAAATCACGCCTATTACTAGGAACGCTAAGGCTAAGGTTTAATGTTAAAGGCTCAAGGATAAGTTTTCCGGATTTTTGTGGATAGAGGACTACTTTTTGCCAAACCACTTCATTATAAGGCTCTCCCTTATAGCTTCCTCGAGGATTTACTTGTGCCCTTCCTATATTTATTTTTGTGCTCCAAAAGTCACCATAACTCGGTGATTCTAATTCTTGTACATCCGTAATTGAAATCGGGTTTCTGAAATATAACTTGTACACTATGGTAATCCCTTCATTTAGGTAAGGTGTAGATAATCAATATTATTGGGATCATTCGGTTTTTCGACTGCCTCAGTAACCTCAATTTGAATTGGTGTGGTTTTGTATTCTTCACCTTGAATCGTAATTGATGCTTGTTCTATTGTAATCTTCCCTTTTTTTTTGGGGGTCAAAAAATAAGTGTACGTTTTAGAGAAGCTACTCACGCCGTTTACCCAAGAACGATTTACTGCTTGCTGTGGGCCACTTACAACTAAAAAATTGGTAAAGCTAGGAGGAATGAAATTGTCTCCATTTTCATTCATCTTAAAATCCACTCGAAGTCTTTCATTGATTCCCAATCTCTTCTTGCTTACTTGAGCATCAAAAGTAATTTGAGCTTGGACACTAAAAGCCACTCCTAAAAACAGTATAAAAAAGAATCGGAATGCTTTAATACTCATCATTTTACCAATCTTTTTTGCCTCGAACAGGTACCCCTTTTACTTTTTTGGCGTTGACTTTATCTTGAACTTTTTTTTCTTGATTATTCATTGCCTCTAATAAGCTTTGAACTTGCTGAGGAGAAAGTTGTCCTTGTTTTGGTTCTTGGTTTTTCTTTTCTTGATCATTGTCTTGTTGATCTTTTTGATCTTTATTCTGATCGCCTTCGTTTTGAGGTTTTCCTTCGTCTTTATTTTCGTCACCTTCATCCCCTTCTTTATTGGGATCCTTTTCGTCTTTATTTTCTTGATCTCCTTCCTGATCATCCTCTTGCTCCTTATCCTCCTCTTCTTCTTTATCTTGCTGGTCTTCTTGATCCTTTTTATCGTCTTGCTCTTGTTCCTCTGGAGGCTTTTCATTATCCAAAAGCTCTTTGGCTAAGGCATAATTGTAGCGTGTCTCATCGTCGGAAGGATTGTTTCTGAGTGCATTTTTATATGCTTCAACAGCTTTTTGATATTCTTTTTTCTTCATAAAGACATTTCCCATATTATGGAATGCTCTATGTTTATCTTCTTTTGAAGATGCAAATTTTTGCGTTTGAAAAAATCGCTGAGAAGCTTCGTCATAATGTTCGTCTAGAAAATGAGCATTCCCTAAATTATAGAGTGCTTCTGGCTTTTCGGGTGCTATCGAAAGGGCTTTGCGATATGACTTTTCTGCCGCAGTATATGCTTCCTTTTCGACCTGAGTATTCCCGTCGTAAATGTGATTAATGACTTTCCCTTCCTGTGCTTTTAAGACAGTAACAACTCCTAAAATAAAAATCCAAAACGTACTATTTTTCATTCGTATTCTCATTAAAAAGATTCATTTTTTGTACCCATTTGGTTTTGGTCTCAAACAAAAATAGGTCCAATAAAAGAAATAGTAAAGCTCCAATTAAAAAAGGTTGAAACCGATCTTTGTAGCTTACAAATTTCTTTGCTTCAAATTCCTTTTTATCTAGGGCTTTCAATTCTTCAGATACAAAATCCAAGACTGCTTGAGTATCATTCCCATCTTGATATTTCCCGTTCGTAGCATCCGCTATTACCTGAAGTACCTCTGCATTGCGTTTGGTGATGACCACTTCACCGTCAAAGTCTTTTTTATAAGACTCTATCACACCATTTTGCTTTAAAGGGATAGGTGCGCCGTTTTCTGTACCCACACCAAAGGTAAAGATTTTGATTCCTAATTCATCAGCTCGTGCAGCAGCATTTGCAGCTTCTTCTGAATGGTCTTCCCCATCCGATATTAAAAAAATAACTCGGTTTGTTTGATCCTCGTCATCAAAAAAAGTGCCAGATAGATCAATAGCATTATCCAAAGCAGTTCCTTGAGAGGAAAGCATATCTGTATTTAAAGCTTGTAAAAACATTTTTGCGGCACCATAGTCTGTGGTAATTGGAAGTTGAGGGATGGCTTGTGCGGCATATGCAATAATCCCTACCCGATCACTCGCCAATTGATTTAAAATAGCGGAAACTAAACGTTTGGACTTCTCAATTCTATTTGGAGCAATGTCCTCAGCCAACATACTCTTGGAAACATCAATTGCGAAAACAATATCGACTCCTTCACGTTTTACTGTTTCGAGTTGTGTTCCAATTTTAGGATTCATCAGTCCCACCACCATTAAAAAGATTGAGAGACTAAAAAAGATGAGTTTAAGTGTCGGTTTAAACTGTGATCGGTTTGGACTCAAATGATTAAGTAAGTCAGGACGCGAAAATCTAGCTTGGAGTTTACGCTTCCATCTTACTACTAAACCAAAAGCAAACCATAACAACGGAAGAAGTCCTAGCAAGTAAATATATTGATATGCGTCTATTTGATACATTTATATAAAGCTTTTAAATAAGGTGTTTCTACCAATCCATTCTAAAGCGAGAAACCCAAGTGCTAATAGAATCAAGATTCTGTATTTTTCTTCGTAATTGTAGTATTTAAATTCTTCAATCTCTGTTTTTTCAAGCTTGTTGATTTCTGCATAAATTTCTTCTAATTTTTTATTATCAGTTGCCCGAAAATATAATCCGCCAGTAGCAGCTGCAATTTCTTTCAATAATTCTTCATCTATTTCCACTTTAGTCATCCCGTATTGAAATTCTCCTGTTGGTAAAATTGCAACTGGTGCCCTTGCTGTACCATTACTCCCCAAGCCAATAGTATATGTTTTTATTCCAAATTCCACGGCAAGTTCAATTGCAATTTTAGGATCTATAAATCCAGAATTATTTACCCCATCTGTCAACAAAATAATCACTTTACTCTTTGCTCTACTATCTTTTAATCTATTCACAGAGGTTGCCAATCCCATTCCAATAGCAGTCCCATCCTCAATGAGGCCTTGGTAAGCTATTTCTCTGAGTGCTCCTTTGACTATAGACTTATCACTTGTTATCGGTGTTTTGGTATAACTTTCCCCAGCATAGACTACCAAACCTATACGATCAGAGAGACGGTCGTCCACAAATGAAGAAGCCACTCGTTTTAGGGCACTCAATCTGTCTGGTTTGAGATCCTGTGCTAACATACTGGAGGATACATCGATGGCCATGATAATATCAATTCCTTTATTCATTTTGGTTCGTGTAGAAATATCAACTGTCTGTGGGCGGGCTATCGCAAGTATAATCAGTCCCATTGATACTATTCTAAAAATAAAAAGAATTGGCCGAAGCTTTGATAAAAAAGATTGTTCTGTTCCGAATCCTGAAAGTGAAGAGATTTTTAAACTGGGCTGTGAATTTTTCCAGGTAAACAAATGCCACGCGATAACCACTGGTATCAAAAGAAACAACCAGAGGTAATATGGATTTGCAAAATAAATTCCTTCAAACATGGGTTAAAGTTCTTTTATTAATTCAAGACTATTGACTATACGCTGTTCAATATCAGCTCCATAGCGATCTTCTTTTTCATACATGAGGGTTACGATAATAGTTCCCTGCTCAAAAGTGAATAAGTATGCACTGAAGTTACAACGTACCCTTTCTTGTTTTTTCTTTTTGGGATAATCTAGTGTCCCATAAATTTTTGCAACAGGAATTTCAGAGGGTAATGTGATTGCATCGTTCTTCATTAAAATATTTACGGCACCTTTTGATTCAAAACTAGATATAATACTATTCACTAGAGCTTGTCCTTTCTCGAGATCAGCTTGTTCTGGGTCTGATGGAGGAGTTTCTGCATCATTAGGATCTGGCTTTGGAAAATCAAACAGAAGATCAATGTAAAATGGACTGTCAAAAGTTCCGAATCGAAATTGTTGAATCAATTGGTCTGATGAACTTATTCGTTCCAATACCTCAGGAGTTTCGATTCCTAGGGGTGGAGTACCATATTGACTTTTTACCCATTGACCGCTTGTAAGAAGTTTTGTTGGGTTTCTAAACAACGTGTCTTTCACAGGATAGTATCCATAAATGAGCATAGATACTACCAAAGCTAAAATAGTTACTAATGCAACTCCCGACACACCCCAAATCCAAAGTTCTTTTCTTCTTTTTTGTTTCAGGTATTCTTGATATGCTTCCTTTTCTTTTAATTCTTCTTCTGTAGGAGCAGGCAAAACCTCTTTAGTTTCAATTACTACCAGTTCTACTACTTTACGGTCTTCATTCGCTGTATATTTCTCAGGTAATGACTTTGCAAACTTGACTAAATCAGCATTTTGTAGGACCGCCCTCAAACTTTTTAAAGTGGATCTATCTAAATCTAAAGTCCCTGCATCCTTTCGTAACTGCAACTTTATCAACAGCTCTTCAGAGGTGCTTTCTAAAGCATCAATCTTAGCCTCTTCTTCTAAATATCTCCGAACAACATCTGTCAATCTCGAATAATACTCTTTAAATTCTTCTTGTTTTTTTAGTGTTTTACCTTCCAGGGCTTTGAGGTCTTCAATTGCACGTTCAAAAGGAGGAAGTTCTCTTTCTCGGAGTTCTTTTTTGCGTTTTTGAAACAAATAGGTGTACATAACCCCCAGCAGAAGAAGTCCCGCTACTAAGCCCCATAATATTTTCACAATCAAAGCATCGTAATTTTTTTCAATTCCTGTGAGTGGTTTGATATCAAATAAGGGTTGTTGGATTGTATCTACTACTACTGGGTTCACTCGAATAGGAATTAAATCAGCAATCTTTGAAAATCCATTCACTAACACCTGCTGTTGAGGCAAAAAGTAGTTCCCAGAATCGAATTGAATTAATGCGTATTTTTTGGTGTATAAAAAATGAGATTGTGCTCGAAGGGTATCTATCGTGCTCTCCTCTAAAAGCTCAAAAGGAGCAAAAATGGGTTGTTCTGGAAATATTACTTGTGCAGTACTATCTGCTTTAATTTGAAGAATATAATTCAGTTGTTCTCCTATTTTGACGGTTGTAGTATCTACCCCAACTTTCAATTCAGCTTTCTCTTGAGACCAAAGAAAAACACTAATCATTGTGGCCAAAAGGCTCAGGCTATTTCGTCTAATATTATCCACGCGCTTTAAAATATCCTAACAGTTTTTTTACATAACTCTCCTCCACGCTACAGCTAAATTGCCCAGCACCATTCCTTTTAAACAGTTCTTCGAAATTTCCAACATGTGCAGCATATCGAGCTGAATATTTTCTGCGAATTCCCTTAGAGAAGGTGTTGATCCATTTCATGCTACCCGTTTCAGCATCAATCATAGGAACCATTCCCAAATTCGGAAGGCTTGTTTCCATGGGATCGTACACCCTTATCCCTGTTAGATCGTGTTTTTTAGCCGCAATTCGGAGGGTTTTTTCATACCCCTTATCCATGAAATCAGACAAAAGAAAAACGATCGCCTTTTTCTTTAAAACACTCGAGAGGAATTCTAAAGCTGCTCCAATTTCAGTCTTTTTACTCAAGGGTTTAAATTCCAAAAGTTCTCTGATGATTCTCAAAATATGAGAACGTCCCTTTTTTGGTGGGATAAACAGTTCAATCTGATCAGAAAACAAAACCAAACCAACTTTATCGTTGTTTTGAAGAGCAGAAAAGGCAAGTGTTGCTGCAATTTCAGTCAATACTTCTTTTTTAAATTGAGATTTTGTTCCAAACCCCTCAGAGCCACTGACATCTACTACCAGCATTAATGTCAATTCTCTCTCTTCTTCAAAAACCTTTACAAAAGGCTCATTATATCTTGCGGTAACATTCCAATCTATGGCACGAACATCATCCCCAAATTGGTATTGTCGAACTTCGCTAAAAGTCATTCCTCGTCCTTTGAAAGTTGAATGATACTCTCCACCAAAGACATGGTCGCTCAAACGGCGTGTCTTGATTTCAATTTTGCGAACTTTCTTTAGTAGCTCTTTTGTATCCATTAGATGCTAAGTAGAATGCTTTAAAACTTAAGTTTAGGGTACTTCTACTTCATTGATTATTTGTTTAATCAGATCCTCAGAAGTTATATTTTCTGCCTCTGCCTCATAGGTTAAGCCGATTCGATGACGTAAAACGTCGAAGATTACAGCTCGAACATCTTCAGGTATCACATAACCTCTGTGTCTCAGAAATGCATGACACTTTGCAGCAGTTGCAAGATTTATACTTCCCCTAGGGGATGCACCAAAACTGATGAGTGGCTTAATTGATTCTAAATTGTAGTTTTCAGGATATCGAGTAGCAAAAATGAGGTTTAAAATATAATTCTCAATTTTCTCGTCCATGTAGACCTCACGAACAGTTTCCTGTGCAGTTAAAATTTGTTTTGTAGTAACTACAGGCTTCACTTTTGGCATTTGACTATTTAAATTGTTTCGAACAATAAGCTGTTCTTCATCTAATTTTGGATAATCAATTACGGTTTTCAGCATAAATCGATCTACCTGAGCCTCAGGCAAAGGATAAGTCCCCTCTTGCTCTACGGGGTTTTGAGTAGCCATCACTAAGAAGGGTGCTTGGAGTTTAAAAGTAGTATCTCCAATAGTAACTTGCTTCTCTTGCATGGCTTCAAGTAATGCAGACTGAACTTTAGCTGGGGCTCTGTTAATCTCATCCGCCAAGACAAAATTGGCGAAAATGGGCCCTTTTTTGATAGAAAAATCATTTTCCTTTATGTTGTAAATCATTGTTCCTACAACGTCCGCAGGAAGTAAATCTGGCGTGAATTGAATTCGACTAAAACTCCCTTTAACGGCTTGACTCAAAGTATTAATCGCTAGCGTTTTAGCTAGCCCAGGAACTCCTTCTAATAGGATGTGTCCCTTCCCCAAAAGGCCTATTAAAAGCCGTTCTACCATGTGTTTCTGACCTACAATGACTTTATTCATCTCCATTGAAAGTAAATCTATAAAGGCACTTTCCTTCTCAATCTTATCGTTGATTGCTTTGATATCAATCATTTCGTTCGTACTATGTTCCATAGAAATTATTGCATTTTTTTGGATTGCAAATTTGAAAAATAAAAAATCGTTTCCTTGTTAACAATTGGTTAAAAAATCAAGCCTTTACAAAAAATGATCCCTTGAAATGTTCTTATTTTAGAAGTGAATTTAATGCATTTTGAGTAGAAGAATCCATTTTCAAGAATTATTTCCAAAAGCAATGAGATAACCAACTTGCCAATGAACCAAAATTAAATTGCAAAAAATATAATTAGATTCGTTTTAGAATATAAGAATCTTCGAAGTAAATCCATCAAAAAAAACCTCAGAATGAAAGATAAAATTGTATGCATAACAGGAGCAAGCAGCGGAATAGGTTGGGCTACTGCTAAAGTATTAAGTGAATTAGGTGCTCAACTGATCCTTTGTGGAAGACGGACAAAAAAATTAGAACAATTATCTGACTTACTCAAAGTAAATTGCCAATTACTCAGTTTTGATGTTCGTGATCGAAAAGCTGTATTTGCCGCTTTTGAGAGCCTCCCTGAGGATTGGAAAAAAATAGATATTCTAATCAATAATGCAGGAAATGCTCACGGACTTGACCCCGTTCAAACTGCTAATATCGATGACTGGGATTCTATGATAGATGGGAATGTCAAGGGACTAATGTATGTTACCAAAGCTGTAATTCCACATATGATAAAATCAAAAAAAGGACACATCATCAATCTTGGATCCATAGCAGGCAAAGAAGTATATCCCAATGGAAGTGTTTACTGTAGTAGTAAATTTGCAGTAGATGCCTTCACAAGTGGTCTAAGAATTGACCTCAACCCTTTTGGAATTCGAGTAGGTGCCATTCACCCTGGACTTGTTCAAACTGAGTTCTCTGAAATTCGATTTAAAGGGGATCAAAAACGTGCTTCAAAAGTTTATGAAGGTGCGGAAGCGTTAACTGCTGAAGATGTTGCAGATGCTATAAGTTATATGCTTAATGTTCCTGAAAAAGTGAATGTGGCTGATCTTGTACTCTTACCCACCAGACAAGCAAATGCTTATGTGCTAAATAGAAAAGAATAAGTCTAAACATTTTTTTTGGCAAAAAATTTAGCAGTCAATTAAAAATTAAAGAAATAAATTATCTTATCTCTTTATTCTTCAGCCACTTCGGGATAGAGAAAATGGTTGTATGGAAAACGTGTGATATGTATGTCACGTACTTCCTTATAGATACGTTTTCGAAACTCTTCTAGGTTTTCTTTGTTTAAAGCAGAGATAAATAATGCTCTCCCATTAGCTTTATGTAGCCAGGTTTTTTCCCATTCATCCAGAGAAAAATGTGCGGGGCCTCTTTGTTCCACCAACTCATCATTATCCCAAGGTTCTGCCACATAAGCATCAATTTTATTAAACACCATCAAAGTTGGCTTATCCAAGCACTTTATTTCTTTCAAGATTTGATTCACCGAATCAATATGTTCTTCAAAATTGGGATGGGAAATATCCACCACATGAAGTAAAAAGTCTGCCTCTTGTACCTCATCTAAAGTACTTTTAAAAGACTCTACAAGTTGGGTGGGCAACTTCCGAATAAATCCAACTGTATCACTCATTAAAAATGGCAAATTGCCAATTACTACTTTTCGGACAGTTGTATCCAAGGTTGCAAAAAGTTTATTTTCGGCAAACACCTTACTTTTTGCGATGACATTCATCAGCGTAGATTTCCCCACATTGGTATAGCCTACTAAAGCAACACGAATTAATGCACCTCTATTGCCTCTCTGAGTAGCCATTTGTCTGTCTATGGTAATCAATTTCTTTTTTAGTAGCGAAATCTTGTCACGAACAATTCGTCTATCCGTTTCTATTTCTGTCTCCCCAGGGCCACGCATTCCAATTCCCCCTCGCTGACGTTCCAAATGTGTCCACAATCCTTTAAGGCGCGGGAGTAAATATTCATATTGTGCTAATTCTACTTGCGTTCGTGCGTAACTGGTCTGAGCTCGCTGAGCAAAAATATCAAGAATCAATCCCGTACGATCTAGAATTTTACACTTCAATAATTTTTCAATATTTCCCTGTTGAGCAGGTGTCAGTTCATCATCAAAAATGACAGAGGAAATATCATTTTCTTTAACAAATTCGAGTACTTCTTGTATTTTCCCTGTCCCAATAAATGTCTTTGGATTCGGAGGGTCTATTTTTTGTGTAAACCGAGTCATCACTTCTCCACCAGCAGTGAAGGCTAAAAAAGCCAGCTCATCCAAATACTCTTTAGATTTTTCTGAATCCTGAAAGGAGTTTATAATTCCTACCAAAACTGTTTTCTCAACATCAAGCGATTTTTCCTCTATCATTTAAGGTTTCCATTTTTTTAATTCAAAGTTCTTTCCATCAAAAATACCATAGGTGAAATGAGTAACCCAATCTCCAAGGTTGATGTATTTTGACTTTGTATTCAAATTGATTTCCATCGGAATATGTCGATGCCCAAAAAGAAAAAAATCACGATGCTTTTGTTTGAGTTTCCGTTGGGCATACTGTGCCAACCATTCGTTCTCTTCTCCAAGAAAAACAACATCTTCAGTACCTGAAATCAATTTATTTTTAACAGAGAAATAATGCCCTAATCGCATCCCAATATCAGGGTGCAAAGCACTAAACAATCTTTTCGCAAGGGGGTTAGTAAACAATTTTTTCATTCGTTTGTATCCGATATCGTTGGGTCCCAAACCATC
>Ga0209654_1002813_pt1 | contig 11357 bp, 9 predicted proteins | sample SaaInl1SG_22_DNA_FD_184646 | JGI IMG/M metagenome (GOLD analysis project Ga0209654, IMG submission 184646) | Marine microbial communities from expanding oxygen minimum zones in the Saanich Inlet - ESP_161SG_22_DNA (SPAdes) (version 2) | ecosystem: Environmental > Aquatic > Marine > Intertidal... | reverse complement strand
CCTCAGATTACTGTGAAACGATCAAAGCGACACACGGCGAAATTATAACGGAGAAAACAGGACTCATAACGGATGCGTATTTCAGTGCCAGTAAAATCCGCTGGCTTCTAGAAAATGTACCGGGAGCACGAGCGAAAGCGTTAAACGGTACGCTGCGATTCGGCACGATCGATACATGGATCATTTGGAAGTTAACCGGCGGGCGTTCGCACATCACGGATGCCTCTAATGCGAGTCGAACGTTGCTCTATAACATTCATTCTGGCGGTTGGGATGACGATTTATGTAGTCTTTTTGATGTACCGATGAGTCTCTTGCCAAGAGTTGTTGACAGTAGCGGATTACTAGCAGTAACCGATGAAGCCATAATGGGCGCGGAGTTACCTATCTCTGGAATTGCAGGTGACCAACAGAGTGCTCTTTTTGGCCAATTATGTTTCGAGCCAGGGGAAGCTAAAAACACCTACGGTACTGGATGTTTTGCAGTAACTAATACAGGGGAAACCATCGTAAAGAGCACGAATCAAATGCTCAGCACTGTTGCCTGGCAATTGGACGGAAAATTAACCTATGCGTTGGAAGGATCCGTGTATGTCGCCGGCGCATTAGTGCAATGGCTCAGGGATGGGTTAAAAATAATCGAACAAAGCAGCGATATTGAAGAGCTCGCCCTTCGTGAAGGCCATAGTGGCGGAATCACCATTGTTCCTGCGTTAAGCGGATTGGGTGCTCCACATTGGGACGCCTATGCCAGAGGGACCATCATGGGAATCACCAGGGGAACCAACGACAGCCATATTGCCTATGCAGCCTTAGAGGCCATCTCTTTAAGCACTGCAGATGTTTTAGAGGCAATGGCGAAAGACCTAGGTACAGAATTAAAAGCCATTAAAGTGGACGGCGGTGCGAGTACGAATGCTACCATGATGCAGCTTCAAGCGAACATTATCGGTTGCCCAGTGATTCGACCGGCAGAAACTGAAAGTACAGCATTAGGCGCCGCCTTACTTGCAGGGCTTGGAATAGGTCACTGGAAAAATCTGGACGATCTAAAACTCCTATTGGATGTTGATCGCAGCTTCGAACCCGCACCACTGAACCAAAAGCTACTCCGGGATCAATGGCGCCGTGCCATAACCGCTTGCAAGGGTTGGATTCAAAACAGCAGCCATTAATGCGGTACTATTCTTTGAATCGCTTCGTTTTAAAAGGGTGAAAATTGGACCAAAGTAAGTGTATCGATGGGGGCCCGCACATAACCTAGTAGTTCTGTAAATCACTACATTTGAGCCAAGCCTTAGGCACTATGAACAACGCTAAAAAACAAATCTCTTCCGGCGCGTTAATAAACCTCGTTGGTATCCTTTTAGGTGCGGCGCTCAATCTTTGGCTTCTTCCAAAACTCTTTAGCACTGAGGAATTAGGAATGTACCGGTGGATGGAACGCAGTGCTGTGCTTCTGTCAAATATTTTGCTTTTTGGAGTACACCGTTCGTTTACAAAGTTTCATTCCGATCCTTCGAAAGACAAAAAAGAATTTGAAAGTACGGTGGTTGGTCGCAGCACGCTACTCATGCTTGCCGTGGGTGTTTTAGTATTTGTGTTCGGTCCCCTACTCGCACCCTATTTCAGCTTTAAACCCGAAGATGCTTATTTGCTGCGCTACCTCAGCTTTTTCATAGTTAGCGGTATGGCTTTTTTAATGGCCGTTTCTGCTGCAGCCACTACAAAAAAAATTGCCATTCCTGTATTCATTAAAAACATGGGGTTGCGCATCGCCATGATTGCACTCGCCTTAGTTTTATTCTTTAACAGTGGGATTTTTAGTTTCAGCCATTGGCTCATAACTTATGCCTGGGCTTCTTTAGCATTGGGCGCCATTGCACTATTGTATGCATGGAACCGCGTTAAGCCTACGTTCTATCTCCGACATCTTTGGGCACGCATGGATGGTGACGTACAAAAATTTGCTTGGATTAGTGTTTTTAGTGTACTTATTGAGATTGGCATTAGTACCCTTGATATCCAGATGCTCTCCATGCTCACTGATATGAACAGCGTTGGTATTTACAGCATGGCGTTTTTTATGGGCTCCGTCATTGATGGCATTCGCCGACCCATTAATCAAATGCTTGGCCCACAAATTTCAAAAAGCTGGAATACAAACAATATGGTGGTACTCAGAAAGATTTATGAAAAAACCTCGAGCACACAAATGATGATTAATGCAGCGTATGTCATCATGGTAGTAGTAAATGTCGAGTGGATATTTTCGCTCATACCAGACGGCGAGCGTTTCTATCCTGCCATTCCTGTAGTAGTTTGGACTGTAGCGAGAAAATACATCAATGCAGCTTTTGGTTCAAACGGTGAGATAATAGCAAATAGCCCTTTTTACCAATTAAATATGAAAATTGGGTCCATCATGCTTGTGATTAATGTATTGCTTAACCTGCTTTTCATTCCGCGATACGGGATTCTGGGTGTTGCCTACAGTGGGTTTATCGCGGTTATTTTTGTCAACACCATACGGGCAATAATGATTTATCGTAAATGTGGACTGCAACCTTTTACTAAAGAAAGCCTCGCCATCCTTTTAGGCACCTTAGCCGTGGGTGCCCTTTGTTACAAAATTCCACTTGACGGTATTCTTAAGTTTTTAGTTTCTGGCTTGATCGTCGTTGCTGCCCTACTGGTCAATAGAAAATTCATTAAAAACCTACTGTTGCGCTAAGCCTGCGTACCTTTATTCCCCTTGAAAGTCGCATATATTCAAAATAGAGTCCAATTAGGAGGTCGTTTCCAGGTCACTTTCGAAATGACGAAAGTCTTGAATGCTATGGGAATCATTCCGGATTTTTATTGCTACCGCCATCGGCTTACGTTGGAAGATATTGAAGCACATTACGGCGCTTCAATCCAGCTTAACTTTAAGCCTATAAAAGAGCCGAAACTGCCTTTTGAATGGAACATTACGCGCTTCAACAGCGACGTCAACAAACATGTCCAGGACTACGACTTAATCATCAACAGCAACAATACCAGCCTGGGTCTAGATCCTTCCCTAAATAGCATCAGCTATGTGCACTACCCGCGAAAAGCTCGTTTAATGACAGGAATTTCGTTGACTAAGCTTTTAGATATTGGAAGAGACCCATTGCAACTGAATGCTTTACGCTACCGGTGGCACCGAACCGTAGGTGCTAAAGATTTGCAAATTGCAAACAGCGCATTTACCGCAGCGCGCTTTGAGGAGCAGTATGATGCAAAAATTGACGGTATACTTTATCCTCCTGTAGCAATCGATTTTAAGCACAGTGAAAAAGTAGGTCGTCGCATCGTGAGCCTAGGGCGTTTCTCACCGAACAAACGTCAATTAGAACAGATCAAAATGATGGCCGATCTGCGCGAATATGAGCTCTATCTGATCGGCTTTAAGAATGATGTGGATTACTATAACCGATGTGCACAGGCCATTACAGACTTCAGACTAACGAACGTTCACCTCATAGCTGATGCTTCAGAAGAAGAGCGCAATAACCTCTTAACTTCTGCAGCCTTTTTTATTCATTCTTTACGCGAGGAGCCCTTTGGTATTACAACAGTTCAGGGAATTGGTGCAGGATGTATACCCATCGTTCACAATAGTGGTGGTCAGAAAGAGGTCGTTCCGTTTGAGGAATTACGGTATGAAAATGAAGGTGCCATACCTGCACTTGTGCGCGCACTTGAAAAATCGGATCGAATGGAAGAACTTCGTGCCACGCTGCAGAAACATATCGCTGCTTACGACAGTGCCTCATTTAGAGATCAATTCAGAGGGTTACTAGAACAAAAACTGCCCAAAGCATGAGAAAAGACAAGCTCTTAAAGGAATGGTTTGAATTCAACACGAAGTATTGGAAAGCGCTAAAACTACGTGCTAAATTACACGGGCACCTAAAAGATAGCGAAGTACTTCCTGAAGATGTGTTGGCCAATGCAGCGCCCGTTTTTGTGCTTTCTACTGGGAGGGTCGGAACCATGCTGCTGACCCGTCTTTTTGAATTGGAAAACGGTTTACACATCGAACACGAAGCGTTGCCTGAAATGCTCTACACAGGTAAATTGGCCTATGCGGACCCCAGTAATATTGAGTTTACGAAAGGTGCATTTATGGCCGGGCGGTATGAAGCCATTCGGGATTGCCAATTGCAGAATTTGCGCTACGTTGAAACCAACAATAGACTGACCTTTTTTGCTCCAGCCATGGCAGCGTTGTTTCCCAATGCTAAGTTTATTCACCTGCTGCGCCATCCAGATAGCTTTGTCTCTTCGGGAGTCCAAAGAAATTGGTACACGGGCAAAACCATCACAGACGAAGGACGTATTGCACCCGCTAAAGATTTAGGAATCGAACGCCAAGAAGATAAAATTGCATGGTTGTGGAATGCAACGAATGCCTTTATTGATGATTTTAAGGCCGGTGCGGGAAAGGACAGAACCTTGACGGTCCGCTCAGAAGATCTTTTTTCGAATACGGAAGAAGCGGAGCGAATTTTGAATTGGCTCGACTTTAACGCAGATAAAAGGAGTATTCAGAAAGTACTAAATACGCCTGTGAATAGTAGTCGTAAGAAAAAGACACCGCAGAAATACAATGCGGATTTGACGCCTTTGGTGAAGAAGTACTACGGGAATTAGTCAATCAATAACTCCGGGTAAAACACTTCGTAGTCTTTGCGATAAATGCGCTGTAATCTGCGGCGTTGATCGTCTGTTAACTCCACTTTTTTAGTAGAACGGTTGACATTGAGTCTTACCTCTTTTTCATAGGGCGTACCCAGTTGCTCTGCAACTTTGGCGAAGTCCTCATCGAAGTTTTCGAATCGGCCTATAAAGTCCATGTTAGGAATATCAATGATGGAAGTTTGCGCGCGCAAATGTTCGTCACATTTAGTAACGTCTTGACCCTCCACCCAGGTGAGAAACGTGTCAAAATCTTGCATACGTCGGTGCTCTTCTTCCGAGAACCTGAAATAATTCTGTACCGTTACCTTGTCCTTCCAACAACTGATGAATTTTTCTTCAGGGTTGCGTACGAAGGAGAACTTATAGAAGTTCCTGACCGCCCATCTGGAATACGGCATGGCCGAACCGTATATCAATGACCCAGGCTTACTGTCGGAAGTAAGGTAGTTGTTGATGGTGCGCGAAGCGACCTTATAATTTCGAAACCAGATGGCCTTATAGCGGTAGCTATACGACATGAAAAAGCGCTCCTTCCTGAAAAGCTTCAAGACGTACTTATTCCAATAAAAGTGCCTGAATTTGTACGGTATTTCGCTAAGGTTCAATTTCATGTTTGCGCAAATGTGGTGCTAAAATACATGAACCTGCCTTAAGCTGCTATGGGCAGCCCTAAATTGAACTACTTTTACCCTCCATCATAGAAAAAACTCCATGTCCGCCATCGATATCCTTTTTGAATCCAATCAAATCATTGTGATCACTAAACCTGCGGGTATCATTTCTGAACACAATAAATTTGAAGCCGATAATGCCGAAGCTTTGGTGCGTGCTCATTTAAGTGAAAAAGTAAAAACTCCATTCGTTGGTATTACCCACCGCTTAGACCGCGTAACAAGCGGAATCTTACTTATGACAAAGCGCCCGGGTACACTTAAAACAGTAAACCAGTGGTTTGAAAACAGACAAATCAAAAAGACGTACCTGGCTATAACTAGCTCGGCCCCGGAGTTAGATTCGGGACTATTAGAACATCACTTATGGACCGATCTTGAGCAAAAAAAAGCAATGGTCGTAAGCGGCAAAAAGAAAGGTGCAAAGCTTGCCCAGTTAAGCTACCGTACATTGGCGGTCACCGACTTTGGTTGTTTGCTGGAAATCAAGCCAAAAACGGGGCGGTTCCATCAAATCAGGGCACAATTGGCCCACATCGGTTGCCCAATCATTGGGGACGAGAAATACGGGAACGCTCAGCCCTATTTAAAGCAACAAATTGCGCTACATGCCTACAAGCTGGAGCTTCCCGAAACCATCAATAACAGTCCTGTACTATTCACAGCAGGTCTTCCTGACACAGGACTTTGGTCTCGTTTTGCTGATCAATTCAAATAACGCGCTTTAATCCTGATGTCATTGTTCGCGAAATCGCCTTCGTTGTTTTGAAGCAACTGAACCGTAACGCGCTCAGATCCGGACATCGCATACGCCGCGCGAAAATCTTGATTGATACGAACCAATTGATCGATCAACGCCATCTTCACCTCTTGCTCGTCAACAGCATCCCAATGCACTCCTTCTTTCGCCTCGAGTCGAATTTCTAAGGTTTTATCGCCCGTAGCATCTTCGCTCGTACTTAACTGGAATGTATTACAACGCTCTACTAAAATGGGCACCTCAAACATGGACTCTTGCACATCCACAGGGCTAATGTTCGCACCAAAGAAGGCGACGGTCATATCTGCACGGCCATAATGGAATAGCAGTGGCAAATCTGTCCTCGGTAATGTGATTTCAGATTTATCAATACCCAATTCCTCGAATAGCTCGAACAATTCTTTTATAGTCACTTGATGCCCTCGATCGTGGATGTTATACCGCACTTTAGGCGCGACATAATGAAATCTACACACCGTTACAATCAACTCGCCTTCCTCCGAATTCTGAACTAGAAAATCAGAAGGGTTGTACTGAAATATCATAGGCAAAGCACCTTCATGCCTCATTAATCGTGCGCGCAGCTTTTCGTTCGATCGCATCAAACGTCGAACACTGATGGTAAAGTCATTTTCAGATCCAATATTTAATTCTAGATCTGAAGCACCTAAGGAACTGTACACCTTTTTTATACCTCTTGCGTACAAGAAATCACGCATCCCTTCAGACATGGATTCACCACCAAAAATGAATGAGATGTCGTAATCCTGCCATGGCACTGTATCGCCCTCTACCAACTGCTTCAAGAACGGAGGATAGCCCATAACCACATATTTATATTTGGTCCCAAACTGTAGCAGCGTATTCTCAATTTTAGTCTTCTCCGGTCCTAATGACTTTAAACGTGAAAAGGGCACACAACTCATCGTCACATTTACACCCGTGGCCCACGGCCCCAATGCAAACGCGTTCACAATAAAATGAGGCTCCTTACCGAATAATGTTTCGAATCCAAATCGGATAATTTTCGCATTTCGCTTACGCTCAGTTTTACCACGTACCCAGTTCGTAGCAGTACCACTCGAACCTGAAGATTCATCAAAAATGATGTTGCGCTCTGGAATCTGACCGTCAATACAACGACTGTCCATATCGAATTTCTTGATGTAATTGTCCTTATCCATCCAAGGGATGTCCTCTATAAGTGGAACAAAGCCTTTAAATCTGGGCTCGTTAAAGGAACGTTCTTTTAAGAATGCCTGATATGCAGGTACGTTCTTTTTCGCATTTCTAAATTGATAATACGCTCTGGCGCGACTATTAAAGTTTCTGAGCTTATTAAAGCCAGGGACATACAGGAACTTAATCGCCCAAGGAAATATCAAAAATAATTCACGGTAAACACCACCAATGCGGGCGTAGTAGTACACTAAAATTCGTTTCATGGCAGTATAATTTGATCGGTTGCTATTCTGTAACTCCTCGGCGGCTCTTTGCTGTACCCGGCTCTAAAGGCAAAAGCCAATGGTGCCTCATTCCCTTGTTCTAGCGCAAGGGTGGTCTTCATTTTCTCAAAAGCGGAGGGATTCGTAATGAGATTGCCAAACGGGTGCATATAGGCATTATCGTTGGCCATTTGAAGCCAGATTCTACAGAGCATTCTGCCAAACTCAAACTTATCTTCATTTGTTGTCCAGGGGTATTGAATCCAAGCTACAGTTGCCGTTCCACTAAATGTTCCTCGATAGTATTGTTTAAGCATCTGCTTACGCGCACCTTTCGTCCATCTCGTGTGATGACGGAATACAGACTTTACCAGCTTTCCTGGAAAGCCCATACATTTTGTCCATAGTCCTGTTTTGAGCTCCTCTGCTTCCTTTTTAGAGTACCGAAAGAGCTGATCTAATTCTTCGCGCATGTCCTGAGCTGTGAGATCTTCAAATAGGCTTTCTTGATTGATCTTGATGATATAGTCTACCAATTCCTCATCGTTCGAATGAAAGAAACGACCTCCAAATGAGTTGACAATGTCCTCGCAAGTATTTAAAGTAAGAGTAGATAACGGTTTACCGTCGTAATGATTCCTCGCCGTCCTGCGGTCCTTTAATAAGTCACGGTGTAAGGGCTCGCTCCTCTCGATAGGCAAAAGCTCTAACCGAGCGAAAGGCTTTATTTCTTCGACTGTATGATCCGGTTTAGCAATGATCTCCGTTTTTTTTACGGCAAAGCCATAATGGGCAGCGGCAATGGACAGCGACTCTGTAAAAACCCCCATTACAGCAGTAGCAAAATCAGATTTAGGATCACCTACCGGCAAGAGAAACTTAGGGTCGTAGCATAAAATCGCTTCAGTTTCTGATACAATTTTTAACCGATACGGCTGAAGATTATGAACAGATGGGGCCCATCTTGCCCAATCCACTAAAGACTCCCAGGTAGGGATTGTTGTATTCCTCGCCCTACCGAGCATGGGTAGAAATGAACCAAGGGATACCAAAGCTGAACGGTAAAGGAAGGTCCTTCGCTGCATATGTCTTGGTGTTTTGTCCAAGAAGGTAGGGGATTTATATTCAATATCAAAGTGTTGATTTTAAGTTGATTACACATGTCACATTAAATGAAGCCCAAGTGTTGCTCAAAGTTTTTTGCAAAAAAAAAGCACCTACACATTTCTGCGTAAGTGCTTGATTTTCAGTGGGCCCACCAGGGCTCGAACTTTGTATTTTACCGTACTGATTATCAGCCATTAAACCACTCTTTGCAGTCGTGGTCACCTGTTTGGACACCACATTTTCCAAGGGACGAGAACTTACCCATTATGCAGGCCTTCGCAGGTATCTGCAAGTTAGTCATTTTTCTTCGTTTCAAATCAAGATAATACCGCATATCACCCTAACCACCTCACTTTAATATAGTTAGATGTTAATCACGCAAAATTCCTTATGGATATAACCCCACCACCGCAACCGCCCTATAGTATAGGCGGTTGCGGTGGTGGGGAATTATGCTCTTGCATGATCCAAGCTTCTTTTGCTTGACATAAACGCAAACATCCACAAGCAGATGATCAAAGATTTGACTCAACCCAAAGCGCATACCAAAAGTTTATCAAATACACAATGGTGAATATTTACCATTTCATAAGTAGCTAGAGCAACGTAGGTTTCGATTAATTAATAATTTAAGACATGAAAAAAACAATCTACCTACTAACCCTATTAAGCGTTGCGATAATATTTTCCTCGAGCTGTGAAAAACAGAAAAAAGACCCGGTAATTGACAATGGCGAGTTCTATACTTACTCCACTACAGCAGGAGCCGCAAAGATTTTAAAATTCGAGAACGAAAGTGATTTTGACCTTAAGTTATCACAACTATCAATGGAAATTGAGTTAAGGGACTCACTATGGCTAAATTCAAATGCTTCATTGTCTGACGACCAACTCGATAGCCTAGAAGAATTTTCTCTCTATCAATTTGAAGAGCCACTTGATAGTTTTGACACTCATTATCAATTTTCATCACTTAGAAACCTGTACAATACAGATTTAAGTCAATGGTTGGACAATTACGAGTTAGATACCAATATCAGATTGACTGAAAAATACTTCGGGTTGAGTACTGTTGAATTAACTCTTTTTAACGAAGATGGTGCTGTGGTAATTGGCACAGACATTATGCTATTGACAGAGAACGGCCTTATAGCATTTCCAGATCTAAATTGGGAGGCATATCTAACTTATCTTAACGGTGGTCTGGTCCCTGAAGTAACAGATGTGTATAAAACTACAAGTATGTGTACCATGTGGAAAGGGAGTGATAGATTTATAAAAGACCCCGTTAATGGTAAATGGATGGTACAAGAACACGTTCATTTTCACAAATATCCCTGGAAAGCGGTGTCCGGCGCTAGACTTAATTCATTTAAAGAAAGAAAGAATGGAAAATGGAAAAGAGCTAGAATTACGATGGGAATTAGTAGTCAAAATAATTTTGTAGATAAAGATGATTGTCAGACCTTAACGAAGCAATTTTGGATGTATACAAAAGTAAAAAAACGCTCTAGCTTTACCAGATATGGCGCAACCTACGGCTCATTTGAGCCACATCGAGCTAGAAAGAATTACTCTGTGCTTGGGGAGTTTAGTTTCCAAGGTCTCTACAGAACCCTTGCATTAACATGGTAAGACAAAAAAAAATCCTCTTTGTTTTATGCACGCACAGCTTAATACCAATAGTAATGCATGCACAATCGTTTATGACCTTAGGGCTTGGTGGGGGATCAATAGTGTTCCCTGAAACTATATATAATCAAAATGACGTAATCCTAAAGGAAACACCCTATTTTTCACCTGAAGGAATGCTTGATTTTTACTTCGAAAATAAGATTATCTATCACCATCTGATTCTTCGAGGAGGCTACAACCAACTTGCAAGAAATTCTGTTTCTATTCCCGAACATGAAACCCCTGGTGGAGCAATAAGAGAATGGCCTTATTACGGTAAAGACCGTCCTGCGCAATCACCCTATGCACGATTTGGCTATAGTTACGGCAAGATTCTAGACTCATTCAAATTAGGAATAGGTATGGGAGCCAAAGTTTCAACAAATTCTTGGAACGTAAATTTTAGAAACACTATGGGTTATCCTGATTGGTACGTTCAGATTGTTGATGTTCCTAATGTAGATACGTGGCAAATATTCACCCTAGTAGAATGTATCTATAATTTTAATTGGGCAGGAAAACCTTGGGTTATAAATTCACAGTTCACTCCAAGTATTTACAACAGAATGAAGCAACAAATCACTTTAAGTAATTTAGCTACAATTGATCCCATTAATATTGAAAGAAAGATTAATCAACCAATCCTACACATTTCAATTGGGATAAAGCTTTAGCACGTAATGATCTTGAGGATACTCATCTTGATACTCTCTTCTAGGCACAAAATTATTCACTCTCACTCATGCTTGGTAAAACCACATTAAACAGCCGGAGACTACTCCTCTCCGGCTATTTGTTTTTCATTTTGGCACTGACATGTAGCCCTGATGTAAATGCACAAGGACAGAAGTCTTATTTCGTTTCTAGCGGCTTAATGATAAATCAAATTGTAGTACCAGAATTCGCGGAGTATAGTGACTACATTAAAATAAGCCCATCTCTCGGCACTTCATTAGGAATTGGAAAAAA